>ENA-OYDJ01000086-OYDJ01000086.1-human-gut-metagenome-genome-assembly--contig:-NODE-86-length-24396-cov-5.751654_pt1 | contig 24396 bp, 20 predicted proteins | sample MGYA00243465_ERZ652897 | MGnify/ENA primary metagenome ERZ652897 (study PRJEB26926, sample SAMN06164859) | human gut metagenome | biome: ENVO:00009003; feature: ENVO:2100002; material: ENVO:00002003...
ATGTGTATAAGAGACAGGTGTAAGCAGTGCCAACGACTGTGCAGCCATCATGCAGCAGTTTGCCGACCGCATCAACTTCGTCCACCTGCGCAGTACGCAACGCGACGCCGAAGGCAACTTCTACGAAGCCAACCACCTGGAAGGAGACGTGGACATGTATCACGTGATGAAAGCCTTCCTTGAACTGCAGCAACATCGTGGCGTCTCCATCCCAATGCGCCCTGACCATGGGCACCAGATGGTGGACGACTTGAAGAAGAAAACCAATCCCGGCTATTCCTGTATCGGCCGCCTGCGTGGACTGGCAGAACTTCGTGGACTGGAAATGGGTATAGCCAAATCGCTGTACGAATAAGGCACAAGAAATAGCAAGCATAAGGAAAGAACAGGAAGCCCTCCGTCCGAAACTTTGAAGTTTCGGACGGAGGGCTTCCCTTTATAAGTTTTCTGCCATCAGCCGCCTCTTCTTAAGGCACTGTCTGCCGGTATTTATTTACCTTCTTTTGCAGCAAGCACTTTCCATACAACGGCACTCAGCGCAGCACCCACAAACGGAGCTACAATGAACAGCCACAACTGAGAGAGAGCCTCGCCACCCTGGAACAGTGCCGGACCGATGCTACGGGCAGGATTGACAGAAGTTCCCGTAACAGGAATACAAACAATGTGCACTAATACCAACGTAAGACCAATGGCCAATCCTGCAAGATTACCCGCCCCCTTCTCGGAATCCGTAGAACCTAAGACAACCAGCACAAAGATAAACGTGAACACAGCCTCTGCAATGAATGCCTGCAACATCATTCCGTCAGCAAACCCATTGGAACCGGTAGCCGTAGGACCGCCATGAGCGCCCGTAGACACCAATGCATAAAGAATGGCAGAACCGATAACCGCCCCGATAACCTGAAACACCATATACATGGCTGCATCTTTCCCGCTCATCCTGCCGGACAACAGAACGCCCAGGGTAACGGCAGGATTAATATGACATCCCGAGATTCCTCCGATAGCGTATGCCATCGCCACAACGGACAAGCCGAAAGCAAAAGCCACTCCCAGCGTTCCGACACCTGCACTAACCGCCCCCGCCGCACTTCCGGCAAAGACAGCACTACCACATCCCATCAGGACAAGAACCATTGTCCCGATCATTTCTGCTAAATACTTCTTCATGATAGTTTTATTAAACATTGATTTCTGCAAAAATAAATATAAAAGATGAAAATCTGCCTAAACACGGCGGTAAAAACTCACCCATTACTACAAAACATCACTGCTTTGACTCTAACATCCAGCATATCTGCATCTTCTTTAGCCAACCCGAAGAAACTCAGAAATATAAGAAAACATATTGGCTTGTAAAGAGTACAAAGAAAGGGTGCAACCTCACGGCCACACCCTCCATCTACACTATCTTTGATAATAACCTAAAAGGAAACTTTATTTCCCTACATCATTTCAATTCAAAAGGAACCGTTCCCTTCACATCGGCTGCCGAAGCTGCTATGACAGCCTCGAACTTACCCGGCTCGGCCACCCAAGCGTGCTGGGTGTCATCGAAGAAGCTAAGAGCCTCCTTATCAATGGTAAATGTGACTTCCTTTGTTTCGCCCGGAGCCAGTTTCACCTTTTGGAAACCTTTCAGTTCCTTGACGGGACGAGGCAGAGAGGACTTCTTGTCACTGATGTACAGTTGGACAACTTCCTGCCCTTCGCGCGCTCCGGTATTCTTTACAGAAACCTTCACGGTCAGCGTACCGTCGGCCTGCATGGTCTTGCTGTCGGCTGTGGGCTTGCCATACTCGAAAGTGGTATAGCTCAAACCATGGCCGAAGGGGAACAACGGTTTCACCTTCTTCTGCTTATCGGCCCAACGGTAACCTACAAAAATACTTTCATTGTATTTGATGTCGATGATGTCCTTGCTCCGCTTGCCGGTATATTCACCCAGGCTGTGGGCCGGGCAATCCTCCAACTTCACGGGGAAGGTAAACGGAAGCTTGCCACTGGGATTCACATCCCCCATAAGGATAGCGGCGAGAGCACTACCGGCTTCGGAACCCAGATACCAGTCCTGAACGATAGCAGGCACTTCGTTCACCCACGGCATGGCAATGGCATTGCCGGAAATGTTGACAACAATCAGATTCTTGTTTGCCTTTGCCAGTGCAGAGATAACAGCATCTTGTCCGTAAGACAAACCCAGACCTTCACGGTCTGAATCCTCACAGTCCTGGCCGTTGCTTTTGTTCAAACCGCCGATGAAGATTACATAATCGGCATCCTGGGCTTCTTTCACGGCTTCGGCTATCAGTTCTTCGGGAGTGCGGTCATCCTTCAGGTTCTGTCCAGTCACCACACCATTATACTCACCGCTTGCATCGCCCACGTAGCCACGAGCATACACCACTTCAGCCTTGCCAGCCACACGCTGCTTGATACCGTCCAACGGAGAAAGCTCACGCTGCACCTTCAGCGAAGAACTGCCACCACCTACAGTCATCATCTTGATAGCATTTTCGCCCACTACCAGAATCTTTTTAGTCTGGTCCAAATCTATCGGGAGCACATTGCCTTTGTTCTGCAACAGTACGATGCCCTCCTCGCCGATGCGGCGGGCAGCCTCGTAATGCTCCGGAGAAAGCATACTTCCCCACGGACGGTCGGGATTCATCACCGTACGGAAGATAAGGCGCAGAATGCGGCGTACCTTGTCGTCCAGCTCCTTAGTACCGACCTTGCCTTCGCGTATGAGGTTCAGGTAGGGATTCGCCAGATAATAATTGTCGTATGCATTGCTGGCACCATTTGAAAGTCCGTTAGTCCAACTGCCGAATTCCATATCCAGCCCATTGGTAATGGCTTGCCGAGTATCGTGCGTGCCGCCCCAGTCGGAAATGACTACGCCGTCGAATCCCCATTCGCCCTTCAATATATCGTTTAATGTGTATTGGTTGTGGCAAAGATGTTGGCCTTTGTAAAGGTTGTAGGCACCCATGATGCTCCACGCTCCACCTTCCTGCACAGCCATCTTGAAGGCAGGCAGATAGATTTCATAAAGGGCGCGGTCGTCCACGATGACATTGGTGGTGTGACGGTTCACTTCGTGGTTGTTCAAGGCAAAGTGTTTCACGCAGGCAGCCACACCATTCTGCTGCACGCCCCGGATATAGGGCACTACCATCTTTCCGGCCAGATAAGGGTCCTCACCCATATACTCAAAGTTGCGTCCGTTGAGCGGTGTACGGTAGATATTGATACCAGGGCCCAGCAAGACCGATTTGTTGCGGTAGCGCGCCTCTTCACCGATACTCTGTCCGTAAAGGAGAGACATTTCGGGGTTCCAGGTTGCTGCCAGACAAGTCAAGGCAGGGAAAGCCACACAGGAGTCATTGGTGCATCCGGCTTGTTCCCACTCGTCCCACAACACATCGGGACGTATACCGTGAGGGCCGTCATCCGTCCATACATCGGGAATGCCCAGACGGGGTACACCCGCACTGCTGAACTTGCTTTGCGCATGAGTCAACTTCACTTTCTCTTCCAGGGTCAGACGGCTCAAAGCGTCTTCCACTCTTTCTTCAATAGGTTTGCTTGCGTCCAGATAGACGGGCTTCTGCTGGGCTGAAAGAGGCAGCGCGACAGCAGCCAGAACCAAACCGAATAATACTTTTTTCATTGTTGTACAATTTAAGTTGTTATATAATTTAAGTAAGTACTCATAATCAGTCCGTACTATTGACAATCCCCAGCAGACAAGGGAATATGACTTATCCCCCCACACATAGGAACTGAAATCCTTACAGCCGTATAGTGAGTATCCATAACATCCGGATGTTGTTGTCCAAAACATCCCCATGTTTTACCCCAAAACACCCGGATGTTTTATCCCAATACATCCCCATGTTTTGCCTTAAAACATCCGGATGTTTTGGGTTCTCAGTCCTATGGTGTGTACAGCTCAGTCCCTACCTCTTTCATGCTAAGTCCCGGCATCTCATCCTCTGGGACTTGATACGTACTGTTTGCAGCGAGGCAGTACCCGCTACTTCATTCCCAATGACCGGATATAACCCTCCTGAACCACACAATTCTTCAGTTTGCATGCCTCGATAAAGTCCATCATCGCCTTGCGGGACATGGCCTGCGCGGGACGTGCCTCACGGATTTCCTTGTACGTGGCACGCGGTGCTTCGGAGAAATACACGATGTTTGCCCAGTTCTCCGGCGGAGTGATGCCGACGAAAGAAGAACCGTCCATCTTCTTGTAGGGCCAGAAGGTATAGCCGATGTTGTTCTCGCGCATCGTCTGGCAGAAAGCGGCCTGCCATTCGTCCGTATTGTGGCCTATCTCACCCATGTACATGGGCAGGTTCACACTGTCGCGGAAGTTGATAATCGTCTGGATGGCAGCTTGGGTAGGTTCGCCTCCGTAACGGTGGCAGGTGTACATTATCTTGTCGTCGAACTTGGAGTCCTTGAAAGGCTTGAAATTACCGTTCCATTGCGAACCGCCCAGCAGGATGATGTGGTTGCTGTCCACCTCGCGGATGGCGGCTACACCTTTCTTATATACATCTTCCAGCTTGCCGTTGAGCTCCTCCATGTTCTCGAAGTAAGGGGCAATGGGCTCGTTGAAGAGTTCGTAACCGAGGATGACCGGTTCGTTCTTGTAGTGGTCGGCTATCCGGCGCCAGATGTCACAGTAAAGTTGCTGGCTGACTTCGCTGTCGAACAGCCAGGGATAGCCGTAGCTGTCGTCGATGTTGTCGCCCGTCTGTCCGCCGGGGGCGTCGTGCATGTCGAGGATGAGGTACAAGTCCGATTCGCGGCACCACTCTACCAGGCTGTCCACGCGGGCAAAGCCGTCTTGGTCGGCAGTCAGCCCCATATAGTCCTCGTCCGTAAACAGTTTGTAATGGAAAGGCAGGCGGATGGTGTTGGCACCCTGCTCCTTGATGAAGCGGATGTCCTCGCGCGTTACATAATTGTCCTTGAATGCTTTCCAGAAGTCGGCCGTAAAGTCCGGTCCCACCAGCTGGCAGAACATCTCATTGATGAAACGAGCGGAATTGGTCTTGTTGAACTTGAACATGTATCCTTCCGGATTCAGCCAGTTACCCAGGTTGGTACCCATGATGAAGAGTTTGGTACCGTCGGGCTTTATCAAGTCCTGACCCTGAATGGTTACGAATGCATCCGAAGTTACTTCTTTTGTCGCTTGTTTCTCACCGCATCCCGCAAGGCCCAAAGACAGCAAGGCGATGGAAATGCTTGTCGCTAATAAATGTTTCATGGCAATAATTTTGGTTATGGTATCAGTTGCGATATTCGCTTTTACTTCCCCAAAGTTAGGAAAGATAAGAACACCTCGTACCGGCGAATCGGGAATAGGTGGAAGAAGTAAAGAAGCACAAACAAACAAACAACTAATAATCAGAAATATAAGTAGAAGAAGAGAAAGGCAGAAAGTGGATTCAAAAAACCGGTTTGACGTATTGTCAGCGTATCTGCATCAGCCGTATTTCAAAGTCCTCGCGCGAAATGCGGGCCTTGTTCTTCACTTTGGCACGGTAATTATAGATGGTGTTTACAGAATAACGGAGGAATTCTGCAATCTGCGAACTGTCGTCGATGCCCAGACGAATCAAGGCGAAAATGCGGAGTTCCGTATTCAGCAACTCGCCTTTACGGAGCACGATGCGTTCTTCGGGCTGCAGCAAGTCATTGAATTTATCGACAAAATCGGGGAAAAGGTGCAAGAAGGCAGTATCAAAGTTATCATAGAGTTCCTTCAGTCCGGTGTCCAGCACCTCACGGGAACGCACCATCTTCAGCAGCTCTTCCATCTGCCCGGCAGAGATTTTCTTGTTGACCATCCGCCGGTAGGTATCCAGCCGGTTGATATAAACGGAGCAGAGATTCATGAAACGGCCCACATACTCCTCCTTGATGTTGTTTGAGAGTTGCAGTTGCTCGTTGGCATGCTCCAGTTTGTTCCGTGCGGCAGAGAGTCGCTGCATCTGCCGGTAGATAAAGCCCACTGCCACCACCAACAGCACAATCAAAGTGCTGATGAGCCAGAGGTACAGCCGGAGCCGGTCATTCTGCTTCTCGCGCATGGCCTGATAAGTGAGGTCTATCAGTGAAAGGATGCCGGCAGTCTGGAGGCTGCGGCTACGGGCGTTGTATCGGTTGGTTTCGTCCCACGAGAAACGGATGTAACGGTAGGCATGCTCCATATCCCCTTCCTCATAAAGAAGTTCCGCCAGGTTCCAGAGTGAGGCATGGTCTGTGATGCTCAGGCGAATATCGGTCAGTGCCGACAAAGCCAGATAGCGCTTCTCCTCCTCCCGGTTCCCGAGCCGGCGGTAGAGCAATGAGCGCTGATAGGTCACCAGCGCATATTCGGGAGTATTGGGCTTGGCATGTGCCAGACGCGTATCATTGATGCTCAAGGCTTCGTCCGGATGGCCTGCAGCGGCCTCCCGCGCCTCTCTTCGTTCCAGGTAGAGGGAGGATGAAGGCAGAAGTACCTGCATCAAAGAATCGTCATAATGGGTAGCCAAAGCCTGATAATGCTTCTTGAAAGAATCGTCCAGCGTATAGAAACTCAGTTCTGTGTAAAGTTTATGACAGGCATTGTAATAGTCCGGCAGCAGATGGGAGGGAAGGGAAGCTTTGTCCGTCTGCCTCAAGAGTTCGGCAGCCTCCTCGTACATACCTGCCGAAGCCATCAGGTGGGCAAGCTCCAGCCTTGTTTCGAGTACCGCATCCTGCCGGCCATAACGCTCTGCCCAATCCAGATTGACACGAAGATAATGGATGGCCGAATCGCAGATATATGTCTTATACTCCTTATAGATTTCCCCATTCCATCGAAAAAAAGAGATATTGGCGGTATCGGTATCCAGCACTTGGCGCTTCAGCCGGGCAATGCGTCCTTCACGCACGGCGACATAGTGCCGGTGCGCCTCGATAGCCTCATCCAAAGAGGACGTCAGCGCAGTAAAAGAGGGCGTGCCGGCAGCAAAAACCACACTTTGCCATACCACGACGGCAAGAAAACAAAAAGTGAACAATCTCCTTTCCATGACCATAAAGTTCATGCAAATATAGCAAGAAATCCTGCAAAGCAGTAGCATCGGAAAAAATAGTTTCCTATATTTGCGTTCTAAACCCCCAAACAAATTATCTATCATGAAAAGCTTAACACCCCAACGGATTGCCGCGGTAGACGTATTCCGCGCACTCACCATGTTCTTCATGCTCTTTGTCAACGACATTCCCGGACTGAAAAACGTCCCCCACTGGCTGATGCATGCCAGGATGGACGAAGACATGATGGGATTCTCCGACACCATCTTCCCCGCTTTCCTTTTCTGTATGGGCATGTCCGTATCCTTTGCCATACAAAACCGGTACAAAAAGGGAGACAACACCCTGCAAGTCGTGGCCCATATCTTCTGGCGGACAGTGGCGCTGATTGCCATGGGACTGTTTTCACTGAACAGCGGAGGCATCGAAGGCGGTCTATCGCACCAATGGTTTTCCATCCTGATGGTCATCGGTTTCTTCCTCACCTGGGGGGTATATCCCAAAGCGGAAGGAACGAAAAAGACCCTTTTCACTGCAATGAAAACAGCAGGCGTGCTGCTGCTCGCCTTCCTCGTCATCTACAAGGACATGAACGGGAAACCGTTCCAGATAAGCTGGTGGGGCATCCTCGGACTTATCGGCTGGACGTATGCGGTATGTGCAGGCATCTATCTGTTCACCCGGGAAAGCCTGCGGAAGAATGCCATTGCCTGGTTCGTGGTCGTATTGCTTGCCGTAGTCAGCCATTCAGACCTGATACCGGGAGAGTACGGCAGCCGGATTATCCTGCTTCCCTTTATCCCGAGTGACTGGACACTGCATGCCTTCGGTATGTCCGGCGTATTGACCTCCCTGCTCATGCAGCGTTATGCCGACCGGGAACGGCCGGGACGATTCATCGGCATGCTTTGTGCCCTCGGCGTAGGAATGCTTGTCCTCGCCCTCGTCTCACACCCATTCTGGATTATATCCAAAATACAAGCCACGCCGACATGGTTGTTCTACTGCCTCGCCATGTTCTTCCCGCTGTTCGGTTTCTTCTACTGGCTGACGGACGTGAAAGGCAAAACCAACTGGTTCGATATCATCAAACCTGCAGGTACGGCAACGCTGACCTGCTATATTATCCCTTACATCTGGTATGCTGTCCAGCAACTGCTGCATCTGCACTATCCCGAGGCATTGAGAAGCGGTGTACCGGGACTGCTCAAGTCCCTCGTGTTCTCGCTTGTCATTGTGGGGCTGACCGGCCTGCTGGTGAAAGGCAAGATTAAACTGAAAGTATAATGTTGAAAGTTCAGACACCCAACGGTGACAACAAGGTGCTGCTGCATTCGTGCTGCGCACCTTGTTCTTCCGCCATCATCGAGTGCATGCTGGCCAACGGCATACGCCCGACCGTATTCTACTGCAATCCCAACATCTATCCGCAGGCAGAATATGAGACAAGGAAAAACGAGGCTATCCGTTTCGTAACCTCCAAAAACATCGATTTCATCGATGCAGACTATGATTATGCACACTGGTTACATACCATGCAGGGCCTGGAGCATGAACCGGAACGCGGCAGCCGCTGCCTGAAGTGCTTCACTCTGCGCCTGACAGAAACAGCCCGCTACGCTTCCGAGCATGGTTTCTCCGTATTCACTACCACCCTTGCCTCTTCGCGCTGGAAAAGCCTGGAACAAATCAATGAAGCAGGACGCCGTGCCGCCGCACTCTATCCGGGCACCCTCTTCTGGGAACAGAATTGGCGGAAGGGCGGGCTCCAGGAGCGACGCAACCAACTGCTGAAAGAGTATGATTTCTATAACCAGCAGTATTGCGGCTGTGAATTCAGCATGCAACGACTGGAAAAGAATAAATAAAAACTAAAGAAAACATGAAGAAACTGACTTTTACATTACTCATCACTCCGACAGCGGTATACCTCTTTTCTGTTCCCTGCAATGCTAAGTGAAGAGCCAAACACGTAGTTTTCATCGGTCTTGATGGCTGGGGTGCCTACAATGAGGCTCTAAGACTCCCGAACTTCAGTCACGTGTATTGAACCATCATAGCATATTTCCTACCATCTTCATCGTTACTGCCAACCACGGAGGCATTGAAAACGGCCATGGCAACAAGACCATGCAGGAAATGCAGGCTCCGGAAAGAACATTAAGAAAGGAGGCGAATTCCACGAAAGCATGATGCAGTATGACGTTGCCTCCACCATTGTCCACATCCTCGGACTGAAACAGCCACAAGTATGGATAAGACGTCCTATGTTGCAGGTTTTCAAATAAAAAAAGCGATCAGCGATAAATGAGCGTCGAAAGATAGTCCTCGGCAAACATCTCGTTTGCCACCTCCAACAGAGCTTCCGAAGTGAGCTGTTCAATGCGATGGAACACGGCTTCGGAAGTTTCGCATTTATTATAATGCAGGAAAGTCTTGCCCATGCCCAACGCATTGTTCTCATTATTATCCGAAGCTACACCGATTTGTCCGATAAGTTGCTTCTTGGCAGCCGCAAGCTGCGAGGAAGTCATCCGGACATCACGCAAGCGTTTCAATTCCTTATATACCAGGCGGGTGCAGTAGTCCAAATCTGCAGGGTCGCAACCGAAGTAGATGCAGAAAGTTCCCGTATCGGTATAGGAAGTCAAGTTGGATTCTACGTTATAGACCAGCCCACGACGTTCACGGAGAGAAACGTTCAATCGGCTGTTCATGCCCGGGCCACCCAAAACATTGTTCAGCAGGTAAAGTGCGGTGCGCTTGTCATCGTATGCATTATATCCCCGGCTGCCAATCATGACATGTGCCTGGTGAGTATCCTTATGCACTACAAGATGCTCGGGTACATAGAGGGGCGGTGGCATACGGCGGTTGTCCACTGCCATGGCAGGTATATCCGCGAGGAGTTTTTCCGCCCAGCGCACCACCTGCCTAAAGTCCAGATTGCCCAGAACAAAAAAGACCATATTGCCGGGATGGTAGAAGCGAGAAGTGAATGCAGCGGCATCCTCACTGCGAAACAGCTTCAGTTGCCCGGGATTGCCCAGAATGTTGCGTCCCAGGGGATGCCCTCTGAATATCAAGTCTTCGAAATCATCGAAGATGAGCTCGGAAGGGTTGTCTTCGTAGGATTGTATCTCGTCGATAATCACCTCCGTCTCCTTCTCGATTTCGCGTTGCGGGAAAGTGGAGTGGAATACAATATCCGTTAACAATTCGAAGGCACGGCCGAAATGCTCGGTCAGGAAAGCAGAGTAAATCACCGTCTCTTCCTTGTTGGTGTAGGCGTTAAGGTCTCCGCCCACATTCTCCATACGGTTCAGGATATGCCATGCCTTACGCTTGGCGGTACCTTTAAATATAAGGTGCTCCACAAAATGCGCCATACCTTGCTCGTTTTCAAGCTCATCGCGCGTACCCGCATCTACAGCAAAACCACAATAAGCCACCTTGGAGACTGAAGGTTCATGAATGATGCGCAAGCCGTTGGACAAGATATGTTGGTTGAAAGCCGACGGTAAATTCTCTTTTAACTTCTTCATTCTGACGTTTCAAACTATTTGAGGCGACAAAAATACAATAAAACTTATTGCCGTTTATAGAAAATTGCAGATATTTGCATATTGCTATAATGTGCTAATGTGATTAATGTGCTAATATGCCAATGACCATGCGGCATCACAGCGCAGCCAATTAGCACATTAGCATATTAGCACATTAAATACATTAAGAGTATGATTGCATCCATTCAAGAGCTTTTGCAGAAAGAGGCACAAGCCGTACTGAACATTCCAGTGACGGACGCTTATGAAAGAGCTGTAGAACTCATCGTAGAACAAGTGCACCGCAAAAAAGGGAAACTGGTAACTTCGGGTATGGGCAAGGCCGGACAAATAGCCATGAACATCGCTACTACCTTCTGCTCCACCGGTATTCCGTCCGTTTTCCTGCACCCCAGCGAAGCACAGCACGGTGACCTCGGCATCCTTCAGGGGAATGATCTGTTGCTACTCATCTCCAATTCGGGCAAAACTCGTGAAATCGTGGAGCTGACACAGTTGGCACATAACCTAAGTCCGGAACTGAAGTTTATCGTCATCACCGGAAACCCTGATAGCCCCCTGGCACACGAATCCGATGTATGCCTCAGCACCGGGAACCCCCAAGAAGTATGCGTATTGGGCATGACGCCCACGACTTCAACCACTGCCATGACCGTCATCGGTGACATTTTGGTTGTACAGACCATGAAAGAAACTGGATTCACCATTGAAGACTACTCCAAGCGCCATCACGGCGGTTACCTCGGAGAAAAATCAAGATCGCTATGCGTAAAGTAATAGGTATCGGAGAAACCATACTAGACATCATATTCCGTGGCGAACAGCCCACAGCAGCTGTCCCAGGCGGTTCAGTATTCAACGGCATCGTCTCGCTGGGACGTATCGGCGTTCCCATTTGCTTTATCAGTGAAACAGGCAATGACCACGTGGGCAATATCATACTCAACTTCATGCGCGAGAACAATATCCCCACAGACCATGTTAATGTCTTCCCTGACGGGAAATCCCCCGTATCACTCGCTTTCCTTAACGACCGGAGTGATGCGGAATACATCTTCTATAAAGATTATCCCAAACAACGATTAGATATAGAGTATCCACAAATTCAAGAGGACGACATCGTTATAATAGGGTCTTATTATGCCTTAAACCCCGTATTGCGCGACAAAGTATTAGAACTGCTGGAACGCGCACACGACATGCATGCCATTATCTATTACGACCCCAATTTCCGTTCGTCCCATAAAGAGGAGGCCATCAAGCTGGCTCCCACCATCATCGAAAATCTAGAATACGCCAACATTGTACGCGGCTCGCAAGAGGATTTCTTCTATATGTGGGGCCTGCAGGAGGCTGACAAGATATACAAAGACAAAGTAAAGTTCTACTGCCGTAACTTCCTCTGTACTGCCGGCGCAGAGCAGGTATCATTGCGCACCGACACGATTTCCAAGGAATATTCCATTCCTCCGTTAGAAGCGGTCAGTACCATCGGTGCAGGAGATAATTTCAACGCAGGCATCATCTTCGGGCTGCTGAAACATAATGTACGCTACAAGGACCTCGATACCATGGACGAAGCTACTTGGGACCAAGTTATCCAATGCGGCATTGAGTTTGCCGCTGAGGTATGCAAAAGTTTCAACAACTCCGTTTCAAAGGAATTTGCAGAGAAGCACAGATAATTTTAAAGTTCAAAAAAGAAATATAAAAGCCTGACATTGACGTTACCCTCTGTGGATAAATTACATATATTTGTGATTAACGACATCAGAGAGGTTACGAATTATGTATAGGAATTTATTGAACTTGCTTGTTTTGGCAGTGCTGCTCCCTTCTTGTAGCGGCACTGCCCCTCACATTTCCGTTGTATGCGAAGAAAACAATGTGGGCAACTGCATTGTGAAATGGGAAATGGCCCCTCTTATCAAAGGGAATGTTAAAGTATATGCCTCGACTAACCCGGAGGACATCCCCGAAGACGTTCCTATTGCCATTGCCAACATCTCCGATCTGAAGATGACCGTCATCACTACCGACCCTACACAGCGATACTACTACATGCTTGTATTCGGTGACAAATACCGGGTAAAGATTGCCACCCGCAACATCAATATCCCCGGCATACAGAACTTCCGCGACTTGGGAGGCTATACGTCCTATCCTACCCAAAAGAAAGTACATTGGGGCATGCTATATCGCTCTGCCGAAATAGACAAATTGGAACCGTGCTCGCGCAAGGAGCTCAAGAATATAGGAATAAGGACTATCATCGACCTGCGCTCATTCGATGAAGCACACAGACAAAGCCCCTTGCAGCAAGAATTCAAAGTGGTGCACATCCCTATTCCTACTGGTGATATGGAGCATATCCTGAAAGGTGTGCAGGAGCGGACAATCAAGAGTGATACCGTCCACCGGATAGTGGAGCGAATGAACCGCGAGCTCATCAGCAACTATACTAAAGAATACCGTCAGATTTTCGATATCCTACTGGATAAGAACAATTATCCCCTCATAATCCATTGCTCTTCAGGCAAAGGGCGCACAGGCATTGTATCGGCGCTTGTGCTTGCCTCCCTTGGAGTGGGCGAAGACATCATCATGGAAGACTACCGCCTCAGCAACGACTACTTCAACATCCCGGCTGCCTCTCGGTACGCTTACCAGCTTCCGGCACGTTCGCAAGAGGCTATCACCACCATATTCTCAGCACGCGCAGATTTCCTAAATGCCGCCATCGAAGAAATGGAACGAAGGTATGGAGATACCGACACCTACCTGCAAAGAGGCATCGGCCTGACGAAAGAAGAAAGAAAGAGACTACAAGACATTCTTTTAGTAGATAATTGACAATGCATAATGGATAATCAGTAGTCAATAAAAAACGATTTTATCATGTAATTACATAATTATCAACCATCAATTATCAAATATCCATTGAAAAGCACTATCTTTGCGTCCGAAATATAAAGATATACAAAAGATTTAATGAAGACATTTGAAGAGCTCGGTGTGTCGCCGGAGATACGCCGCGCCATCGAAGAAATGGGTTACGAGCAGCCCATGCCGGTACAAGAGGAAGTAATTCCATACCTTTTAGGAGAAAACAATGATGTAGTAGCACTGGCACAAACTGGAACAGGAAAAACCGCAGCGTTCGGTCTGCCGCTCATACAGAAGATTAACGTCAACAACCGAATTCCCCAATCACTTATTCTCTGCCCTACCCGTGAACTTTGTTTGCAGATAGCCGGCGATTTGAACGATTACTCCAAATACATTGATGGCTTACGGGTATTGCCCGTATATGGCGGTTCGTCCATTGAAAGCCAGATACGTGCCCTGAAACGGGGTGTACACATCATCGTAGCCACACCAGGACGACTGCTGGATCTGATGGAACGCAAAACCGTGTCCCTCGCCACCATACAGAACGTGGTTATGGACGAAGCGGACGAAATGCTGAACATGGGATTCACGGACAGCATCAACGCTATTCTTGCCGACGTTCCGCAAGAGCGCAATACCTTGCTGTTCTCCGCTACCATGAGCCCGGAAATCGCACGCATTTCCAAGAAGTACCTGCGCGATGCCAAAGAAATCACCATCGGGCGCAAAAATGAAAGCACCAGCAACGTGAAACACGTAGTCTTCTGTGTACATGCCAAAGACAAGTATGCTGCCCTGAAGCGTATTGTGGACTACTATCCGCAGATATACGGCATCATCTTCTGCCGTACCCGCAAAGAAACGCAGGAAATAGCTGACAAGTTGATGCAGGAAGGCTATAATGCCGACTCGCTGCACGGCGAACTGAGTCAAGCGCAGCGTGACGCCGTGATGCAGAAGTTCCGCATCCGCAACCTACAACTGCTGGTTGCCACGGACGTTGCCGCACGCGGCCTCGATGTGGACGACCTAACCCACGTCATCAACTACGGATTGCCCGATGACACCGAAAGTTATACCCACCGCAGCGGCCGTACGGGACGTGCTGGAAAAACCGGGACTTCCATCGCCATTATCAACCTGCGCGAGAAAGGCAAGATGCGCGAGATTGAGCGCATCATCGGCAAGAAATTCATTGCAGGCGAAATGCCTACCGGCAAACAGATATGCGAAAAACAACTGCTCAAAGTGATAGACGACCTTGAAAAAGTGAAAGTAAACGAGGAGGAAATCGCTGACTTTATGACTGATATCTACCGCAAGCTGGACTGGCTAAGTAAGGAAGATTTGATTAAGCGGATGGTTTCGCATGAATTCAACCGTTTTCTAGACTACTACCGCGACCGTGAAGAGATAGAGACAGCAACCGGCAGTGAACGCGGAACAAGAAACGGTGAGCGGAGTGAACACCGAAGCAGTGGCAATCATCAAGCCGAACCGGGCTACAAACGCCTATTCATAAATCTGGGCAAAATGGACAACTTTTTTCCCAGTGAGCTTATCAGCCTGCTGAACAAAAACACCCGTGGACGCATTGAGCTAGGACGCATCGACTTGATGCAGAAATTCTCTTTCTTCGAAGTAGAGGAAAAAGAAGCCAACAATGTAATGAAAGCCTTGAACCGTACCAACTGGAACGGTCGCAAAGTATCTGTAGAGATTGCCGGAAACGAAGGTAAGAATGTCCCGAAAGGCAGACGCACGGGTACAGCCGGAAGCTATGGAAAAAAAGATTCCGACGGCAAGAAGCGCAGCAACAAGGAAGACGGCAAACGGAACGATGCTGCCAGCAGACGTAGAGACAGAGCCGAAAACCCTGCAAACGACAAGAAGAAAGGCAAGCCCAGCCGCGAGGAACGCGGTTATACCAAAGCCCGTGGCAAAAAAGACGATTGGAAACAGTTCTTTCAAGGCAGCAATGACTTCAAGAACCCAGAACCTGACTTCAGTGAAGAAGGCTGGGCAAAACGGACACCGAAAAAGACAATGAGATAGAGGTTGTTATACTTAATTTGCATAAAAGATGAGGAGCGCAGTACATAGCCAATAAAAATTTCATCAATGATAGTATTGCGCGTGTTGTATAAACATTAGGCTGGAACTGCGGAGTAATACGTTACGTGTAGATGGTGGCCGTTACTCCCGGTTACCGTTTACTCAATATGAACCTTATCAATGTAGTTGTCAATGCGAACAAAAAACTCTTTAACAAACTTGATCAAACCCGTGGCGAATGTGTAAGAATCGAAAATCTGGACGTTGAAGAAGATACCCTTCAACCAACAGCAACGAGGTACACACAAAGGAATCATTCTTCTTTGAATAATTAGCTACCGTCTGTTCCAATTCTGATAAACGGTGATTGATAGAATATCCATTCTTTTCAAGCATGAATATCTTATTTCCCATATATCCTACACAAAAAGATAGGGAAATAGAGTGCAAGTCTCCTTATCTTCCAAAATACCTTTCTCTTTTAAAATTTTATACAACTGTCCTACGGATTTGGTTCCCATACCAGGAAGTCTGCACAGCGCATCAAACCCATTATATTTTATAAACCGTAAAAGATCCTCAAGTTGGCAGATATTGTATTTTCTAAGTGCACGTAAAGTCCTAAAATTTATATCCAGATTTCCTAAAGGTGTAGCCAGCAGGTGCACATATTCCGATGGAACATCCTGTTCCCTTACAACTATCACTACATTCTTTAAATTCTGTCCAGCATCCTCTTGGGAATGTGCCAGCAAAGCCTCATAATTCCGGCATCTGATATATAAACGGTCCAATTCCTTTTTCCATTCAGAATAGGGCTTCCATTCCAAGCGAACCTGCCTACCCGCTTTCTTATACATATATGCCAGATTTCTGGGAGAAATATTTGTTCTCCTGGAGACAGCCGATACGTCTCCCCCGATAGAAAGGGAGTAAAAAATATCTCGAATCCGAGCATCCTTTATCACTTCTGCCATTTCCTTAACAATCTCCTTGTAGACAGATATACAGATCTTCGGTAATTCCACATAAGAAAGATCTGTTTGCCCAACGGACAGATCTGCATTCGAATATTCCATAATTCCTCCGTTATAATGCAATTATAAAAATCTGTTTATTCTTTATTTTTTTCTCTCAACTTGGAAGGGGATATCCCGTATATTCTCCGGCAGTATGCCGTAAACTGGGAGGGCGAGCTAAAACCTAACTTATCGGATATTTCCTGAAAGGAAAGTTCCGGATCACTAATCATGTCCAACATCTGTTCTGCCTTTTTCCTCTGCATCCATTTATAGGGACTTTCCCCGAAGCTGGAGTGAAATTTTCTGCTGAAGGAACGCTCGGAAACATAATATAAATCAGCGAATTCCTTGACAGAGTTCACCCTCTTATAGTTCTCCATAACAAATTTCTCAAAATGCCGCCGAATACCAGTCGATGCGGAAAAAAACGCCGATAGTTCTTTCTTTGTATAGAAGCCCTTCAGCACCAAGAGCAGCTCCTGCTGTTTCAGCAAATGCATATGTTTGCAAAGCAGCCTTGCCTCCAGATACGTTCCAACAGAATTCAGTACTTTAACAAGAGGTTTCCTGATGGGAAGAATAAAATTATCAGCCGTTTGCTCCTTACCTCTGACAGACAACGAGCCCAAAAACAATTTGTCGCACACACTCACATTCTTGTCCCAAAATAAAAGCATGCATCTCGAACCGATTATAGACTTCATCCGGGTTCCTATGCTTTGCGGAATAAACACCATCTGGTTTTGTAAAATCCGCAAACCTTTATATTTACCCAAATCAAAAATCACCTCCCCTTCAATCATAAAAAGAGTACATGATGACCTGCTGTTATCAATCCGATATACCTCATTCTCCTCCAGCTGCTGACAAGAAAATCCCACGTCCGAATTCATCTGGTAATTCAGGCAAGATAAATGTTCATTCAGATATAGCAATTTCATGTTTTTTGTTTTTTATTACAACAAAAATTAAAGCACGTCTGTTTTTAACAAAATGGACAATTTATTAATTGAAACAGACAAATTTAACATACAAGATGTATGCTGATTAATCAATCAACCTCTGATTTTGACAATCCCTTAGATATAAAGGTTTACATACAGGTCACTAAAATAGGATTCATCATGATATATATTTGAGTCCCTCCCAATACTATATAAAAGTAATACGAAACAAGACTCTCGCAACTTCCACATCATGAATATGTGGCTTATACAAAAAACACCGGAATGTCTCAAAACAAAAGTATATGAGAAACTTTCTTGTCATTTTTTATGTCCCGTGCAAGTTTTCGTCTGCACGGGATATAACTTATTGGGGTAAATATTTCTCATAATCATCCTTTACATCTGGATCGACGACTGGACGTACGGAATAAGTCATGCAACGCCTGTAAACAGCGCTTGTATTAGAAGTAGGCGCCCAACCGGCAGGACCTCCAGTGGAATTAAGCAGATAACGCCCTGCATGAGTATCGCTTCTGGCTTGTGCCACGGCGAAAATGACTTCATTACCCCCAGACTTGCCATCTGTAAAACTGCCGTCATAAATACTTCCAGGCAGCGGTGTGTTAAGGCCGGAACGACTTGCATAATAATATGCAAACCTCAAAGTTACAGCCTCTTTCTGCGACATAATCCGGAATCCGTAAGGAGAAGGGTCAAATACGGTTTTCCCGCCTACATCCTCCGGATTCCCTGTCTGGGAAGGCTGGTTCCATGGATACAGGAATACCCAGCGGTCTTTGAAATAACTAACAAACCCATGCGGGAAACATTCATACAGCCAGAAACTTTGATGAGAGACGATAGCGTTTGGATGTTCGATGCTCTGTTTCATCGTAAGAGCAGCCCCTCTCGCTTGCTGAGCATCTGTTTTTCCATAATCCACATCATTTCCTCTCTGTTCCCAAAGGAAATCAAATAGCTTGCCACTGCCGTCATAAAAGTTTTTATTGACACGAACATCATGTGCCGGGAACGGGTCTTTCCTGCCCCATTGATATTGCATACCAAATTCCCTATATGCATCTGCACTATACTGTGATTGGACCCTTTCGTATGCTCCCAACAGATGCGACATCAATTGAACCGTTTTCGGACCATCACCTCCCTGACTCGCAACATCCAAGACTGTCGGATACTTGTCAACAATCCAGATATGCCAGGACCAGAGTGTCGGATTCCCCTTGATCTTTCCAGATTTAATTTCTATCAACACATTTCCCGGAGTCTGCCCTGGCTTGACATAAATATATGATCCCGGACCGGAACCTCCCTGTTCGGACAATTCACTGAGTCCCGCTTTTTCTATATCATTATGTCCGCCAGCCTCTTTAATGTCCGTCCACACGATATTGACTCTCCAATCATCATCTGCATCCAACTTATTCAACATGAAATCCTCTTTGCTACCGGGAAGTCCCTGCTTATCACTTAAAACAGCGTCATGATCCAGAAGCTTTTTGTAATACTCATAGGCAGTATTTACCCGGGAAACAGGAATAAAGATCCCTTGCTTTGCTCCCGCTTTAAGCATATATGTATTCGCTTCAGGCTGCACAATTCCGGAAACCAGCTCCAACTCAAATTCTCTTTCCGGAAAAAGACCATCAGGGGAATAAATCTTGAATTTCGCCTTACCGGAGTAAAGACGCGGAGACGCCATATCGTCAACAGCTATGAAAGGCACAGGTTTTCCCGAAAGGGAAGGATCCTTCTCATAGAAAAGCATAAAGTCTTCTATCACATTACCAGCATTGTTGTCAGACAAAGCCGAAACCAACTCAATTTTGTATTCGCTGTTGGCTTTGACATAATATTGTTTCTGTTTGCCATCCATCAGATAGATACTGTTACTAGATACCAGCAATGACTGATGCAGGAATTTGTCAAAGAAGGGAATGGCATTATATTCCTTCTGCAGGAGGCTGAGTTTCCCCGACGCACTTTTGCCGGTTCCCACATGTGTGACGGTCAAAGTATAAGTGGTATTGAAATTATCGAAATACTCCGTATTTCCTGTAATGTCGGGAGCCGTCACCGTGTACTTCCATATTCCCCCGGCAAGTTGACCCGCTTTCTCTATCTTGAACGGATTGGCAGCTTCAGCATGGAAAACGGGTTCCAAATCATGCGGTTCTGTCTTTACATAGAAAGTAACCCTGGCACCTGCCTCTTCTGCCGTAAGCGTCTGCCCGTCTTTCGTTATCACCTTATCTGCCTGCCCATAGCTCTCGCCATACTGATTGACCTCAATAAACTCCAGCGGCCGGCTGCAGGCCTCGTCCGCAAAAATCTGTAAGGTGACATTGATATCCTTAGACTGTTCAAAGCCAAGAAACCATTTCATACGCCCCGCCTTCACATAAGCGGCTTTCAGCGCATCCTGGGCATCTTCCGGCTTTTCCGGCCACATTCGGGATGCATCCACATGTTCTGTGACCGTAAAGGTCACGGTTTTCTCATCGGTCGGTGCGGTCTTATCTGGATCCGAAGGTTTTATAGAATAACCGATCCATGCAGGCAGTCCCTCTATCGTGAACCCCTCCGGCCAAGAAGTCTGCACTTTTGCCGTTAGGCTGCCTCCCTCCCTATAAAAAGTGAAATGGTCAGCGCTGACTCCCAGCATATATTGCCCGTCATACAATACATCAGACATCATGGACTCATTCCATACCACAACATTATACATGATGTTGGCGGCCGGTCCTTTCCTAGCATCCTCTTCCGTATCGAATCCCGGACCACCTACAGCCTTGATATTCACCAGATAACGGTGATTACGCAACAAGGGAAGGTACTCGTATGTCGCATCAGCCTCGGCTCCAGTACGTTTCAGGTAGTCTATCCGGAAGAAAGTTTCCTTGTCAGGACGGCTCTTATCTGCACCGGTCAGTCCGACAACGATATAAGGACGTTTCAAGTAATTTTCCGTATTATTCTCAGGAAGAGTTTCTCCGTTGGCTCCTTGCGTGGCAGCCGTCGGCGCATTGACCGCCTCCGGAACATATACCTCACGTAACAAGATTTTCTCATCCACTATGGAAGATGTTCTATCAATCTTTCCTGTCACAGCCGGAGCCGGATCAGGAATAGAAGGCTGTTTCGCCTTTCTATTGGCCTCATCCCAGTAAATCCCGTTCTCGAACGGGGAGACCCGTCCCGTCGTATTGGTATTATAAAAAAACACTTTAGTCAGCGTTATCCCTTCAATCCCCCCGGCTTTCTCGTCGAATGTAGAGGCCCCTTCCGACATGTTGCTCAAGTTAAGCCCCACGTCCACACGTGCTACGGCACGGACCAGATAGACAGTTCCAAGTTTGGGAACAGCACCGGCACTGTGATCCACCCTGACCGGGTCCGAGACACCCCACATCGGCAACTCCCCGTCTTTCCATACCCCCTTGTCCGGCATGGAGAAAGTGAAAAGTTGCATGACTTCCTCCCGTGTCTTTCCAGCCAGTCCGTCTGCGTCTGTATTAGCTGACCGGGTGACATTGGCCAGCATCACGAATGTACTGGTATCGCCTGAAGGAGTATTTTTCGCCAACAAGGTCATGGTACCCTTGCCTTTCTTGTCAGCCGGATTACCGGAAGGAATATAGGAGGTCACTTTGGCCTCATATGAAAACTTGTTGTCCTTGTCAAACACAAGTACCCTAATCCTCTCCGCTGCCGTGGAATTCTCCCCCTCCGGTGTAAGGGACCGTGTCAGGGGATTTCGAAGACCAAGTCCTTCGACAGACATGCTGACAGACGTCCAGCCGTCCCTGACAGGCATTTCTGTCCCGCCGTTTCCATACTCATCGAAGGGATCACTGCACCCTTGCACGAGAGGGATTCCCATAGATATCGCCAGAAAAGCGACTATCAAAGTGTAATGTTTGATTCTCATATGTATCTATTCTTTAAACTGTTTTTCTTCGTGATGGCATGACTGGTCATACCTTGTTACCAAGGAATAGCCACCTCCGTATCCTTCCATTCGTCCACAACTATGTCATATTCCATGTTTCCGGGTCCTTTCAGTGTGGCGAAGACACGGTAAATCGTATTACGCCGGATATTGTAATAACCCTTGTCATTCTCGGAAAGATCCGGATTATAGAGCTCGATCCTATACTGCTTATCGAGGTTTTCCATCAGATAATCGATAGATAAGACCAAGGCCAGCGCCCCCTCTTTTCCTTTACCATAGACCCCCGGAGCCACATAAATATAATTAGGTGCCTCTCCCGTATATGGAAGCAGTCTCTCTTTACATTTGGCCACAAAAGCGGATTCTCCGGGGCCCTCGTTGGCGCCTTCATGGAAACTGGGCCTTTCCGGTAGCAATAGGGGATCTTCCATATAGTTGACTCCTCTGATATCTGGGTCACCATTCCCAGTGGCGGTGTATTCCCCGACGGAAGGAAGGACGGAATAACCGCTGGTCTCATTGTTCAGAGAGAGTTTCGTCACTCTGGAAAACGGCAATAAAGGAGACAAGTAGTTTCCCCCGTTATCAACCGTAGTAAGAATAAACTCGACACGGGCATGCATACGTTCCAGAAGTATGCAGGGTGAAAGGGTTACTCTATTATTACCGCTCGTATTGTACGGAACGCGGAAGTTGCATTGGCCTACCATGGGAAGGTACTTCCGGTTTTCTCCTTTTAGATCGTCAGATGTGAAAATTTCGGTTTTCTCTGTCAGCCGTTTAGGATCAGGAATTGTATGTTCCTCCCGGATCTTTTTCAATCCAGACTCGCAATTGACCAGTAAAACAAAAGTATAATTACCACCAGTCAGCTCCAGATCCAGGACAATATCGAAATCCCCTGCATTCACCCCACCCATCTCTCTCTTCTCAAAACGGTCAATTCCAGTTACATCTGCCAGCGGATTGGCCGTTCCTTGGGGATAATAGAAAAGGACTTTTTCCAAGGAGTTCCCGATGTTCTTGTAAGCAAAAAGGAGGATATGCTTGACAGTTTTCTCGTATTCTTCTGCACCAATATAGTCCTCCTTCCATTCTCCAAATAAATGTGCAGAAGCTTCTGCCGCCCGGGAAGTAACGGCCCCCCTATTCATTTCCGCTACAATCCGGATGGGAACATCTGGAATGGCTTTTTCCATCTCTTCCGCATCAGACGAACATCCGGTCAATTGTACAATCGCTACGCAGACCACCGTCAACAGCCTCATCACAATTCCGTATTTCATTATCTATCGTTTTTTGTTAATAATCTCAAATCCTTTCTGATATCACACGGAGCATTTGTCTTAAACCTATCCTGACATGATATCAGTTTTCCAATTCTATAGGACGGGAAATGACATTCCAATCCAGAACAGTAGCTTGTACCAGCATCCATGTATCCTTCTCATATTTGAGTTTCAGGGTTATGGGAAAATCATGGTCACATTCTAGACTATACGGCGGCTCACCCGCATCTCCCTGGAACATAATGATGTCATCCACCAGATTTGCTGTATAAAGAATCTCCCCGGTTGTCTTATCAATCAGGGATACGAGTGCGTTCCTGCCCTCTTCCAGTTTCATCAGCGTGAAATCCGCTTTCAATGCCCCTCCAGTGTCACGTACGGCTTGGGTTACATACTCAAAGCGTTCGCAAAGAGCGATCTGACCGTTGAAATCATACACACCGTTGTCATCTTCTATCCTGATAACAAATTCCTCGTCCATGAGGAAAGAAGAACCTATAAAGCTGATTGTGAAGTGTATCCGGTATGTCAATTCCCGCATATTGAAAGTCACCCGCTCGTACACACTCCCCATATCCTCTCGGTTCTCCAGCGATACAGAGGCGAGACCGACATACAGCGATCCGGGGACTGAAGTAGTCCGTCTGTCTTTCAGCCGCAGTGCGACCCGCATTTCCCCCTTGGTAGTAACGCCTTCTTGAAAATCTGAAAAATCATAAGACTCTAGGTCACTGCCACCCCATGCGACAAATGTAAGTTTTCCAGTATGCTGTAATGTGGCAGACAAGGAATAATCCGCTGAAAGGAGTACTTTCTTGTCGGAAAATTCGCCTACCAGCACGCCATTGGCATCAAAGGCAAATACCCGGACCTGCCTGATATCTGACGGATAATTGGGAAATTGTTCGCAAGGGGTTTGCCTATAAAAATGAAAACTGACACCTTGCGGACAACTGACCAAGTCATCAAATACGGCAAAATCACATCCTATAAGACAGTAAGCCGATAACAAGATAAATGCGACAGCATGTACGCTTCTAAATCTCATTTGATATAGTTTATGTTGGGATTATTTAATAGTTTGAAGTCAAACTTTTAGGTTATTGGAGAGGGAAGGGAAAAAATCCACATCCCTCTCTAAAATTGTGTAAGAAATTGTTTGCTGAATTTATCAACTGTTTAATAGTAATATTACTCAAGAATAACATCACGTGAGACAAGGTTCCACTGGAGCACTTTAGCCTCGACACGCATGTAGGTCTCTTCTTTCTCGATATCCGGATTTTCCGGATTTGTCGGTTCATCCTTATCATCAGGTTTTGGCAAATACGGATCTTTAGGATCAGAAGGATCCCATGGCATACCCAATCCCTGGAAAGACTTGATTGTCAACAGATAGGTATTATTACGGCGTGTGTCAGCGTTCACAATCGACTTTCCATCAGCGGTAATAGTCTGACGGTTCCATAACGCACGATATGCACATTTTCCACTTGTATAGGTACTGTCTCTTATACACATCTCCGAGCCCACGAGACCCTAAGACATCTC
>ENA-OYDJ01000099-OYDJ01000099.1-human-gut-metagenome-genome-assembly--contig:-NODE-99-length-23228-cov-6.254175_pt1 | contig 23228 bp, 16 predicted proteins | sample MGYA00243465_ERZ652897 | MGnify/ENA primary metagenome ERZ652897 (study PRJEB26926, sample SAMN06164859) | human gut metagenome | biome: ENVO:00009003; feature: ENVO:2100002; material: ENVO:00002003...
TGTTATTATTTCCGTCCCGACTACCTGACCTATCAAGCCGATACCATGATGGTTCCTAATGGGCATGTCCAGATGCGCTTGATTCCCGTTCCCGGTATGCCAAAGGTAGCCGAGAAGCAGTTTCGTGTGGGGCGTAAATCCGTCTATCTTCTTGGAAAGCAGGGGCAGGAACCCAATGACAGCATGGATTACAAAGGCTTGACCATACATTACTACAACAAACCACCGGTACGTCCCAACATGCTTTACCGTTGGTTGAACTATCAAGGTTATCGGCGGAAACGTCAGATACAGGACAGCGCAGGTATTGCCCGCCAGCGTTCTATGCAGAGTTTGTATAGCTTATATCGTCAAACCCGTATTCAGGAGCGCCTGGCAAGCGTCGGTATTTTCCGTTATGCGGAGATGCAGTATATACCGCGTGATACGGCATTTGTGTCTGATACATTGGATGTGAAGGTCATTGCCGCGCTCGATAAACCCTACGATGCGGAATTGGATTTTAATGTCACTATGAAGAGCAATAATCAGACGGGACCGGGTGCCGCTTTTACGGTGACGAAGAATAATGTCTTCGGTGGTGGTGAAAGCTGGAATGTGAAGTTGAACGGTTCGTACGAATGGCAGACGGGCAAGGCAAGTTCTTCCCTAATGAACAGCTATGAACTGGGTATCTCCACTTCGCTTATCTTTCCGCGCGTGGTGTTTCCCAGGATGGGCGACCGTGAGTATGACTTCCCGGCTACAACGACTTTCCGTTTATATGCCGACCAGATGAACCGTGCCAAGTATTATAAGCTGTTGGCTTTTGGCGGTAATGTCACTTATGACTTCCAGCCCAAATCGACTTCCAGGCACAGTATAACTCCTTTCCGGTTGACATTCAATGTACTGCGCAATCCTACTGCCGCTTTCGATACGTTGCGTGCCGAGAATCCAGCACTCTACGTTAGTTTGCGCGACCAGTTCATTCCTGCCATGGAGTACACCTATACTTATGACAACGCTTCCGTGCGCGGCAAGCGTAACCCCATCTGGTGGCAGACCACCGTTGCGTCGGCCGGTAACCTGACTTCTGCCGTCTACCGTATTTTCGGCAAGCCGTTCAGTGAGGAAGGAAAGAAGCTTTTCGGGGTACCTTTTGCACAGTTCCTGAAGTTGAATTCGGAATTCAGGTACCATTACCGGATAGACAAGAACCAGATGATTGCTTCGCGTATTGCGGGAGGGGTGATATGGTCGTATGGCAACGCTACGACCGCACCTTATACGGAACAGTTCTATATCGGTGGTGCCAACAGTGTGCGCGCCTTTTCTGCACGCAGTATAGGTCCGGGCGGTTATCCTCCCGAGACGGATAGGAAATATACCTATATCAACCACGTGGGTGATATTCGCATGGAAGCCAATATCGAGTATCGCTTCCGTATGATTGCCGACTTGTATGGAGCCGTATTCTTGGATGCCGGCAATGTATGGCTGATGCGTAAAGATGAAAACCGCCCGAATGGTGAATTTACGTTGAAGAATTTCCCGAAACAGATTGCTTTGGGCACGGGATTTGGCTTGCGTTACGATTTGGACTTTCTTGTTTTTCGTCTGGACTTGGGTATCGGGCTGCATGATCCGTATGATACCGGGAAGTCGGGGTATTATAATATTCCCAAGTTCAAGGACAGCATGGCGTTGCATTTTGCCATCGGTTATCCGTTCTAAATGTACCTTTTTGAACGGATAGTGGTAAAGAATGAACTAAAACTCCCTTCTGTCAGCCATAAATTTTTGTACATTTGCAGCCGTTATCAACTGTGATATACTAACCTTTTTAAATAATAACTAAATATGAAACCAACTTTATTCTTATTGGCAGCCGGCATGGGCAGTCGTTATGGTGGCTTGAAACAATTGGACGGACTGGGCCCGAATGGCGAAACTATCATGGATTATTCTATTTACGATGCCATCAATGCCGGTTTTGGAAAGCTCGTTTTCGTAATCCGTAAAGATTTTGAGCAGGATTTCCGCGACAAGATTATTTCCAAATACGAAGGCCATATCCCCTGCGAACTGGTATTCCAGTCCATCGATGACCTTCCCGAAGGCTTCACCTGCCCCGAAGGCCGTACCAAACCTTGGGGAACCAACCATGCTGTAATGATGGGTGCCGATGTAATAAAGGAACCGTTTGCTGTTATCAACTGCGACGATTTCTACGGTCGTGATTCCTTCCAGGTAATGGGCAAATTTCTTGCAGCCCTTCCCGAAGGTTCCAAAAATGTATATTCCATGGTAGGCTTCCGCATCGGTAATACATTGAGCGAAAGCGGTACCGTATCCCGTGGTTTGTGCGGAACGGATGCAAACAACTTGTTGACTTCTGTAGTAGAGCGTACCCAGATTCAGCGTATGGACGGCGAGGTGAAGTACATCGATGATAACGGTGAATGGACTGCCACTCCCGAGACGACTCCGGTCAGCATGAACTTCTGGGGCTTTACTCCCGATTACTTTGCTTACAGTGCAGAGTTTTTCAAGAGCTTCCTGAGCGACCCGAAGAATATGGAGAATCTGAAAAGCGAATTCTTCATCCCGCTGATGGTGGATAAGCTGATTAACAATGGCACTGCTACCTGCGAAGTGCTCGATACAACCAGCAAGTGGTTCGGTGTGACTTATCCCGAAGACCGTCAGAGTGTAGTCGACAAGATTCAGGCTTTGGTGGATGCGGGTGAGTATCCTGCGAAGCTGTTCTAAAGTAAGACGGAAGGATAACTTGATTCGCATTAATTTATTGGGTAAAAGAACAAAAGGACAAATATGGGGAAGGCGTTTGCCAGAGCTATATTTGTTCTTCTGTTTTCTGTTCACGAGGTGTCTGGTGCAAGCATACTGAAATGTTGGAACAGAACCCTGCATTGGGCTTACCGATATTGGAACCTTTGAAATCAGATTACTCCAAGTATGTCCGGAACAGCGTAGGGAATTGGTTAAATGATGCAAGTAAGACGCAATCCGGATTTGTAAGGAAGCTTTGCAGGCGTTAGGAAAGTGAAACGAAAGAGACCAAGTATATCGTTAAGAAAGCGCTGAGGACTGTCGGTAAATGAGTGTCTGTTCCAAGGTATGGGGTGAGTTTTGGGCTTACTGAATCGATGTGCGGGAAAAGGGGCATTATATCCTCAAACATAAATCGTTATAACCAAGTGATGAAACAATTAATTGCATGTTGCGGGTTGGATTGCGAAAATTGCGCCGCCCGTATAGCCACTGTCAATAATGACGATGAGCTGAGAGAGAAAACTGCCAAAGAGTGGAGTGTGCTGAACAATACGCCGGAAATTACGCCGGAAACCATCCATTGTATGGGGTGCCGTGCAGACGGGGTGAAGTTTGCCTATTGCAGCGATTATTGTGCTATCCGCAAATGTGTGTACGAAAAAGGTTTCAATACTTGCGGCGACTGTAAGGAACTGGATACTTGCCAGGTGGTAGGTGCGGTTCTTCAGCATGCGCCCGGTGCAAGGGAAAATCTTTATTAACCGTAAAATCTTTGATTAAATAAAATATTGCTTATCTTTGCAGTATGACAAAGACATTTAAATCGGATTTGGTTTTGTAAACAATCTGTGTTCCCTGCACAGATTGTCCCCCCTTCGTTTACTCTCGGATAACTTCTTTCGAGAGTGTTTTCCTATTGTTATAATTCAAGTTTAATCCGCATATTATGCTGAAGGTATTGTGATACTTTCCGTATATGCAAAATATAGTAAGAAAATGAGTAACGAAAATAAAACTATCCACGATTTCGAACTTAATTTAATCTGTGACTTTTTCTCCAATATGGAACGACAAGGCCCTGGCAGTCCTGAAGCGACGTTGAAGGCATTGAGCTTTGTAGACGGTCTACCGATGAATCCTTTATTGCCGATATCGGCTGTGGAACGGGTGGCCAGACAATGGTAGTAGCTGGCCATGTGCCGGGGCGGATTACAGGAATTGACCTTTTTCCCGGCTTTATTGATATCTTCAACCGTAATGCAAGGCAGTTAGGCTTGCAGAACAGAGTAAAAGGAATTGTCGGTTCAATGGATGCCCTTCCTTTCGGTGAGGAGGAGCTGGATATGATTTGGTGTGAAGGTGCTATCTATAACATTGGCTTTGAACGTGGCTTGAAGGAGTGGCGTAAGTATCTGAAACCGGGAGGGTATATTGCCGTCTCCGAGAGTTCATGGTTTACGGACGAACGCCCTGCGGAAATCAATGACTTCTGGATGGACGCTTACTCTGAAATGGATACACTTCCCAATCAGGTGACCAAGTTGTACAAGGCAGGTTATCTTCCCGTTGCTACATTCATTTTGCCGGAGAATTGCTGGACAGAGCATTACTTTGCTTCAAAGGTTGCGGCTCAGGAGATTTTCCGTAAGAAATATGCCGGTAATAAAATTGCCGAAGAGTTCAGCTTACTCCAAATGATTGAGGATGAACTGTACGGCAAGTATAAGGAATTTTACGGTTATGTGTTCTTTATTGCCAAGAAGGTAGGCTGATGACGGACTTCTCTTATTGAGGAATGCGGGTATTCTCAGGACAGAATATCCGCATTTTGGGTTTTGAGTAGATTTTATTGTTTTGAGGATGTACGGAACTTCTGAGGAGGTATTCCCGTATGACGTTTAAAGAATTTGTTGAAGAAGGCCGCATTATTAAAACCTAGACTCACGGCTATATCCTTTATCGGAGTGTTGGCGGTACAAAGCTGTGCTTTGGCATCCATGATGATAGTATTGTTGATGATTTCCATGGCTGTATGTCCTGATTCCTTTTTGACAAGGCGGCAAAGAGCTGCCGGCCTCATATTCATTTTCAATGCATAATAGGACACTTGATGCTCCCGGACATAGTCTGTGTGTACCAATCGGATAAAAATGCGGTATTGGTTGAAATGCCTGCTGCCCGGAGTCTCTTTTATCCTAGGGTGTTCCGGACAGAGTTCGGATATGCCTTGTAACAGATATGCCAGTAGAGTTTGCAATGAAACTAGACTTGAGGGGCTTTCTGTTCTTTGATAGAGGTGTGACAAATAGGTCATGAACTCAGCATAAAGCTGGAAGTTCTTTTTCGATAGAGGAAAAATATAGTGTTTACCTATAATGTGAAACTTATCCATCATGACCTTACCGACTCCTGCACTTTGGATAAGTTGTTTGGAAAATATGACGACATATATTTCAGTATCGTCTGACGTGTGTAGTAATTGTACGAAGGTCTCAGGAGGAATAGCTAGGAGAACGTTAGCTTCAACCTTGAATTGGGTATGGTTTATGATGGTTTTCAGAACTCCTTTGATACACAAAACGAAGATACTGGCCTTGGTGTGGTATGGCTTTTTCACTAGCGGATTCAGTTCACTGGTTGTGATATGATTGCAGGCAATGAACTCGTCATTTATATTGAATTCGGATATATTCATGTTGGAGATTTTAAGACGCAAAAATGGGGGATAATAATGTATAAATGACAGAGGTAACAGTTAAAATCAATATTACGCTCAACTTATCTCTGTTAAATAAGGTAAAGTTGTGAATAATAGAATATATACATGCTAAAACGGAATATTGATTTATAAGGGTTTGTTTGTGGTATAAGCATTTTAACCCGAACTTTGCTTCTTGTATGATAAACCAATTCTGATGAATCCGAATGTTCCTCAAGAAGTACGTATAATAAATGCCATCTCCGAGCAGTTGTTCAACTCATGGCCCGTCAGCATTATTATGATTGATTTGGAAGATTGTATCTGGCGTCTGAATCAGCAGGTGATGAATGAACTCCAATTGAATGAGTATGTGATAGGGCGGCGTATCACTGACTTATTGGAGGTGGTATGTGATAAAAAGAATGTGTTAGAAGACCTTTTGCTGCAACTTCGGGAGAGGGATGTGCGGATTATTCCCTTAGATACCAATTGCTTTATACGTGAATTGAAGAGTGGTATAAGTTTTCTGATACAAGGTGCTATGGTGGGAATTCATGAAGATGGACAATTGGTGAGGATTGTACTCTATTTCAGGAATGTGTTGGAAGAACGGACACAGAAGCATTTGCTGAATATTGCGCTGAGTCGTACCCAGATATTTCAATGGTCTTTCGACATGGAACATAATCTGATGATTATAGAACCGCGTTATTTTGAATATTTGGGGATTCCTACGCGTGACTATACGCTGACGCCTGAGGAATTCGCATTTCTGATTCATCCGGACGACCGGAAGGGAGTGTTTGATGCTTTGGCTTTACAGTTGCATGGTAATTTGTACGAATGCCCAGTGGAATACCGTTTACGGCGGGGAGACGGCAAGTGGGAGTGGTTTGAGGCGCAATCTACCTATGTGGGGCAATTGACGGATTTGCCGTTCCGTATCATCGGTATTTGCATGAGTACGCAGAAATACAAGGATACGGAGAATAAATTGAACGAGGCTTTGCAGAAAGCGCAACGTAGCGATGAGTTGAAGAGCGTATTTCTTGCTAATATGAGCCACGAGATACGTACGCCGCTAAATGCCATTGTGGGCTTCTCTACACTACTGGCTTGTGGGGATGCCGACTTGTCACGGCAGGAGATTATGGAATTCACGTCTTTGATTGAAAAGAACAGCCAGTTGTTAATGGTGTTGATTTCAGATATTCTGGATTTGTCCAAGATAGAATCGAACACAATGGAATTCCATTTTGAGAAGGTTTCTTTAAATGGCATATTGGAAAGCATTTACAGTGCGCAGAAGATGAATCTTCGGAAAGGAGTGGAGCTACTGCTAGACCTTCCGGACCGGGCGGCAGTTATCTATACAGATCCTACGCGTTTGGGGCAAGTTGTCAACAATCTTATCAATAATGCGGTGAAGTTCACTGCTGAAGGACGCATAACCATAGGGTATAGGCTGAAGGACTTTGCTACATTGGAAGTCTTTGTGGAAGATACGGGAACTGGCATGTCGGAAGAAGTTCTGGCGCACATTTTTGAACGTTTCTATAAGGGAGATGCTTTTGTGCAGGGCACGGGATTGGGATTGGCCATTTGCAGGACTATCGTTGAAAGGTTTCATGGAAAAATAGAAGTGGCTTCAACTCTTGGCAAGGGGAGCCGCTTTGCAATTGTCCTTCCGCAGGAAATGCGGGAGTAGTGTTCTCTTTCTTGGATATTTGATGTAATTATGTGAGCGTATGATATTGTATAACGTTGAAAATCGCTACCTTTGCAGTCTTGAACGATAAATTCATTGACACTATGATATCTGTAGAAGGACTGAAGGTAGAATTTAATGCCACTCCTCTGTTCGAAGACGTCTCTTATGTTATCAATAAGAAAGACCGTATAGCTCTTGTCGGCAAGAATGGTGCCGGTAAGTCCACCATGCTCAAGATATTGGCTGGCATTCAGCAGCCCACTGCCGGCATTGTTGCCGTTCCTCGCGAATGTACTATCGGGTATTTGCCCCAAGTGATGATACTCAGTGACAAGCGCACCGTGATGCAGGAGGCTGAACTTGCCTTCGAGCATATTTTTGAGATGCAGGCGGGCATCGAACGCATGAATCAGCAACTTGCCGAACGTACCGACTACGATAGTGAGGATTACCAGAAACTGATTGACCGCTTCACCCACGAAAACGAACGTTTCCTTATGATGGGAGGCACCAACTACCGTGCCGAAATAGAGCGCACGCTCCAAGGGCTGGGCTTCAGCCGCGAGGACTTTGACCGCTCTACAAGCGAGTTTTCCGGTGGTTGGCGTATGCGTATAGAGCTTGCCAAGCTGTTGCTTCGCCGTCCGGATGTGTTGCTGCTCGACGAGCCTACCAACCACCTTGACATCGAGAGTATCCAGTGGTTGGAGAACTTCCTTTCCACCCGTGCCAATGCGGTGGTGCTTGTCAGCCACGACCGCGCCTTTTTGAACAATGTCACTACGCGTACCATCGAAATAACTTGTGGACGCATTTACGACTATAAAGTGAAATACGATGAGTTCGTGGTGCTTCGCAAGGAGCGCCGGGAGCAGCAACTGCGTGCTTACGAGAATCAGCAGAAGCAGATACAAGATACGGAAGACTTTATCGAGCGTTTCCGGTACAAAGCTACCAAGGCTGTGCAGGTGCAAAGTCGCATCAAGCAACTTGAAAAGATAGAACGTATCGAGGTGGATGAGGAAGACAACTCCTCTTTGCGCCTGAAGTTTGTTTGCAGCAGCCGTAGCGGTAATTATCCCGTCATCTGCGAGGATATGGAGAAATCCTACGGTGAGCACATTGTTTTCCATGATGTGAATTTGACCATCAACCGAGGAGAGAAGGTTGCTTTTGTCGGTAAGAACGGCGAAGGAAAGTCTACGCTTGTAAAGTGTATTATGGGTGAGATTACGGATTATACCGGAAAACTTACACTGGGACATAATGTGCAGATTGGATATTTTGCCCAGAACCAGGCACAACTTTTGGATGAGAACCTAACTGTATTCGATACGATTGACCACGTGGCCGTAGGGGATATCCGCCTCAAAATTCGTGATATTCTGGGTGCTTTCATGTTCGGCGGTGAGGCTTCGGATAAAAGGGTGAAGGTGCTCAGCGGTGGAGAGCGTACCCGGCTTGCCATGATAAAACTGCTGTTGGAGCCGGTGAATTTTCTGATTCTCGACGAACCTACGAATCATCTTGACATGCGTTCCAAAGATGTACTGAAGGAAGCTATCCGCGATTTTGACGGGACGGTGATAATAGTCAGTCATGACCGTGATTTTCTGGACGGACTTGCGACTAAAGTATACGAGTTTGGTGGCGGACTGGTGAAGGAACATTTGGGAGGAATTTATGATTTCCTGCAAAAGAAGCAGATAGAGAGCCTGAATGAGTTACAGAAATCTCCTTCACTTTCCGCTTCGCCCACTGCCGGTAAGGCGGCATCAGGAAATGCTGGTGCAGAACCGGCTCAGCCCTCGGCTGCCAAACTCTCCTATGAGGAGCAGAAGGAGCTTAACAAGAAACTTAAGAAGCTGGAACGCCGCGTTGCCGATTGTGAAGCGGAGATAGAGCAGACGGAGGCTGCCATTGCCATTCTTGAGGCTAGGATGGCTACACCGGAGGGTGCTTCGGACATGTCGCTTTATGAGCAGCACCAAAAACTGAAAGAGCAGCTTGACCGTGTGATGGAAGAGTGGGACGCGGCTACTGTAGAGTTGGAGAATCACTAACTATTATATTTTATATATTTATGAAAGCAAATCATTTGTTACCCATTGCAGCATTCTGTCTGATGACGGCATCCTGCAACACCGGCAAGCAGCAGGCTGAACTTACAGCAGGCATCCAGCTCGCCAATCTTGACACAACGGCTCTACCCGGAACTGACTTTTACCAATACGCATGTGGCGGTTGGATGAAGAACAATCCGATTCCTGCTGAATACTCACAGTACGGTTCTTTCACTATCCTTGCAGAAAACAACCGCAAGCAGATTCAAGGACTGATTGAAGAACTTGCCGCCACCCAGCACGAAGCCGGCAGCGTGGCACAAAAAATCGGTGACTTGTACAAAATCGTAATGGACAGCGTGAAGCTGAACAAGGACGGTGTGGCCCCCATCAAGGCTGAACTCGACCAGCTGGCTGCTTTGAAGGACAAGAAAGAGCTTTATGCCTTGCTGGGCGATATGCAGAAGAAAGGTATCATCGTCTACAACGTGCTGTATGTTGGCGCTGACGAAATGAACAGTAGCATGAATGCCGTACAGACCTATCAGACCGGGCTGAGCATGGGCGAACGTGAATACTATCTGGAGAATGATGAGGCTACTGCCAAAATTCGTGATGCTTTCCGTACACATGTACAGAAGATGTACCAGTTGGCTGGTTTCGACGAGGCTACTGCCAAGAAAGGTATGGAGGTGGTGATGGATGTGGAAACACGTCTTGCCAAGGCTTTCCGCTCTCGTACGGAGTTGCGTGACCCACATGCCAATTATAACAAGATGAGCATGGAAGAGTTGAAGAAGAATTATCCTACTTTCGATTGGGATGCTTATTTGTCTGCCATGGACTTGAAGGATGTGAAGGAAATCATCGTAGGCCAGCCCGCTTCACTGAAAGCTGCTGCCGATATCCTGGATACGCTGCCCATTGAACAGCAGAGCCTTTATTTGCAATGGAAATTGATTGATTCTGCCGCAAGCTTGCTGAACGATGCTATGGCAGAACAGAACTTCGACTTCTACAGCCGCACTATGAGCGGTACACAAGAGATGCAGCCCCGCTGGAAGAGAGCGGTAAGCACTGTAAGCAGCGCGCTGGGCGAAGCTGTAGGTCAGATGTACGTGGAGAAATATTTCCCTGCTGCTGCCAAGGAGCGTATGGTTACTTTGGTGAAGAACTTGCAGGAAAGCCTGGGCGAACGTATCAAGAATCTTGCCTGGATGGGTGATTCCACTAAGGTGAAAGCTCTGGAGAAACTGGCTACCTTCCATGTGAAGATTGGTTATCCCGACACTTGGAAAGACTACTCCACACTGGAAATCAAAAACGACTCTTACTGGGCAAACATGGAACGTGCCAACGAGTGGAGCCATGCCGAAATGATAGCCAAAGCCGGCAAGCCGGTGGATAAGGATGAATGGCTGATGACTCCGCAGACCGTCAACGCATACTATAACCCGACTACGAACGAAATCTGTTTCCCCGCCGGTATCCTGCAATATCCTTTCTTCGATATGAATGCGGATGACGCCTTCAACTACGGTGCCATCGGTGTGGTAATCGGTCATGAAATGACTCACGGATTCGACGACCAGGGTCGCCAGTACGACAAGGACGGTAACCTGAAAGACTGGTGGACTGCTGAAGATGCCAAGAACTTTGACGAGCGTGCCCAGGTGATGGTGAACTTCTTCGATAGCATCGAGGTTGCTCCGGGCGTATATGCCAACGGACGCATGACATTGGGTGAGAATATTGCCGACCACGGTGGTCTGCAGGTTTCTTATCAGGCATTCAAGAAAGCTACGGCTGCCAATCCGTTGCCGGTGTTGGATGGTCTTACTCCCGAACAACGTTTCTTCCTGGCATACGCAGGTGTATGGGCCAATGATATTCGTCCCGAAGAAGTGCTGAACCGCACGAAGAGCGATGTGCATTCATTGGGCGAATGGCGTGTAAACGGTGCATTGCCGCAAATCGGTGCTTGGTATGAGGCATTTAACGTGACAGAAAAAGACCCGATGTTCTTGCCGGTAGAAAAACGTGTCTCTATTTGGTAAACCAACAAAATAACCCTTAAAAAAAGGCGGCAGACTGGAAACAGATGCCGCCTTTTTTAATTATACCTAATTTATTGTGTATGAATGTATGTATGAATAAACAAAATTTGTAACTTTGCGCATCAAATACTAATATACGCATACTTTAATACGCAAATCCATGTCTGAAACAAAAAGAATCAAAACAGCTCTGGTATCTGTTTACCATAAGGAAGGTTTGGACGAAATCATTACCAAACTGCATGAAGAAGGTGTAGAGTTCCTCTCAACCGGTGGAACACGTCAGTTTATAGAATCTCTGGGCTATCCCTGCAAGGCAGTGGAAGACCTCACTACATACCCTTCCATCCTGGGCGGACGCGTAAAGACTTTGCATCCGAAGGTTTTTGGAGGTATCCTTTGCCGCCGCGGATTGGAGCAAGACATGCAACAGATTGAAAAATATGAAATTCCCGAAATAGACCTCGTCATCGTTGACCTCTATCCGTTTGAGGCTACAGTTGCCAGTGGTGCCGAAGAACCTGCCATCATCGAAAAGATTGACATAGGCGGTATCTCCCTGATTCGTGCCGCTGCCAAGAATTACAACGACGTGGTTATCATCGCTTCGCAAGCACAATACCAGCCGTTCCGCGACATGCTGATGGAACACGGAGCCACTACTACCATCGAAGAACGCCGTTGGTTTGCCAAAGAGGCGTTCGGAGTGTCTTCACACTATGATTCTGCCATCTTCAACTATTTTGACGGTGAGGAAGGTTCCGCTTTCCGTTGCTCTGCCAATAGCCAGAAGACTTTACGCTATGGCGAGAATCCGCACCAGAAAGGTTATTTCTATGGCAATCTGGATGCTATGTTCGACCAGATTCACGGTAAGGAAATCTCTTATAACAACCTGCTCGACATCAATGCTGCCGTTGATTTGATTGACGAATTCAAGGATACTACTTTCGCTATCCTGAAACATAATAATGCTTGTGGACTGGCTTCACGTCCCACTGTGCTCGAAGCATGGAACGATGCGCTTGCCGGTGACCCGGTATCCGCTTTTGGTGGTGTGCTCATCACAAATGCCGTGATTGACAAGGCTGCTGCCGAAGAAATCAATAAAATATTCTTTGAGGTAATTATCGCTCCCGATTACGATGTGGATGCGTTGGAAATCCTCGGTCAGAAGAAGAACCGTATTATCCTGGTTCGCAAGCCGGCAGCTCTGCCTAAGAAGCAGTTCCGTTCTTTGCTGAATGGCGTATTGGTCCAGGATCGCGACCTTAAGGTGGAAACTCCTGAAGAATTGAAGACTGTAACCACGAAGGCTCCCACTGCACAGGAAATCGAGGACATGCTCTTTGCAAACAAGATTGTGAAGAACAGTAAGTCGAATGCCATTGTGTTGGCAAAAGGAAAGCAGTTGTTGGCAAGCGGTGTAGGCCAGACCAGCCGTGTAGATGCTTTGAAGCAGGCTATCGAGAAAGCCAAGAACTTCGGTTTCGACTTGAATGGCGCTGTAATGGCAAGTGACGCATTCTTCCCTTTCCCCGACTGCGTGGAAATTGCCGGCAATGAAGGCGTAACAGCCGTCATCCAGCCGGGTGGAAGCATCAAGGATGAACTCTCGTTTGAATATTGCAACGAGCATGGCATTGCCATGGTAACTACTGGGTTCCGTCACTTTAAACACTAATTCGGATTTACGATTTGACGATTTACGATTTACGATTGAAGTTACATCGTAAGTCTGAATCTCAAATTGTAAACAAGAGGAATATCAATCGTAAATCGTAAATAGTTAAATCGTAAATATTAATGGGATTATTCTCCTTTACACAAGAAATAGCGATGGACCTTGGCACAGCCAATACCATCATCACCACGAATGGTAAGATTGTGGTGGATGAGCCTTCGGTGGTGGCTTTGGATCGTCGTACCGATAAGATGATTGCCGTGGGTGACAAGGCAAAGATGATGCACGAAAAGACCCACGAAAACATACGTACCATCCGTCCGTTGCGCGACGGTGTGATTGCTGACTTCTATGCTTGCGAGCAGATGATACGCGGACTTATCAAGATGGTGAACAACCGTAACCGTCTTTTCTCTCCGTCACTCCGCATGGTGATTGGTGTTCCTTCGGGCAGTACCGAAGTGGAACTGCGTGCCGTGCGCGACTCTGCCGAGCATGCCGGCGGGCGCGACGTTTATTTGATTTTCGAGCCGATGGCTGCTGCCATCGGTATCGGTATCGATGTAGAGGCTCCCGAAGGCAACATGATTGTTGACATAGGTGGTGGTTCTACGGAAATTGCCGTAATCTCTTTGGGAGGTATCGTAAGTAACAACTCCATCCGCATTGCCGGTGACGACTTGACTGCCGATATTCAGGAATACATGAGCCGCCAGCACAACGTGAAGGTCGGCGAGCGTATGGCTGAGCGTATTAAGATTAATGTGGGTGCTGCCTTGACGGAACTTGGTGAGGATGCTCCTGAAGACTATATCGTTCATGGTCCGAACCGCATCACGGCATTGCCCATGGAAGTGCCGGTATGCTATCAGGAAGTGGCGCATTGCTTGGAGAAGTCTATCTCTAAGATTGAGACAGCCATTTTGAGCGCATTGGAAAATACGCCTCCCGAATTGTATGCCGATATTGTTCACAACGGTATCTATCTTGCCGGTGGCGGTGCATTGCTTCGTGGACTGGATAAGCGTCTGACTGATAAAATAAACATACCGTTCCACATTGCGGAAGACCCCTTGCATGCCGTTGCCAAAGGTACGGGCGTGGCATTGAAGAACGTTGACCGCTTCTCATTCTTGATGCGGTAATGCGAAATTTATTAAACTTTCTCATTAAATATAATTACTGGTTCCTCTTTCTTCTGTTAGAGGTTGCCAGTTTTATTTTATTATTTCGCTTTAATCATTACCAGCAGAGTGTGTATTTCACCTCTGCCAATGGCGTGGCGGGGAAGGTTTATGAAATATCGGGTGGCATCACTTCCTATTTCCACTTGAAGACGGCCAACGAAGACCTGCTCGACCGCAACATGTGGCTGGAGCAGCGGCTTTCGTTTCTGGAAAATGTCTTGAAGGAGAAAGGATTGGACTCTGCCAGGTTGTACAGCATGGAACGGCTTGCTCCTACGGAGTATCAGATATTCAAGGCGAATGTCATAAAGAACAGCTTGAACAAGGCTGACAATTATATCACTTTAGACCGTGGAACAACAGAAGGTATCCGTCCTGAGATGGGAGTTGTAGATGCCAATGGCGTGGTGGGTATTGTGTATAAGACCTCTCCCCATTACTCGTTGGTCATTCCGTTGCTGAACAGCAAGTCGAGCATCAGCTGTAAGATTGTGGGCAGTGATTATTTCGGTTATTTGAAGTGGGAGGGAGGTAATTCCCGTTTTGCCTATCTGAAGGATTTGCCCCGGCATGCCGAATTCAATCTGGGAGATACAGTAGTGACCAGCGGCTATTCCACCGTGTTTCCAGAAGGTGTCATGGTGGGGACGGTGGATGACATGTCTGACTCGCACGACGGGCTTTCGTATCTGTTGAAGATAAAGCTGGCTACGGACTTTGGAAAGGTGAGCAATGTGCGCGTCATTTCCCGCAACGGGCAGGATGAACAAAAGGCATTGGAGTCGAGGGCAGACGAGAAGTGACTAAGAAATTAGGGATTAGGGGTTAAGGGTTAAGGATTAGGGATTAATCATCTTTATATCTTATAACTTATACACTCAATAACTTGTAACTCGTAACTTATAACTCATTAGCGTTGTTAATTAATTATCTGCATAAAATAGGATGGTTCATAGGCTTGGTACTGTTGCAGGTGCTGATATTGAACAATGTGCATATTGCAGGATATGCCACTCCATTTCTGTATATCTACTTGATACTGAAGTTTGAGTCGGACACTCCCCGCAATGCGTTGATGTTGTGGGCATTCTTTTTAGGGCTGGCTGTCGACGTCTTTTCCGACACACCGGGGATGAACGCTGCCGCTACGGTGTTGCTGGCTTTCTTGCGCCCCACTTTCCTGCGGCTGTTCGTGCCTCGTGACACGCTGGATACACTGGTTCCGGCCATCCGTACAATGGGGATTCTTCCTTTCCTGAAATATCTGGTTGTGAGTGTGCTGATACATCACGGCTTGTTGCTTACCCTCGAATTCTTCTCTTTTGCCCATATCGGTACGCTGTTGTTGAGAATTGCGGCAAGTACCCTGCTTACTGTGACTTGTATTATGGCTGTTGAGGGAATAAGAAAGAAAGGATAAAGGGATTAAGGATTAGGAATTGATGAAAGACTATACACTGGAAAAGCGGAAATATGTAATTGGAGCGGCGGCTATTGTCATCGTTCTTATTTACGTGTTCCGGCTGTTCGACCTGCAAATCATGACTGATGACTACAAGAAGAACGCGGACAGCAACGCTTTTCTGAACAAGATACAATATCCATCACGGGGGGCTATCTACGACCGTAACGGTAAGTTGCTCGTGTTTAATCAGCCTGCCTATGATATTACGTTTGTGCCTCGGGAGGTGACGCAGCTGGATACACTCGACCTTTGCAGTGCCTTGAACATTACCCGTGAACAGTTTGACAAACGGATGAAGGACGTCAAGAACCGCTGGATGAACCCCGGTTATTCCAAATACACCCATCAGGTGTTCATGACGCAGCTTTCTGCCGAAGAGTGCGGTGTGTTTCAGGAGAAGCTGTTCAAATTTCCAGGTTTCTATATTCAGCGGCGTACTATCCGCCAATATACCTATAACTCTGCCGGCCATTTGCTGGGGGACATCGGCGAAGTGTCCAAGAAAGACATTGAGAACGATGACTATTATATTCGTGGAGACTATATAGGCAAGCAAGGCATTGAGAAATCCTATGAAAAGTATCTGCGTGGAGAGAAGGGGGTGGAGATTCTGCTTCGTGACGCTCACGGGCGCATCCAGGGACACTACATGGACGGACAGTTGGACCGTTCCTCCGTACCCGGCAAGAACCTGACGTTGGGCATCGACATTGATCTTCAGATGTTGGGAGAACGACTGCTTCAACACAAAATCGGTGCCATTGTGGCCATCGAACCGGCTACGGGTGAGATACTATGCATGGTTTCCTCGCCTACCTTTGACCCTCATCTGATGATAGGGCGCCAGCGGGGAAAGAACCACCGCCTGCTGCAGATGGACAAGCGGAAGCCTTTGTTGAACCGTGCCATCATGGGAGCTTATCCGCCGGGCTCCACCTTCAAGACGGCACAGGCACTGACTTTCCTTCAGGAAGAGATTATCCACGAAGATTATCCGACTTTCCCTTGTGCGCATGGTTTCAATCATAAAGGCCTTCATGTGGGATGTCACGGACATGGTTCGCCTCTGTCTCTGATTCCTGCCATAGCTACCTCTTGTAATTCCTATTTCTGTTGGGGATTGTACCGCATGTTCGGTGATAAAAAATACGGTTCGCCGCAGAATGCCATTACCGTATGGAAAGACCACATGGTGTCGCAGGGCTTCGGCTATCGGCTCGGTACCGACCTACCTGGCGAGCAGCGTGGCCTCATACCGAATGCCAAGTTCTACGACAAGCCCTATCGGGGCTCGTGGAACGGTCTGACGGTTATCAGTATCGCTATCGGGCAGGGAGAGATTCTTGCTACACCCTTGCAGATAGCCAATCTGGGTGCCACCATTGCCAACCGGGGGCATTTCATTACTCCGCACATCGTGAAGGAGATAGAAGACAATGAACTGGACAGCATCTATCGCAATCCCCGTTATCCCACCATCGACCGCGAATATTATGAAATGGTGGTGAAAGGTATGCGTGCCGCTGTAGACGGAAGTACGGGTAGCGCCACTTGCCGCATGGCGGGAGCCATCCTGCCGGGTGTGGAGGTCTGCGGAAAGACGGGTACGGCACAGAACCGCGGCAAGGACCATTCTGTCTTTATGGGCTTTGCCCCGATGGACAACCCTAAGATAGCCATTGCCGTCTATGTGGAGAACGGTGGTTTCGGTGCCACGTATGGCGTACCTATCGGTGCCATGATGATGGACCAGTATCTGCATGGAAAGCTGTCGCCCGAGAATGAGATACGGGCGGAAGAATTCAGTAACCGGGTGATACTTTACGGAGATGAGGAGAGATGATGATTAGGGGTTAGGGATGAACGGTGAGTGACTTCAATAGTAAATAGTAAATCGTAAAATTGTAAATAAATTGGTGACGAGGAGAGATAGCATATGGAAATCATTGGACTGGGTGACGATTGTCGTTTACCTGCTGCTGATTGTATTCGGCTGGTTCAGTGTTTGTGGAGCAAGTTATGATTATGGTGACCGTGACTTTCTGGACTTCTCTACGCGTGCCGGCAAGCAGTTTGTCTGGATTATATGTTCCTTCGGGTTGGGGTTTGTGCTGCTGATGCTGGACGATTCCCTCTATGACATGTTCTCCTACCTTATATATATAGGGCTGATGCTGTTGCTGATTGTCACGATATTCATTGCGCCCGACACGAAAGGGTCGCGGTCGTGGCTCATCCTGGGGCCGGTCAGTTTGCAGCCGGCGGAGTTTGCCAAGTTTGCCACGGCGCTGGCGCTTGCCAAGTATATGAGCGCCTACTCGTTTACGATGAAGAACTGGAAAAGCTCCCTTATGCTGGCTTTCCTGATTCTCTTCCCCATGTTGCTGATTATCCTGCAGCGGGAGACGGGTTCGGCATTGGTGTACTCTGCATTTTTCTTGATGCTTTATCGGGAGGGAATGCCGGGCGTGGTACTGTTCTCGGGTATATGTGCAGTGGTCTACTTTGTGGTGGGCATCCGTTTTGATGCGGTGATGATTGCCGATACGCCGACGCCTATCGGAGAATTTGCCGTGTTGCTGATGGTACTGCTTTTTGCCGGAGGAATGGTATGGGTTTATAAAAAGCGTTGGGAACCCACGCGGAATATTATCGGCGGTTCGCTGGGAGTGCTGCTCGTGGCTTATCTGATTTCGGAATACGTGGTACCCTTCAACTTGGTGTGGGTGCAGTGGGGGCTTTGTGCACTTGTTGTCGGGTATCTTGTCTTTCTTTCTTTAAGCGAGCGCCATTTATCTTATTTTCTGATTGGGCTGTTTGCTTTGGGTTCGATAGGTTTCCTCTACTCCAGCGACTACTTCTTCAATAAAGTGCTGGAGCCCCATCAACAGATACGTATCAAGGTGGTGCTCGGTATGGAAGAGGACCTTGCTGGTGCCGGCTATAACGTGAACCAGTCGAAGATAGCCATCGGTTCCGGGGGGCTGACCGGCAAAGGTTTCTTGAACGGTACGCAGACAAAGCTGAAGTATGTGCCGGAGCAAGATACGGACTTCATTTTTTGCACCGTGGGTGAGGAGGAAGGATTCGTAGGGTCTACGGCTGTACTGTTACTGTTCCTTATTCTTATTTTACGGCTGATTGCCGTGGCCGAGCGGCAGCAATCTCCCTTTGGCCGGGTGTATGGTTACTCTGTGCTTAGTATATTCTTGTTCCATCTATTCATCAATATAGGCATGGTGCTGGGACTGACCCCCGTCATCGGTATCCCGTTGCCTTTCTTCAGTTACGGAGGTTCTTCTCTTTGGGGATTCACAATCCTGCTGTTTATTTTCCTGCGGATTGATGCGGGACGTAATCGCCGAATTTAGTTATGACCGTTTCCTTGTGGGACATACGAATGGACTTGATTATCATTACATTGCATTTGCACATTGTTGACATCGTAATGTAAAGGCTGTTACATCGCATTGTAACGTCCTTTACGCTGTATTGTAACGACCTTTACATGCTGGTGTAACGGCCGATACATTCTGGCGTAAAAGACGTAACGCTATGAGGTAAGAGGGCAAGTTATGATACCCCGCCCGTTTCCGCTTCAAGGAGACGTGAGTGGGAGACTGAGATGGTTGTTAGAAGAAGGTGATAAAGAACAGTAGGGAGTTCCTATCTCTTCAGTTTGATGCCGATGTCATTGATTCCTTGCAGCCTTTCGTCCGGTAGCGTATAGGCCACTTTAAAGAGGTAGGTGCCGGGTTTGCCGATTTGAACGCTTCCTGCGGAGACGGCAGTCTGATAGAGACCTCCCCAGCCGTCACCTTTCCAGATCCCTTCTTTGTCCGCCAGGATTAGCTGTATGGTGTCTGCGGGGGAAGGGATGGAATCTGCGGTGGTGTAGCAGATGGATAGAGGTAGATTCTGATAGGGGTAGTTGCTTCGGTTACGAACTTCCAGAGACAGTTTGTAGTAGGTCAGTGAGTCGGTGACCTTCACGTCGAAAGAGAGCGTGTCTTCGCGCGGCCAGCCTTCGGTGGGGAGGGATTGGAAGGAATGGTATACGGTCTGTTTGTCGCAAGCGCTCAGCAGGCTTGCGACAAACAGTAGTATGATACCTTTCAGGCAGAGATTCCTATTCTTGAGCCGGTTTGTCATTTTGGGCAGGTCTTTCACCTTGAGGTTTGGGCTTATTGTTACGGGGCGGACGACGGTTGTTATTGTTCCGTTGTTGACGTTCGCCTTGTTGCTGTTCACCTTGTTTGGGTACTTGCCGGTCTTGTTTCTGTCTCGGTTGCCGGTCTTGCCTGGATTGTTCTCTCTGGTTGTTGGATTGGGGAGCACCCTGCTCACCTCCTTGCGGACGACCGTTCCCACTCTTTTTCTTTCTCTTGTTACGGCTGTTGTTGCTGTTCTCGTTACCGTTGCCGTCACCGCCACTCTTGCCTTTCCGGCTGCGGTCAAAGCGTGTGAGGCTCTCTTGTTCCAGCAAGTCCACCGGCTTTTTGGGTTCGGAGCGATGGGCTTCTTCTATCAAGCTGTCGGGCTTGATGCCACGTTTGTTCAAACCGATAATCTCGAAGGCGCGTCTGCCGCTGATGGTCACCAGGTTGGCAGGGATGTTCTTGTCGCTTGAGTAGGTTATCTGGTTGCTCAGAATGTCGGCTTTGAAGAAGAAGAACTCGCCGTCTTTGGTTTCCAGGGTAATCTCGCGTGAGGGCAGGCGTTTCTGTGCTTCCACGTAGCAGTCTACTTCGTAGTTGAGGCAGCACTTCAGTTTGGCGCATTGTCCGGCAAGCTTCTGCGGATTCAGTGAAATGTCCTGGAAGCGCGCCGCGCTGGTGGATACCGATACGAAGGAGGTCATCCAGGTGGCGCAGCACAGCTCACGTCCGCAGGGACCGATACCGCCGATGCGTCCGGCTTCCTGGCGGGCACCAATCTGTTTCATCTCGATACGCACGCGGAAAGCGTCGGCAAGTACCTTGATGAGCTGGCGGAAGTCCACCCGTTCGTCGGCTATGTAGTAGAAGATGGCCTTGTTGCCGTCTCCCTGATATTCCACGTCTCCAATCTTCATGTTGAGGTTGAGGTCCAGGGCTATCTGACGCGAGCGTATCATGGTGGAGTGTTCACGGGCTTTTGCCTCGTTGTACTTCTCCATATCCACAGGCTTCGCCTTGCGGTAGATGCGTTTGATGTCTGCCTCAGACTTGATATTGGCTTTCTTCATTTGCAGCGGCACGAGACGTCCGGTCAGGGTCACCACACCGATATCATGTCCGGGGGTGGCTTCTACGGCTACGATGTCGCCTTTCTCCAGAGGTATCTTGTTGCTGTTGCGGAAATATCCCTTGCGGGTATTCTTGAACTGAACCTCTACCAGCTCGCTCTCATCGGCATTGCCCGGAATGTCTGCCAGCCAGTCGTAGGTGTTCAGTTGCTTGTCCTGCCTGCCGCAACTCTTGCAGCAGAGACCTCCGCTTCCGTTATGTAGTTTAAATTCCATCATCTATTTATTTACTATTTACTATTTACGATTTGATACTTTGCATTTCATTATTTTGCCACTTTTCATTGTTTCAATAAAACAATCATTTTGAGAGAGAAGTCGAAAAACACCATGCGGGCGTTTACGTTCTGCTCGATGTGGCGTTGCGCTTCACTTAGTTCGTCCATGATACCCATGACGTTCCGTTCGTTGACAAAGGGGGCGAAACGGGTGGCGAAGTTCTGTTCGGGCAGCGTCATGTAGTTCATCTCCTTGCGGTGCAGGTTGTAGATGAAGTTCTCGCGGGTCATGCGCTGGCAGTAGTCCAGGAAGTTCTTCTGCCGTTCGCGTCCCATGGCAGCAAGCTGCTCGCTCCATTGTTTCATTTCCCGTATCTTGCGCTGGTAGGAGAGTCGCATCAGGCTGACAAAGAGGTTGAAGAACAGTTCGTTCTCTTCGTTCAGATGGATGGTCTCCAATGCTTTGATGAAGTCTCCGTTTGCCAGATGGGCTATCGTCTCGCTGTCGCGGGGCTGCACTCCGTACTTCTGCTGTAGAGCTTCGGCTATGTCGGCTTCTTCAATCTTGGGAATGTTGAAGCGCTGCGTGCGGCTGAGGATGGTGGGTAGTATCATTTCCGGAGCTTCGGAGATGAGGAGGAATATCGTTTTCTCGGGTGGCTCTTCCAGCAGTTTCAGCAGCTTGTTGGCGCATACTTCATGCAGCTTTTCGGGTAGCCATACGATGGTGACTTTGTAACCTCCTTCACTGGATTTCAGACTCAGCTTGCGGGTTATCTCGTCGCTTTCCTTGGCATAGATAATAGCTTGTCCGTTTTCGGCATCCATCTCGTTCAGCCAGTGGTTCAGCCCGAAGTAGGGGCTGTTCAGCAACAGGTGCCGCCAGTTGGCGATATAGTCGTCGCAGACTTCCTTTTTCCCTTTGGCGCTCTTGACGATAGGGTATACGAAGTGTACGTCCGGGTGCACCAGCTTATTCCATTTTACGCAGGAGGGACAAGTACCGCAGGCATCGGTTTCCGTCCGGTTGGGACAGCAGATGTAGCGGGCATAGGCAAGTGCCAATGGGAGTTTTCCTACTCCGGCAGGGCCACAGAAGAGTTGTGCGTGGGGGATACGTCCTTCCTGCACTTCTTGTATCAGCCTTTGCTTGGCTGCCTCTTGGCCTATTATGTCCTTGAAACTGAACACGGGTTAATTAGTTATAAGTTATTACTTGTGACACTGCCTATTGTCAATTGTCAACTGTTGATTGTCCATTGTTTAGTAGATTTGTTTGGCTACTTCCTTGATGCTGTCTGTAGCTCCTACCGAGTAGAAGTGGAGGCTTGGGACGCCATGGGCTATCAGCTCTTTGCACTGCTGCACGCACCATTCGATACCCACTTGCTGAGCTTCCGCATCGGTGTTGCACTTCAGAACCTCTTGGGTCAGTTCCTCGGGCAAATCTACTTTGAACGTCTTGGGTATCATGCTGAGTTGTGACAACTTCTTGAAGGGCTTGATGCCCGGGATAATCGGGATGGTGACACCGGCTTGACGGGCACGTTCCACGAAGTCGAAATATTTCCGGTTGTCGTAGAAGAGCTGGGTCACGGCATACTCTGCACCCATTTCCATTTTCTTCTTTAGCCAGTAGATGTCTGTATCCATGTTGGGGGCTTCTTCATGCTTTTCCGGATAGCACGCCACACCGTATGAAAACGGGGTATTGGTAACTTTCATCTCGGAGCCGTCCACAAAAATACCTTTATTGAAGTTGTTGATTTGCTCTTGTAGTTCGACGGCGTGGTGGTAACCGTTGCCCACGGGGATAAAAGAGGATTCGTGCTTTGCCTTGTCGCCACGAAGCACCAGCAGGTCGGTGATGCCGAGGAATTGCAGGTCGAGCAGCACGTACTCCGTCTCCTCGCGGGTGAAGCCGCTGCAAAGGATGTGCGGCACCATGGTGATGTTGTACTTGTTCTGGATGGCAGCAGCTACGGCTACGGTGCCGGGGCGGCGGCGCAGGCGGTTTCGCTGGAACAATCCGTTGCCGAGGTCTTTGTACACGTACTCGCTGCGGTGCGTGGTGATG
>ENA-OYDJ01000109-OYDJ01000109.1-human-gut-metagenome-genome-assembly--contig:-NODE-109-length-22483-cov-4.524568_pt1 | contig 22483 bp, 16 predicted proteins | sample MGYA00243465_ERZ652897 | MGnify/ENA primary metagenome ERZ652897 (study PRJEB26926, sample SAMN06164859) | human gut metagenome | biome: ENVO:00009003; feature: ENVO:2100002; material: ENVO:00002003...
TGCGGAAGTAGGGGTCGATCGTGGGGTTGAAGAAGGCAGCCGAACCCACCACGCCGCCCGAAGCGTAGCGCTGCGACGTGACGACGCCCTTGGCGTTGAGGTTGACCGTGAGGTGCTTGTCGAAGAAGTTGGGCGAGAGGCTCAGGTCGAGCGTCCCGCGTTCGTATTTCGACGTTTCGAGCGTACCCTGCTGGTTGGTGTAGCCCACCGATGCACGGTAGGGCATGCGGTCGTTGATGTTGCCGATCAGGCTGACGTTGTGGTCATGCGAAATGGCGGTGCGGAAGACCAGATCCTGCCAGTTGGTGTTCTTGTCGCCGAGCATCGACTGTACCTTGTCGCCCGTGGTCGTACCTGCGGGATACACCTGGTCGATGTAGGTGCGGAACTCGCCGGGGGACATCACGGGCAGCTCGTCGGAGTTGGTCTGGACGCTCACGCTGCCGCTGTACGATACGCGGGGCGTGTTGCCGCGCCCCTTCTTGGTGGTGACGAGGATGACGCCGTTCGAAGCACGCGAACCGTAGATGGCCGCCGCCGAAGCGTCCTTGAGCACGGTGAAGGATTCGATGTCGTTGGGGTTGATCGTCTCCAGCGGGTTGGCCATACCCTTGCCGCCGTCGACTGCGATGGGTACCCCGTCGATCACGATCAGCGGGTCGTTCGAGGCGTTGAGCGAAGCCGCACCGCGCACGCGGATGGTGGCGCTCGATCCGGGGCCGCCGTCGCCGGGGATGATGTGTACGCCCGGAACCTTGCCCTTGAGCATGTCCTGCGTGGAGACCACGGCTCCGCGGTTGAACTCTTCGGCCTTGATTGCCACGACCGAACCGGTCATGTCGTTCTTCTTGACCGAACCGTAGCCGATCACCACCACGTCGTCGATGCCCATGGCATCCTCTTCGAGCGTGAGGTGTGCCAGCAGCGACGAACTGGCCACCAGGCTGACGGTCTTGTAACCGACATAGCTGACTTCGATGACCGATTCGGGGCCGGCGGCGCGGATGGCATAGTCGCCGTCGATGCCCGTCGAGACGCCGTTGGTCGTGCCCTTTTCGACGACGGTAGCGCCCAGGATCGGCATTCCGGACTTGTCGACAACTACGCCTTTAACCTCATAACCAGCGTTTTGCGCCAGCGTGAGGGGGGGGGTAAATTGACATATGAGCAAGATACCCGCACACATAGTTAAAAATCGTTTCATAAGAATTTTGGTTAGTTTATAAGTTGATTTTATGGATTGTAGGTCATTGGGCCTTGTGTTCTTTGACCAGGAAGACCGACACGGCGGCCAGCAGCATGAAGACCCCGGCGAGCGCCAGCATGTCGGCCGCGTCGGAGGCGAAGCAGTACTTGACGATGGCACCGCCGGTCAGTCCGATGACGATCTGGGGGACGGTGATCGTGAAATTGAAGATACCCATGTATACGCCCATGCGGCGTGGCTCGACTGCGCGCGACAGGATGGCGTAGGGCATGGCGAGGATGCCCGCCCAGGCGATGCCGATCCCCACCATCGGGAGCATCAGCGCGTACTGGTCGTGCAGCAGGCACAACCCCGCTAAGCCCAGCGCCCCGGCGAGCAGGCAGGCCGCGTAGACGGGTTTGTTGCCGTAGCGCGCGGCGACGCGCCCGAGGAACAGGGCGGCGATGCAGGCGGGGATGGGGTAGGTGCCGTTGAGCACGCCGACCCATGTCTGCGTGGCGCCGGCCGAGAGCACTTCGCCCGTGGCATGGTCGGTGACTACACCCGTGATGGCGGGTTTGAGGTAAGTCCACATCAGGAAGAGCGCCGCCCACGAGAAGAACTGCGTGACGCCCAGCCGCACCATCACGCCGGGGACGTTGCGCATGAGGCCGACGAAGCTCACCGGTTTGGCGTCCTCCTCGGAGAGGTTGTTGTAGCGGGCGAACTCCCCGGGCGGATATTCCCGTGTCTTGAACGAGGTGACGAGCACCGTGAGCAGCAGGATCGCGCCCCCGGCATAGTAGGAGTAGGCGATGTGCGGCGAAACATGCCCCGGAGCGGCCTCGTCCGACACGCCGAGCCATGTCATGACGAGCGGCAGGATAGCGCCGACGACCGCACCGAGGTTTATCAGGAAGGTTTGTACCACGTAGCCCTGTGTCTTCTGCGAATCGTCGAGCATGTCGGCCACCAGCGCCCGGAAGGGCTGCATCGTGACGTTGAACGACAAATCCATGAACAGCAGGATGAAAGCCCCCATGGCGAGCGGGGCGAAGGCGAGCAGTTTGGGGCAGTTGGGCATGAGCACCAGCGCCAGCGCCGAGATCAGCGACCCGCCCAGGATGTAGGGGATGCGGCGGCCCCAGCGCGTCCAGGTGCCGTCGGAAAAAAGCCCCACGATGGGCTGGACGATCATGCCGGCCAGCGGTGCCGCCAGCCAGAAGTAGCTCAGGTGGCTGACATCTGCCCCCAGCGATTCGAAGATGCTCGACGTGTTGGAATTCTGGAGCGAATATCCGATCTGCACGCCGAGGAAGCCGAAGCTGAGGTTCCAAATCTGCCAAAATGAGAGTTTAGGCTTGGTCATTTCGGTTTTTCGGTTGGTTTTCAGGTTATACAAATTTTAATAAAAAATCCGGACGGCGAACCGCAGGGCGACGAACGGAAGGTTCAGCCGGATGAACGGGCGGATTTTTGCGACGAACGGTAGCCCGCGGGGGACGATTTGGAATTTCCGCGGAAAAACACTACCTTTATTCATAAATAAACAAAACCCGTATATACTTTAATACAGCCTCAGTCAGCCTATATGCGATCGCTCAAAGTGTCCGGAATCATCCACCTGTTCGCCGTGCTCCATGCCGTGGTCGCCCTTTCATGCCATCTGGCGGGGATCAACGACGAGTTGGTGCTGACGCTGCTGACGATCGTGCTGATCGTGCTGATCTGCCTCAAACGCGGCCTGAACGTGGAGTTCACCGCTGCCAGCGTGATCGTCGTCAACGTGATCGGCTACCTACTGGGTACGGGCGGTGCGCAGCTGATCGAGCTGTTATTGCACGCCCCGCCCGTGGTGCATGCCGTCTCGACCTTCATAACCACCGAGATTCTGGGCTGGAGCATCGTGTGGTTCACCAAGTTGTTCCGCCGCGGCGACGACACGGCGAGCCGCTCCTCGGCCTGGACGCCCCGCATCGGGTTGCTGCTGCTGGCCGTGGGGGTGATTTTCGTGCTGAGGCTGGCCTATGTCGAGCTTTTCGCCTCGCCCTCCTTTTCCACAGACCGCCTCTACCACATGGCCGACATGCTGGCTTCCAATTCCGCGGCACTGATTATCCTGCTGTGCGTCAATATCATCTATGTCCGGCATACGCGCAGGCGTGAAACCCGGCACGGTCTGATCGCCGAAATCGCGGCGTTCCTCCTGTTCGTGCTGCTCACGTCGGCCTGCGTGGCGCTCATTACGGGGTTGCACCTGCCGTTCGCCTTCGACCGCTCGTTCTCCGCACGGGAGTTCCTGCAACTGTGGATCGTCACCCTGCTGGTCGAGGTGACCCTCTATTCGGTCGTATTTATGGTTGATTACGCCCTGGTCGCACGTGCCGTGCTGCGTGCCGAGCGCGGCAAGGCGCACCAGGCGCAGTTCCGTTACATGAAACTCAAACAGCAGGTCAACCCCCATTTCCTGTTCAACTCGCTCAATATCCTCGACTGCCTGGTCTGCGAGCAGCGCACGGAGCAGGCCAGCGCCTACATCCATAAACTGGCGGGCATCTACCGTTACATGCTCCAGAACGAGGAGGAGACGCTCGTGCGCCTGCGCGAGGAGATGGCTTTCGTGGGGATGTACGTCGACCTGTTGCAGGTGCGTTTCCCCGAGGGGTTTCGCGTGGAGACCGACATTCCGGACGAGGCCATGAACCGCCATGTCCTGCCCTGCTCGGTGCAGCTGCTGATCGAAAACGCCATCAAGCATAACTCGGTGGGGGCCGACCGGCCGCTGGTGATCCGCATCGTCGCCGGGGCCGGAGCCGTGACGGTGTCGAACAACCTTCAGCTGAAGGTATCCGGCACTACCTCGACCCGTGTGGGGCTGAACTACATCCGCCAGCAATACCTCGACCTGTCGGGCATCCCGATCGGGATACGCCGTACCGATACCGAATATTGTGTCACCTTACCGTTGCTGTAATATGAACGTACTGATCGTAGAAGACGAAATGATGGCCCAGGCAAACCTGGCGCGAGCGCTGACCCAGCATTTTCCCGACGTACGGATCGTCGGGACGACCGGCTCGGTCAGGGAGACGGTGCTCTGGCTGCGCACGCCGGGGAACAGTGCCGATGTGATTTTCATGGACGTGGAGCTCTCCGACGGGGATTGCTTCGAGATATTCCGCCAGGCGGACGTGACGGCGCGGGTCATCATGACCACCGCATATGACAATTACGCCGTGCGGGCGTTCGAGGTCAACAGCATCGACTATCTGCTCAAACCGATCGACCCCGCAGCGCTGCGGCGTGCCGTGGAGCGTTGCCGGGTGCGGAGCGGGGGCATCGACCCCGACGTATTGCTGAACGCGATCCGCGGCCCGCGCGAATACAAACAGCGTTATGTCGTGCGTTTCAACGACCGGATCGTTCCGGTACAAACCACCGACATCGCCTATTTCTACTCGGAAGAGAAAAACACCTACCTTGTCACGAGCGATAACAACCGCTATGTTGTGGATCAGTCGCTCGACGTCCTTTCGGACGAACTGGATCCCGGGCGGTTTTTCCGCATATCGCGCAGTTGCATCATCGCCATGCCGGCGATCGTCAGCATCGTGAAATATCTGGGCAACCGGCTGAAGATCACGGCACGTCCGCGTCCTGAGTTCGAGATGGTGGTGAGCCGGTCGCGGGTCGACGACTTCCTGAAGTGGTTGGAGGGGAATGGCTGAGCCTTCGTCGCGGCTGCATGATAAAAAGGGGTACCCATCGGAGTACCCCTTTTTTGTAGCCGGGAGCGGCGGTGCCGCAGTACGCCCGTCAGCGGCGCCCGCTGCAGGCGATCATGTCGTGCAGCGATTCGTTGAAGGTCTCCTTGCGGAGCAACTCCTCGAGCGGGAGGTGCATCCGGTAGCGCCAGTGGTAGCGGGGGATGGACGGGACGTTGATGCGTTCCTTGGCCGGGTCGGGGTAGCGCAGCTCCCCGTCGGTCGAAAGCCAGTCCTGTAACGGCAGGATGGTGAGCATCGCCGGGGAATTGAGGTGCATGTCGAGGATGCGCCGGCATATCCACGGCTCGCAGAAATAGGGAACGTCGCCCCCGATGCCGAGTGCTTCGTGGTAGAAGCGCGCCGTGAGTTCGCGGTCTTCCTCCCACCATGCCCGCAGCGGGTTCATGTCGTGCGTCGAAGTGGTGCAGACCGAGAAATAGGGGTAGTGCGCCGGGTCGGCGAAGAGTTCCCCCGGCGTCTTGGGCATGCGCTGGATTTCGAGCGAGAGGATTTGCAGTTCGTGCATCGTTTCGGGGACGCTGTCGGGGATCATCCCCAGGTCTTCGCCGCAGGTCAGCATCTCGGTCGCCGAGAGGAGTACCGGGAGCTTGCGCAGGGCGGATTCCTGCCAGAAACGGTTGTGCCGGTGGTAGAAGAAGTCGGTATAGAGCCGGTCGAAGGTCGCGCGGCGCTCTCCGTCGAGCCGGCGGTAGGCATGTGTCGAGTGGGGGGCGATGCGGGGGTGGAAATAGCCCTTGCGGCGCGGGTCTTCGATGAAGAGCACGTCGTCGAGCAATGCCATAAGCCCTTCCCGCAGCCGGGTCTGGTGTTCGTCGTCGCCCGGGAAGCGGGCTGCGACCTTGCGCTGGGTGGCATAGGCGGGCAGTAACCGCCCCTCCTTCATGCAGGTGGCGCGAACTTCGCCGGCCAGGTCGCCGAACAGTTCCCCGAGCGTGTGCTCGTCGGGCGCCGGGGTGGTGTAGCGTCCGCCCTGCGTGTCGAAGCCCATGCCGCGCAGTTCATCTGCGGAATAGGGCAGGGCGGGGTTGAAATAGCCCAGCAACCCGTGTACGGCATGCGTGGGAATCTCCCAGATGCGGAAGAACCCGAGGATGTGGTCGATGCGGAAGGCGTCGAAGTATTCGGCCATCTTGGCCATGCGTGCCCGCCACCAGGCGTAGCCGTCGCGTGCCATACGTTCCCAGTTGTAAGTCGGGAATCCCCAGTTCTGGCCGACGGCCGAGAATGCGTCGGACGGGGCCCCGGCCTGCGAGTCCATGTGGAACAGGTGCGGGTAGAGCCATGCGTCGACGCTCGTGCGGCTGATGCCGATGGGCAGGTCGCCCTTGAGGACGATGCCGTGGTCGCGGGCGTAGGCGCAGACCTCGGACAGTTGCGTATGCAGGTGGTATTGGACATAGCAGTGGAATGCGATGTCGCGGCTGTGGCTGCGGCAATAGGCGTCGACGGCTTTGCGGTCATAGCGGGCGAAACCGCCCCAGCGGGTGAAGTCGGGCGTGCCCGTTTCGTCGCGCAGCGTGCAGAAGGCGGCATAGGGGATGAGCCAGTGTCTGTTGGCGGCGATGAAGGCCTTGTAGTCGCGGCGTGCCGCGGTGCGGGCGCCGTGGCGTTCGAACGCCCGGCGGAGCAGCCGCAGTTTGTGCCCGTTGACACGCTCGTAATCTATTTCGGGAAGGGCGTTCAGCTCGCTGCGCAGGGTGCGGTACTCGTCGTCCTCCACGACGCCCGCGGCGGGCAGCCGGATGAACTGCGGGTGCAGGGCGAAGGTCGAATTGGCGTTGTAGGGGTAGGAGTCTTCCCAGGTGCCGGTCATGGTGGTGTCGTTGATTGGCAGTACCTGGATGACGCGCTGCCCGGTGGCGGCCGCCCAGTCGATGAGCCGTTTCAGGTCGTAGAACTCGCCGACGCCGAAATCCTCTTCCGTACGGAGCGAGAAGACCGGGATCGCCGTCCCGGCGCCCCGCCACCTGCGCTTGGGGAAACGCGGGGATGCCGCGGCGTCGAGGGCGTGTTCGCCAGCGCCGGGCAACTCGCCCCAGGTGCGGTTGGCACCCTCCTCCCACAGGATGGGGGTGAGGGTCTTGCGGTCGGCGATCAGGAATTTGTATTCGAACCGGTGCGCAGTATGCAGCGTGAGTTCCCATTCCGGGAAGCGGCTGTCGTCCATCGGGACGATCCGTTTCCAGTCGCCCAGCTCACGGCCGCTGCCGGCGACGGCGAGCGTTTCGTCCGGCCGTAGGGTGGGCAGCACGACGCGCAGCGTGATGTTGCCTGTAGCCTTCTTCGGACTGCCGGTTTTCCCGCGGCCGAAGATGCCCCGGGTGAATGCCGAGGAGTAGAACGGCGTGTCGGAGGGCATCTCCTGCCAGCGGTCGCGGATGCGCAGCGTGCGCACCCCCTCCCGGGCGGGGAGCCGCAGCGTGTGCGGCCGCCATTCGCTGCGGATGCACGCGCCGTCGCGTTCGATTTCATAGCGGTATTCGGTATCTTCACTCTGGGTATAGCGTTCGATGGCGCCTGTCCAGACGCCTCCGTCGGCGTATTGCAGCGCAATGCGCCGTTTGCCGATCCGCATGACGAGCTGTTCGCCCCAGCGGGTACGGTATTCGATGCTGATCAGGAGTTTCATGGTTCGGTATGTCGTTTGGTTCGGAATCGGTTTATACAAAATTAAAAAAATAATCCGGTTTTGTCTTTCCGGCAGGGAAAAATCAGAGCCCCCGGATGAATTGCGTAACGACGGCCACGAGGTCGGGGTCGATCGGTAGCGTGCTGTCGCCGTAGGCTCCCGTCTGGTCGATGCGCATGCGTCCCGTGCATTTTTTGAGCGGGTGGGTCATCCCTGCGATGATTGCCTTCCGGGCCCGGGGCTGTGCCTTTGCCAGCGCCTCGGCATTGTCTGGTGGCACCTGCAGGTCGTTGTCCCCGCCCACGACGAGTATCGGAACCCGCACCTTGCGGATCTCCTCGCGCGGGTCGTAGCGCAGGCTGGAGATCCAGAACGTCTGTACCGAAGGGTGGAACAGCGCTTCGAGCTGCGGCGGGCAGGATTCGACCCGTTCGCCCCGTTTGAGGGCGGCGGTGATCGCGTTGGCCTGCAAGAGCAGATCCATGTTGTCGGGCAGGAGTTGTGAGGCCAATTGCAACTGGAGTATCTCGTCGAGCGGGTAGCCGGCGCCGGCCAGCGAAACGACGGCGGCGACTTTCGGGGTTTGCTGCGCCGCGCAGAAGGCGATCAGCGCCCCTTCGCTGTGGCCGATCAGTACGACGCGGCGGAAACCTTCGCCGGCGAGGTAGTCGGCCCATGCCGCGGCGTCGCCGATGAAATCCCCCAGTACGGCGTCGGCCATTTTTTCCGGCTCCGTGAACCGGCTCGCACCGATGCCGCGTTTGTCGTAGCGCAGCGAGGCGATGCCTGCCTTTTCGAGCGCCTGCGCCAGGTAGAGATAGCTGTTTACATTGCCGTTGCGCGGAGTGGGCCCCGAACCGGCGATGATGACGGCCACGGTTTCCGTACCTGCATCGGGGGTGAGCAGCGTGCCGTAAAGCGTTCCGAAATCGCGTTCGAGCGAGACGTTCCTTTCGCCGGCGGCGGTATGCGCGAAGGCCAGCAGGAGGATGGCTGTCAGCAGGTGTTTCATGGCTTATGGGTTTCAGGTTGTTCTCAGTCGGTGTTTTTTTGCCTGTGCGGCGTGCCCTTCCGGTTCGTTTACCGGCGTTTTGTTCCTGCGTATCGTGCCTGTACCGGGTTGGTGCCCGGCGGGTCGTGGCGGCGGGGCTACAGCTCCCCGACCGCTTTTTCCAGTCCGATGCCGCGCGAACCCTTGATCAGCACCAGCGCGTTGTCCACGGGGTGTGTGCGGAGCGCCGCGATGAGGTGTTCCCGATCGGCGAAGAGCGTGATCCGGGCGGGTTGCGGCTCCATGTCGGCACGGGCCTTGGCGAATTCCTGTCCGACGAGCATCACCTCCGTCTGCGGAGCCTGTGCTGCGAGGCGGATGACAGCGGCGTGTTCCTCCGCCGACCAGGCGCCCAGTTCGAGCATGTCGCCCAGGATCAGCAGGCGGCGGGTGCGCATGCCGGGCGGCTCGGCGAGGAAATTCGCGACCGATGCCCGCATACTCGAGGGGTTGGCGTTGTAACAGTCCACGATGAGCGTGTTGCGCCCCGTCTCGGTGCGCTGCGAGCGGTTGTTGTCGGGGACATAGCTGCCGACAGCATGGCGGATACGCTCGTCGGCGACGTCGAAATAACGTCCGACGGCCACGGCTGCGGCGATGTTGAACCGGTTGTAATGCCCTTCGAGGTGGTTTTCGAGGTCCTCGGCCAGCGTGATGCTGTAATACTCCGCGGCCAGCCCGTCGCGTTCGGCGGCCATGTTCGTCAGCATCTCGTCCTCGCGGGGTACGAAGGCGCGGCCGCCGTTCGCGGCCAGGTAGTCGAACAGCTCGCCCTTGCCGCGGCGCACCCCCTCCGGGCCGCCGAAGCCTTCGAGGTGCGCACGGCCGATGTTGGTCAGGATGCCGTAGTTGGGCTCGGCGATCGAGGCCAGCAGGGCGATCTCGCCGCAGGCGCTGGCTCCCATTTCGACCACGCCGAACTGCGTGTCGCGGGTCATGGCGAGCAGCGTGAGCGGCACGCCGATGTGGTTGTTGAGGTTGCCGCGCGTGGCGTAGACCTCGAAGCGTTCGGCCAGCACGCGGCTCACCAGTTCCTTGGTCGTGGTCTTGCCGTTGCTGCCCGATATGGCGAGTATCGGGATCGCCAGCCGGCGGCGGTGTTCGCGTGCCAGCTCCTGCAACGCCCCGAGCGTGTCGCCGACCAGCACCATACGCTCGTCGGTGACGGCTGCCGGGTCGTCCACGACGGCATAGGCCGCGCCTTTGTCCAGCGCCTCCGCCGCGAAGCGGTTGCCGTCGAACGTCGCGCCGCGCAGGGCGAAAAAGATGGAATCAGCCCCGATGTTGCGCGTGTCTGTGGAGATGTGCGGGTGTTCCCGGAAAATATCGTATAGTTCGGACATATCAGTTCGCGTGTTTGGGTGTCCCCGAGGGCATGGGGTAGGGCCCCGGCTCTGCGGGCTCTCCGAAGCGGGGGTTGCCCGTGGCGTCGAAGTCGAAGCGTTGCAGGCGTACGTCGCGCCCCCAGTTGTGTACCGTATCTTTTTTCGAGTGGTAATAGATCCAGTATTCGTTCCCGTCAGGCGAGGTGGTGAAACTGGCGTGGCCGACGCCGTGTATGCGGTCGTTGCCGGTGAAGATGGGGCCGCTCTTGATCCATGATGCGGGATTCAGCGGGTCGCTGTCGGGGGTGCGCAGGCGCAGCTGCCCGAGCTTGTAGTGGCGCGACCACGAGCCGCGCGTGGAGTAGACGATGAAGAGGTCGTCGCCGTGCCGCAGTGCTGACGGGCCTTCCTGCAGGGCGATGTGGTCGCCCTGTTCCCACGGCTGGTCGGGTCGTGAGAGCAGGATGCGCGGCCCGATCCGGGTCGGCGATTCCATGCGGGCGATGTAGAGCAGCTGGTCGGTGGCGTCGGTATCGCGCTGGCGCTCCCAGCCGGACCATACGGCATAGAGCTCTCCCCGGTGTTCGAAGATCGTCATGTCGATGGCCCAGATGTTGTCCGTCTTGCCGTCGGGGTTGTCGCCGGTGTAGAGCATGCCGCGGTCGCGGTAGTCGCCCAGCGGCGTGTCGCACTCCAGCACGCCTGTGCGCTGCCCCGTGAAGGGGCTGCCGGGGACGGGTGCCGCGGCGTAGTAGATGTACCATTTGCCGCGGAGGCGGTGCAGCTCGGGTGCCCAGATGTTGAAGCTGTTCCACGCCCCGCTGTCGGCGGGCTGCCAGACAACACGCTCGCGTTCGAAACGCGTCATGTCGTCCGATTCGGTCACGGCGATGCCGCGTCCTGATTTGAAGCAGGTGTAATAGCGCCCGTCGTATTTGGTGATCCACGGGTCGGCGCCGTCGCGCAGCGGGTTGGTGAAGGTGGCCTGCGGCGCGGAGCACGAGAGCATCCCCGCCACTAAAAAAAAGCCCGCAGCGAATCGTCGCAGCAAGGCTGTGGTATGGAACGGCATGCGTTTCATAGGTGTCAGATATGTTTGTCCCCGTTATGGAACTTTACTTCGTCGATGAATTTCTTGATGTTCTGTTCTTCGGCGCGGGGGCATATCATCAATACGTCGTCGGTGTCCACGACGATGTATTCCTTCAGGCCGCTGATGACCGCTACCTTGCCCTTGGGCAGCGAGACGATGCTGCTGCGCGTGTCGTAGACATAGCACCCCTCTTCGGGGACGGCGTTGGCGTAGCGGTCTTTGCGGGCGTGCTGGTAGACCGAGCCCCATGTGCCGACGTCGCTCCACCCGAAGTCGCCGCAGCGGACATAGACGTTGTCGGCCTTTTCCATGATGCCGTAGTCGATCGAGATGGCGCGGCACTCCGAGAAGACGATCTCCACGGTGGTCTTCTCGGCATCGGTGCCCAGCGCCTTCATCACGCCGCTGAACATGGCATGGTGCTCGGGCAGGTATTTGCGGAAGGCCTCGACGATGGCCTGCACCTTCCAGATGAAGATACCCGAATTCCAGTAGAACTCGCCGGTCTGGAGGAAGGTCTGCGCCAGCTCGAGATCGGGCTTTTCGGTGAAGCACTTGACTTTGCTGATGGTGTGGTCGTCCGAAACCTGGATGTAGCCGTAACCCGTATCGGGGCGTGTGGGTTTGATGCCCACGGTCAGCAGTGCGTCGTGCCGGTCGGCGAATTCGAGGCACTCGCCGATGATCGTGCGGAAATCGTCCTCGTTGAGGATCAGGTGATCCGACGGCGTGACGATCATTTCGGCGTCGGGGTTCTCCCTGAGCAGCGTATAGGCCGCATAGGCGATGCAGGGGGCCGTATTGCGGCCGATCGGCTCGCAGAGCACCTGTTTCTCCCCGATTTCGGGGATGTGCTGCAATACCAGATCCTTGTATTTGTGGTTCGTCACGACGAGGAAATTCCCGGCGGGGACGATTTTTGCAAAGCGCTCGTAGGTGTGGCGGATAAACGATTTCCCGGTTCCGAGGATGTCGAGGAACTGTTTTGGCATCGACTGCCGGCTCTTGGGCCAGAAACGCGATCCGATGCCGCCGGCCATGATGACACAATATTTATTGCTTGCCATAAGTTATAATATGGAATTAAGTGAGACAAAGATAAAAATATTTTGTAACTTTGCCGCCTATTGCAGGAATAATATTTTTGTACTCCCGATGAAGATAAGACTGTTCACCATACCCAACCTGCTGACCCTTGCGAGCCTGCTTTGCGGCTCGTTCGCGGTGGTTTCGGCACTGGTTTACGGCGATCTGGCGCTGGCTTTCTGGCTCACGATCGCCGCCGGTGTTTTCGACTATTCCGACGGTTTCGTGGCCCGGCTGCTCAAATGCCCTTCCGCCATCGGCGTACAACTGGACTCGTTGTCCGACATGGTCTCGTTCGGCTTCGCCCCGTCGGCCGTGCTTTTCGTCTTGTGGAACAATTCCCTGCCTGCGGATGCCGAAGCATGGCTGCGCTACGGCGGCAGTGCACTTTGTTTCGCGGTGGCGGCCTTCTCGGCGCTGCGGCTGGCGAAATTCAATATCGACGAGACGCAGCATACCGAGTTCTGCGGCCTTCCTACTCCAGCCAATGCGCTGTTTTTCATATCTTTGGGGTGGATTAAGGTGAAGACGGGTTTCGACTTGGGTTACTGGTTGCTGCTGCTCATCCCTGTGATGTCGTGGCTGCTCGTTTCGCCCGTGCGGATGTTCGCCTTCAAATTCCAGCACTTCGCCTGGAAAGGCAACGGGGTGCGTTATGTTTTTATTGTATCGGCGGCGCTCCTGCTGGCCGTGCTGGGTGTCCGTGCCGTGCCGGTCGTGATCGTCCTCTACATCGCAACCTCGGTCGTACGCTGGTTGTCGATGAAGGCAAAAGGCTGTGGACAAGCCGGATAGTTGTGTATTTTAAGAATTTTTATTAATTTTGCCCCGGATTAGCGTTCCATGTCGAGGTTGACGAATAGAATATTGCTGGCAGCTTTGCTCGGTCTGTTCCTTACAGCGCCCGGCATCGTCCGTTCGCAGGGTTTCAACGCCAGGACGCTGCAGCGTGCCCAGCAGCGCGGGGAGACGGGGAACCTTTACGGTACGAACCCTTACGAGCAGACCGGCGAGGAGGGGGAGGAGGGCCAGGACGGCCAGCCGCAGGATACGACCAAGAAGGAACGCCGGATCCGCAAGCCGCTCGAATCGTATTTTTTCAGCGATTCGATCCGCGCCCTGAACAATTTTCGCTGGAGCGTCAAGCGCGACTACAACCGCGTGGAGATAAGCCCGCTCGACACGACGCTCACCGACTGGCGCATCGACTACCCCTTCTTCCGCGAGGAGGTGGGCGACATCGCGCAGGGCGCCCTCGGGCAGACATCGCTGCCGATGAACTATTTCCGGCGGCCGCAGTTCTTTGATTTCAGTTTTGCGAGCCCCTACTATGCGTATACGTACGACATGGAGAACGTTCCGTTCTACAATACGAAGAAGCCCATCATCCGCATGACGTACCTCGAGTCGGGGCAGAAGCGTTTCCGGGAGGAGAACTTCAATATCATGCACGCGCAGAATATTTCGCCCACGACCGGGTTCAACGTCGACTACAAGGCACGGGGAACGCGCGGACAATATGTCTGGTCACGGACGAAGAACCACAACCTGTCGGTCGCCTTCAGCCATACGGGCAAGCGCTATTCGGTGCATGCGGCCTATTACAACAACCACATCGAACAGCAGGAGAACGGCGGCGTGGTCGGGACATGGGCTATCGCAGATACGACGTTCCAGATGCCTTCGGGCGTGCCGATGAAGCTGTCGGATGCCGAGGCGCAGAACACTTACCGCAACAACGCCTTTTTCATCACGCAGTCCTACGCCCTGCCGTTGCAACGCGTGACGGAGAACGACTTTTCGCTCGCCGACCTGTCGGCGGTCTATATCGGCCATTCGTTCCAGTACAGTTCGTGGAGCAAGGTCTATTCGGACAAATATGCGCGGTATATCGACGAAAGGGCGCACCGGGACGAACAGGGCAATTTCGTGCCCGATACGCTGGACTACTACCAGAACTGGTATATCAACCCCGACCAGACGCGCGACTCGATCTACGAGCGTGTGATTTCGAACCGCTTCTTCGTGCAGGCACAGCCTTGGGATCGTAACGGCGTGGTAGGCACGATTGATGCAGGCATCGGTATCGACATGCATACCTACTCGCAATTCGAAATGAGGGATTACCAGACGGGAAAGTATACGAAGGTCAACAAGACCAGCTATTTCGCATACGGTTCCGTCGGAGGAAAGATAAAGAAATATGTCGACTGGGACGCGAACCTCAAGTTCTACCCGTCGGGATACAGAGGCGGAGACCTCACCATCGGCGCCCACCTGGCGCTGACGGGATATCTCCGCGGACACCCCCTGATTCTCGAAGGCCGGTTCACGATGGATCGGCGTTCGCCCAACTACTGGCAGGAGAATCTGTTCTCGAACCACTACGTGTGGTCCACTCCTTTGAATAAGGAGAATGAAACTCGGTTCGAGGTGAAGTTTTCAGTCCCCGATTATGCGTTTGAAGCGGGGGCATGGCAAGGTGTGGTCGGCAACAAGATCTTTTACGACAAGGAGAGCCAGATCGCCCAAAGCAGTGACAACGTAAGCCTCACGAGTGTGTACGCTCGCAAAGATTTCCGCTTAGGCGGACTTCATTTGGACAACAGGGTATTGTTGCAGTGGAGTACGAATCAAGAAGTTGCACCCGTTCCGCTTTTGAGCGCGTTCCTTTCGTATTATTACGAGTTCTGGGTCGTGCGCAACGTATTACGCCTTCAGATCGGTTTGGACGGACGCTATAACACGCGTTATTATGCGCCCAGTTACAACCCTGCGCTGTCGGCCTATTACAACCAACGGGACGTCGAAGTAGGCAATTACCCCTACATGGACGCCTTCGTCATGGGAAAGTGGAAGAGAATGCGGATATTCCTCAAATATCAGCATGTGAACAAGGGACTGTTCGGAAACGGGGAGTATTTCTCCGCGGCGGGTTACCCGCTCAATCCGGGCATGTTTAAAATCGGTATCTCATGGGGTTTCTATGATTAGCGTATTGTTCTGCGCGGTATGAACTGCCCGCAAAACAACATTTTATGTTAAAAAAGACAGTTTTAACTTTTGCGTTCTTAACAATCCTGACGACTTTTTACGGCTTTAACGCCCAGTTCAGCACACCCGTGACGGACGACATGCTGCTGAACGACGATGCGGCCGATTTCGGCAATTCGCTGCTCGGTGAGGGCGACTATGTGATCTCGGCTTATGACAATGTCATTCGCAACATCAGCGAAAAAGAGGGCCACGACTGGCGCCTGATGAGCGCCATCGCCTACCATGAATCGCGGTTCACGCCCGACATCACCTCGCGCAGCGGGGCCCGCGGGCTGATGCAGATCATGCCCTCGGTGGCACGCCAGTTCGACGTCCCGACCGAGCAGGTCTCCAATCCCGAGACCAACATATGGTTGGCCAACAAGCTGATGTCGAAGATTATGAACACGCTCCGTTTCCCCGAGGGGACTCCCGAGAAGGATCGGATGAGCATCATCCTGGCCTCGTACAACAGCGGGATCGGCCATGTGAACGATGCGAGGCGCCTGGCACGGCTCAACGGCGAGGATCCCAATTCGTGGGAGGTCGTGGCCCGCTACCTGCAACTCAAGGCGCAGCCCGAGTATTACGAGAGCGAGGCGGTCAAGTGCGGACGTTTCACCGGCAGCCGGCAGACGCTGGCCTACGTGAACGACGTGATAGGACGCTATGACAAATACTGCCGGATTGCTCGGAGATAACTCCGGCAGGAATTGAAAAGTCTGAATCTACAGCAAAAAGGCTGAACCCAGGGGTTCAGCCTTTTCTCTTTATATCTTCTGAGTTGCCGGCGGACTTGTCCGGCGCCGGGTCAATAGACCCACTGGAAATCGTCGACGTACATTACATTCGTCGTGCAGCCCACCATGTAATCGCCGTAGGCACTCGTGGAGCAGGAGATGATGATGCTGTACTTGCCGGTGGGGCGTCCCGCAGCCGGGTCGTAGAAGTTGAGCGGCAGGGTGGCCTCTACCATTTGCTCGCCTTCGGTCGACTTGTCGACGAACAGCGACCCGTAGGCGATGAGTTTCCCTTCTGCGGTCTGGGTGGTTTCCGCCGGATCCCAAATGCCCGTGGGGTCTTTGGTGCCCGAAGCGACCCGGTGCCGGGCGTTCCAGTCGATGATGGCGACGAAAATGCGGGCTTTGTCCGGGTCGCCTATGCCGACCGGGGCCCCGGAATGTTTGCTTGCGTCGATCGTGCCCAGTGTCGCGTGGTATTTCACCTTCATGCCCGAAGGGCGCGCCGTCCAGTTGTAGGGCTGTCCGAATTCTACTACGCCCGTCCACAGGCCGTCTTTGTAGAAGATGCCGGACATCAGGTTGCCGGCTGCGATGTTGACGAGGGGAGGGGCTGCCGCGGCCAGTTTCGCGCAATAGCTGCCGCCCATTCCGTTGAAAGTCCCCTGCCTACAGAGCTTATCCGCAAATGTGTTGTTACCGCTGGCCCAGAACTCCGCATTCGTATTTTCGCTCGTGAAGCACGACAAGCCCGGGTTTTCCATGTTCCCGTCGGGAATCGTGTCGCCCGCGGGTGCCGTGTATTCGGCGGTTTCGGTCTGCTGCCCGCCGACGAGAAGCCGGAATTCATACGTTTGCCCGGCGTAGACGCCCTTGGTCGTGACGAGGCGTTTTACGGGGATGCCCGCATCGTTGGTGAGGCTTGTCCATTCGGGTGCGATCGAGCTCGTAAAGATGCCGCTTTCGTCCTGTGCGCCCTTCTGCGTCGTCTGCCAGTCGGCGGTACCCTTCAGACGGTACTGGATTTCGGCGGTGGCGTAATCTTCGGGCGTAACCATCGTGGTTACGACGGCCGTGTTGTTCCAGAGGTCGATCTCGCGGACACCGATCTTCACGTTGGTGGGCTGGACATGGAGCATCCACCGCTCCGTGCGGCCGTGGCAGGTGACGTCGACCAGACGAACCGTTTCGAAGCCCGTGGCGGAAAGTTCCTCGGCCGTGGGCGAGTAGGCGGTGATGTCGGCAGGCCCCAGCTTGAGGCTGGTGACCGTGACGGCCTTCAGGTCGGTGCCTTCGGCGACATAGGCCGTGGCCGTACGCGCCTGCGTGTCGATCAGTGTCGATCCGATCTGCCCGGCGACGGTGAACGACCGGGCTATGGGCTGCTCGGCCACGATCGTCCACTCGTAGTCCTGGTAGAGCGAGAGCGTGACATAGAGCGGCGCCCGCAGGTCGAACTCCCCGCTCAGCGGCTGCGAAGTCCTGATCTGGCTGATGAATTTCTCTTTGTCGGTCATCATCGGGTTGGATGTGGCGACGTCGAATTCCGCCTTGTCGATGGTGACCTTGCGGATATCGGTCTTCTCGTCCAGCGTGAGCGTCACGGTACGGTTCACGAGGCTGATGCCGGCCACCGTGAACCCCTCGCCCTCGATGCTGCGGATGTTGAGCTCGATGGTGGGGTACGGTATGTCGTTCTCGATGCACGACGCTGCCAGCAGGAGCGCCGCCGCCGAAAAGAGTATGCGTAGGTATTTCATAGTTTACTGCTTTTTCTTGTCCCACAAATGTATCGTCATACCGAAGTTGATGGCCGCGATATTGAGCCGGAAACGCATGTTCGAAGCCTTGCGCGAACCGATCTTGTTGCCGTCGGCATCCTTCTGGGTGATGCTCGTATACTGTATGCCGCCCAGCCCGAACGAAATCGTCGCACAGACGTTGGGGAAGATGTATACGGCAGCTCCCGGGTTGAACGCCAGCTTTACCTGCGTTTTGTCGTTGTAGGTGCGGTTGGGTGCGCCTCCTTCGTTATGATCCGGGTCGTATGCGAAGCTCGAATGTCCCGTCGAGAGCGCCAGCTCGAACTCGGCGAAGAGCCCGAAGCGTCCTTTGGGGTCGAGCCCCGCATAAGAACGGTGGAAAATGCCGAATGAGTATTCGTCGCTCGAAAGATCGACGTAGGGGAGCTGCCCCGAGAGGTCGTTGCCCTCGCCCGCATCGAAATAGGTGTTGTCGAGCGTGCCGCCCATGTGGCTGTATCCGAAACGGATGCCGATACAGTTGTTATCGCGGTAGAAATAACCGACGAAGGGTTTTACCGTTGCGATCGTGGCATCCGCATCGATGTTGTCGAAGATGAGCATGAGGTCGGTGTCGTCGCTCGAAACCGTACCGTAGGAGGCCGTAAGACCCATCATCACTTCTCCCTTGTAGGCGAATTTGAGTTTGTTGATCTCGCGGTCGATGCGGCGGCGCGTGGGCAGGAAACGCTCCACCTGGGGGCGCTTGTGCTTTTCGGCCGGCATGGCTGCGGGCATCGTCGCCGGGGAGGCCGCCAGGGCACCGAGGGTACCCGCTGCGGCTGCGGTGTCCGTTTCTGCGGCGAGTCCCGAAGTTGTTTCCGCCGTGGCTTCGGTGCCCGTTCCGGGGGTGTCCGAAGTTTCCGGGGGCACGGTGTCCTCGTTGCCGGAGGGGGTTTCTTCGACTGCGGCCGTAGCGGCCCGCTGCACCGCGGGGAGGGCTTGTCCCGTCTCCGCTGCGGCGCCGAGCGTGATGAATACCGATAAAATGGAAAGTATGATTCGTTTCATGTGCGTGCCGTGTTTAGAGATAGAATGCCATGCCGAGCCCTATCGAGAAGATATTGACTTTGAAGTTCATCATGCTGGCGTCGCGCTTGCCGACCGTCACCTGGTTGTGTACCTGTTTGGTGTGGCTGTAACTGATGCCCATCACGCCGACGTTGACCTCGACGGCCATGTTGTTCGTGGCGAAGGCGATGATACCCGGCGAGATACCCAGCGAGAAGGTATAGCCCGTCTGGTAGGTGCCCTTCACCGGGGAGTCCTTGGCAAAGCGTGCCTGTGTGCCGCCGCCCGAGAGCTGCATCTCGTTGAAGAGCGCGAAACGCTTGTTGCGGCCCAGCGGGATGTACTGGCGCCAGATCATGGCCACCGAATAGCTCTGTTGCAGCGAATAGCAGTCGTTCAGCTCGAAGTTCAGGTCGGAATCCTCGCCGCCCAAGTTGAGGTCGGCCTTGTCCAGCTTGAGCAGCGAGCGCGAATAGATGAAACGGCCTCCGAGCGCCATGTTGTCGCGGAAGGCATAGGCGATCATCGGGCTGACCTTGAACGTGTAGCCCTTCGATTCGATGCCCTCGACGACCAGGAACCTGTACGTATCGTTCGAGTGGGTCGAGTAGGAGGCCGTTCCTCCGAAGATCCATTGCCCGCGCGGGACGAAGAGGTTGTGTTTTTCGGTAAGGCCGCGCTGGCGCCGCATTTCGTTGACGGTCTGAGGACGTTCCTCGTGCTGCATGCAGCTCGTGCTGTCGGCCTGCGGGGCGAGGGACGCCGCGGCGTTCGTCTGTTGTGCACGGCTCTCCGGCGCCGTGCCTGCCAGGAGCAGGAGTGCCAGGAGCGTACTGGTGGTTATCTTGCGCATTGTTGTGCGTTTACGTTTAATCGTTAATATACCCATTCGAAATCGTCGACGTACATCACGTTTTTCGAGCAACCGGTGAAATAATCGCCGTAAGCGTTGCAGGCACATGAGATCACGAGCGAATACTTCCCTTCGGCAGGGCGCGTCTCGTGGTCGTACCATACGATGTCTAATTCGGCGTCCTGCATATCCTCGCCATCCGTCGATTGCGTGATCCAGAGCGATCCGTATCCCAGGATTTTGCCTTCCGATACGTTGTCGATGCCTTTTTCCGGATCCCATGCACCTTTGGTGGTCGTCATGCCGGATACGACCTCATGCGGGGCGTTCCAGTCGACGATCGCGACGAAAATACGAGCCATGTCCGGATCGCCCTTTTTGATATAGGGACAAATATCGCCCGAGGTGCGTACTTTGTCGACCGTGCCGACGTGGGCATGGTATTTTACCTTCATTGCCGAAGGACGTGCCGTAAATGCGTATGTTTGTCCGAACTGGACGGTGCCTGTGAAACTTTTATAGGCGAATTCTCCTGTGAACAGGTTGCCTGCGGCCAATACCAGCATATTGGTGCTGGTTAGTTTTGCAGCCGGTGCAGACTTCCCGAATTTCACGTCGGTAGAGGTGCAGAGCGTTTTTGTCATGGTATTGTTGCCGCTGCTCCAGAACGATTCTCCCGCGGCGTTGGGAAAAGCGAAGCCTCCGGTCATGCTCCAGCCCGACATGTCGCCGTTGGGGATTGGCTGTACCTCTCCGGCCGTAAATGTTCCGGTAGTTTCCGTGCCGTTGATAATGGCTCTGAAGTCGTAGCTGTGTGTCGCGATGATTCCCGTGCCGGCGGCCTGCGTATATACGGTTTGCTCTTTTACGGTTTGCGGAACCCACTGGGGCGCATAGGTCGCCGTGATGAAATCGTCGCCCTGCGACGTCCCGGCCATCGGCTGCCATTCGCCGCCGCTGCTGCGCAGGCCGAATTGCACGGTGGTGCCGGGCGTGAAAGAAACCACGCGCAGCGTGACCGTATTGGCCCACAGGTCGTAGTCGTCCGCCGTTACGGGAACCAGCCCCTCCAGGCGGTAGGTCGTAGCGACCTCCGAGGAACCGCCGTTGGCGTCCTCGATGCGGAGCGTCACTTTCTGGTCGCCGGCCTGGCACGAAGCGAAGAACGCATCGGAGAGCGTCAGCCGGACGTTGTATTTGTCGACCGGTTCGAGGGAGATGCCCTCGGTCGTGCCGTTGAGCGCGTCGTAGCTCTTGTCGCCTACCGAAACCGTGAACCGGGTCAGTTCCGAGAAGGCCATGATCCGGTATTTCTTCTCTCCGGATCGGTACTTCTGGATTTCGGTGATGTCGAACCCTTCGCTGATGACGGCCGGATCGGGGCTGAAGATGATTTCGTCGTCCTTGTCGTCGGTACCGGGGTCGACGCTGATCAGCACACAGTCGATATAACCGGGCAGATCGGGCGAATATTTGAACGTGAGGGTATACTTGCCGCCGGCTTTGACATTGGGGATGTAATCTTCCATTTCCACGTTCTTACCCTCGACATGCGTTCCGCGGAAGAGCCAGGCCAGCGACGTCATGCCTGCGGGCAGGGTGTAGTAACCCGTCCCCTCGGTCGTGAACCTGAGCGCCGGGACACTGCCCGCTTCGGCGGCTTGCTCGTCGACCTTTTCCCCGCCGGCGATCCATACGGAATAGCCGGGGGCGAGGTTCTGGAGGATCGAATCGTCGAATTTCACCTCTACGACGGTGTTCACGATTTGGCAGACAACCGCAACGTTTGTGGTTTCGCCGGGTTTGACGGTGAACGTCTCCTCGCCCTTGTATAACCGTTTCGTGAAATCGGCGGGGGCTTCCTCTCCGGCTTCGACCGCTACGCGATAAGTGCCGGCCAACAGTTCCAGCCGTTCGGGACAGGCCTCTTTCGAGGTGTATTTGCGCAGCAGGCCGCCCTCGTCGTTGTAGATGTAGACGGTCTGGTGCTGCAACGGGTCGTATTCGCCGGTGTCGGCTGTCTGCCGGGTCGAGACCGTCATCGCCATGACGCCCGTGCGATTGTCGCTGCCCGCGGCGGAGTCGTCTTTCGAGCAGGCCGCGCCGAGGAGCACCGCGAGCAGTACGGCAAAATATGAGATATATCGTTTCATTATCGGTCGGCTTTAGTGGACGATGAGTTTGACAGTCTTGTGTGTCAGTACATTATCGTTGTCCGTCACGTCGAGGACGAAATTATGCTCGCCCGGGATTTCCAGCAGTATCTCGACGAATTTGGTGATCGAGAAGGTCACCGACGTTCGGTTCTTTACCTGCTCGTTGATCGGGAACCCGAATTCGCCGTGCAGGACTTCGACCAGTTCGTCGGGGATGTCGCAGATGTCGAATTTCTCCGGCAGGTTGATCTCCGGCAGCAGCGGCCTCAGCGTTTCGGAGTCGATCGTCACGAAGAACGACTTGATGCCTTTGTCGGCCTCGATGTCGATGTCGATCACCATGTCCTTCTGCACTTCGTATTGCTGGTCGATGTCGTAGCCGCGCCACGTGATCCGGGGGCCCGTCTGTCCCGAGCTTTTATCGACTGCGAGCGTCAGTACGGCTTCGGACGAGACGCCTTTTGCATCGGTCATCGTGAAGGCGAAGGTGTGCGTACCGTCGAATTCATAGAGCGCCCTGATCTGCCCTGCGATGTTGAAACTCTTGGCCGTCTGTCCTTTGAGCTCGCTGCCTACGGGGTAGCCGAAGCCCTTGAGGATAATCCCTGCCGCCGAAGATGCGTCGAGGGTGCATAGGTCGAATGTTTCGGGCAACTGGATGGCGGCCATCGACGCCAGGAACTGGCTGTTGGTGGAGCCGACGGTCACTTGCAGCGATTCGATGCCG
>ENA-OYDJ01000125-OYDJ01000125.1-human-gut-metagenome-genome-assembly--contig:-NODE-125-length-21165-cov-7.084889_pt1 | contig 21165 bp, 12 predicted proteins | sample MGYA00243465_ERZ652897 | MGnify/ENA primary metagenome ERZ652897 (study PRJEB26926, sample SAMN06164859) | human gut metagenome | biome: ENVO:00009003; feature: ENVO:2100002; material: ENVO:00002003...
GTGCGGAATAACAAAATGCTCACCTCCAGACATAAAAAAGCCCCTGAGTCTTTCGACTCAGAGGCTTTGGATCATGATTATTATATCTGGGTGAAAAATGGAAATTTGAGAAAGCTAGAGATAAAGATGCCAGACCGGCATGAAGGTAGCTAAAAGAAATTTGGAAAAGTGGCATAATCGCTGAAAAATTCATCAATCACTTGTGCAAAGTGTGATTGATGAATGAGCGATGAAATGATATAATTAATTAGAATGGAGGGGAGGAAAAACAGATGCAGAATAAAAAACCGCCATTTACAATTACAGAAAAAATTCTCACAGATGTAATGGAGATTTGTGAACTTGTTGGAAAAGTGAGCTCAACACAACATCTTTCATCTGACCCTGTTCTGCGTAGGCAGAATCGGATTAAAACAATTTATTCCTCTCTTGCAATTGAACAAAATACACTATCCTTAGAGCAGGTAACGGCTGTACTATCAGGAAAACGTGTCCTTGCACCGCCAAAAGACATTGCGGAGGTGAAGAATGCGTATGAAATTTACGACCATTTGAATGAATTGAATCCATACTCAGTGGGAGACTTACTGTTGGCTCATCATGTGATGATGCGAGGGCTGGTTCAAGAAGATGGTGTGTTTCGCTCAAAGCCAGTAGGTGTGGTTGACAGTCATGGAAATGTACTTCATTTTGGAACACTACCGCAGTATGTGCCTCCTCTGGTGGAAGAACTGCTCAAATGGACAGAGGACAGCCCGCTTCCGATGCTGATCAAAAGTTGCGTGTTTCACTATGAATTTGAAGTAATCCATCCGTTTGCAGATGGAAATGGAAGAATCGGAAGGCTTTGGCATACGCTACTGCTCTCCAGATGGAATCCGCTGTTTGCATGGCTTCCGGTGGAGTCTATTGTTCATGATCATCAGCAGGAGTATTATGAGGCTATCAATACATCCAATGCCCAAGGTGAAGGAACTGCATTTATTGAATTTATGCTAAGTGTGATTGAAGAAGCACTTTTGAGTGTAATCCCAGAAAACTTCCAAAAGAGCATGATGCCTACAAGTGGAAAAGAAAATCGATGGAATATTCTTGAAAAATACTTGAAAAAAGAGAAGATTATTCATAACAGTGATGTGCAACAGTTGCTGGAAGTCTCTTCAGCAACGGCAAATCGAATTCTAGTTTCTTTTGTAAAAGAAGGTAAACTAGAGAGAGTGAGAGATGGTCGCTATTGGGCGTATCAAAAGTTATAAATGGGAGTTGCATAAGCAATGCAGAATACAAACAGAGCACAAGAAAGTGGATATAAGGCTTCTCTGACAAGAGAACAGTTTTTATTCCACGAAATGCGAATTGTAGCGAAGCAAATGGTGCAAGGAGAGGATCTTGCATCAATGATACAAATAATTGCCGCCAATAATCTCTTCCAGTATCCAACTGAACGCATGACAGCTGGTATGGTTCGGGCGTGTTATCGGCGGCTAAATCTTTTGAATAGTGAACAACTGCTTCGGAATATTGCAGAGCATTCCGTGGAAGAGGCAAAACAAATTTGTCTTTACGCGATTATGAAGGATAATAGACTTGTCTGGGATTTTATGGTAACAGTTATTGGAGAAAAATATCGAAACCAAGATTTCAGCTATGGAAAACTTGACATGACAAGTTTCTTCATAAGATTACAAGAGCAAAATGATGCTATCGCAGATTGGAGCGAATCTACAGTCAAAAAGCTGAAATCGGTTCTAAATCGAATTTTAAGAGAAAATGATTATCTGGATAGTATAAAAGCAGGCCATTTGAACCCGGTTTGGCTTTATCCGGAATTGGAAAATGTGATTCTTACAAATGGGGATCAGGCGGTATTGCCCGCATTTAACCGTTTTGAGTGAGGAAAATTTAATGGGTGACATACAAAAACGCCTTGATAACGTTCGGCAGATGATTCAGAGCCAAGATTTCCTAGAAGGAAAAGGTCTTAGCAATGAAGTGAATATTCGTATCTTCTGCTATGAACCGAGAGATGAAATGGCGGTTCGACATTTCATTGAACAGCTATCTACAGATATGACACTGGGCTGTCAGTTGCGGATCTGTAATTTATATCAAATCTTCCTAGGGATTTGTGAAGGCATGGATATTTTAGATGCAATCCCCGATATGGAAGAAGAGGACGGCCATGATTATCTGTTGGAACAGCTTCAATCGACAATTGGAGTCGATGAAATTGTACAGAAAATTCAGAGCGAGCCGTTCCAGCCGGGAGAAGTACTGGTTTTGACTGGCGTTGGAGAAGCGTTTCCATTTATGCGAATTCATACGTTACTGGAGGCATCATTGTTTGCAGAGAGGCCAGTGCTTGTGTTTTACCCGGGAACATTTAACGACCAGCAGCTGCGGCTGTTCAACTGTCTGAAACCGAACAATTACTATCGTGCATTTAACGTTGTGTGAAGGGGGAAACAGAGCTTTGGTTATACAGAATATGTTTGTAGAAGACATCAACCGTAAAATTAACGGTGTTGTCAAGGTTGACGAGGACGAGAACAAGGTCCTGGAACAGGAACTGAACGAGTACGTTATTACACGAGAGCTGAAGCGGCATTTTGCAGACTTTTTCAATACCTATGCAGAAGCATTTGACGAACCAACGGCAGATACAGGAGTCTGGATCTCCGGCTTTTTTGGCAGCGGTAAATCTCACTTCTTGAAAATGTTGTCATACTTGTTGGAAAACAAAGAGGTTAATGGCATTCGTACGGTGGAGCGCTTCCGCAAGAAATTTGAGGATGACCCTGGTACCTTTATGCAGGTGGATCGTGCAACCAAAGGTGAAACTGAGACGATTCTGTTTAATATCGATTATGAAGGCTCTATCAATAAGGATAAAACAGCCGTTTTACGTGTTTTTGCTAAGGTGTTCTATAATCATCTGGGATTCTTTGGCAGCAATCTCAAAGTTGCTATGCTGGAGCAGTACATTACGCAGCAGGGCAAAATGGATGAATTTTGCCGTCTGATTGAAGAAAAGAAGGGCAAACCTTGGACTGAAGTGCGGAAAGCATTTGCATTTAATGGAAAATTCATTAAGCCTGCACTGGCGGAAGCATTGGACATCAGTGAAGAAGATGCAAACAACTGGTTTAACGATAAGAGTGCAACGGAACTCTCTGTTTCACAGCTTGTAGAAGACATCAATGCATACGTCAGCACAAAACCTGCAAACTTCCGCCTTCTGTTCATGGTGGACGAGGCGGGGCAGTATGTTGGCACGGACACGGATATGCTGCTGAATCTGCAGTCTTTGGTGGAAAAAATCGGCAGCGAATGCAGAGGAAAAGTCTGGGTGGTCTGCACCGGACAGGAAGCTATTGATGAGATTATCAAAGTACGAGCAGATGAATTTTCTCGAATTCAGGCTCGTTTCAAAACTCGTCTGAGCCTTTCTTCCTCTTCCGTAGACGAAGTAATCCAGAAGCGCATTCTGAAAAAAACTCCAGAAGCAGAAAAAACGCTGGATGCGGTCTATGAGAAAGAAAGCTCCGGGATGCGCAACTTGTTCAGCTTTACAAATGCAATGCCGGACATCAAGGGCTTCTCTGGTCCGGCACAATTTGCAGAGGACTTTCCGTTCGTTCCATACCAGTTTCTCATCATGCAGAAAATTTTTGTGGAGATCCGCAAACACGGCAATGCAGGTAAACACTTCTCCGGCGGCGAGCGTTCCATGCTGAGCGGATTTCAGGAAGCAGCACAAAAAGTGGAAAAGCAGAACGAGTTTGCGTTGGTGCCGCTGTTCCGCTTCTATGATACTGTACATTCTTTCCTGGATGGTTCCATTCGCAATGTGATTGATCGCTGCAGCAAAGCCGTAGAAAATCACGATGGTCTGGAGCCGATGGATGTGGATGTTCTGAAGCTTCTCTATCTCATTCGATATGTCAACGAGGACATGCCGGCCAATCTGGACAACCTTGTGATTTTGATGGCAGACGACATCCGTCTGGAAAAGGTCGCGATGCGCGAAAAGCTGCGCGGCAGTTTGGATCGACTGATTGGGCAGAATTACATCGGACGTACTGGTGATACCTACAACTTCCTGACGGATGAAGAGCAGGACATCCAGAAAGAAATCAACCTTACACAGGTGGATACGGGCGCTATTGTTGGGGATATAGCAAAGATTATTTTTGGCATAATTTATGATGCAAAAAAGTTCCGTTACGGCAAGTGTGACTTCCCGTTTGATCAGATGGTGGATAACACTATGTACGGCATCGCCACAGGCGGCATGCGCCTGCGCTTTTTGACGGCAGCTTCTGATGCAACGGAAAAAACGGAATTTCGCCTGATGAACAGCTCCAAAGGCAGCGAGGCGATTGTAGTTTTGGGCGATACGCCGTATTATGAATCACTGGAAGCATCCATGAAGATCCGCAAATATGTCAAACAGCGGAATGTCAGCCAGATGCCCAAGAGTGCTCAGGATATTATCCGCGGCCAACAGGAAGAAGCAACCAAGTATGAAGCTGAAGCCAGCAAAGCTCTGGTAGAGGCTATTGAAAACGCAAAATTTTACGCCGATGGTGAACATCTGGACATTAAGAGCGGCAATGCTAAGGCCAAAATTGACCAGACGATGGAGTATCTGGTCTCGCATGTTTACAGCAAGTTGGACCTGATTGGGAAAAACGCAGATACCGATGCTGACATTCTGGCAGTGCTGTCCGGTGCGGACTATATTCTGCCGGAGGCAGATCCGAACCGCGATGCAGAGGCGGCGGTGGAAGAATATCTTGAGATGCAGGCAATGCATCACCTGCCGACCTCCATGGCGGATGTACAGAGCAAGTTCAGCAGTATACCCTATGGCTGGAAGGAAATCGACATTGCTTATGTGGTGGCGCGTTTGATCGTGAATCAGAAGGTAACCATCAAATATGCAGGCACTACCATCCAGCCGGACAACGCCAAATTACCTGACATGCTCCGCAAAAAGAGTGAGGTGGGTAAAACATCCATTAGCAAGCGCGTGGTGGTATCGGCAACCAAAATGAAGGCTGTGCGGGACCTTCTGCGGGATTACTTCGATGTCATGGATGTTCCTGCGGACGAAGACGGTTTGGTTAAATTTATTGCCGATGAGTTCGGAAACCAGCTGCAGCATTATAACAAACTGAACGAGAAGTACGATGATGCCCACAAGTATCCGGATCAAACAATGGTGCGCAACGCTATTACTGCAGCGCAGGAAACGTTGAACCAGAAGAAGGACAACATCGCGCTGATCGACTATCTGCTCAAGAAAGAGGACGACCTCTTTGATCAGAAGGATGCCATGGGCAATGTAGAGACCTTCTTCAAGAGTCAGGTCGGCACCTTTGATGATGCTGCACGGCTGGAACACGAGATGCAGGCGGATCTGGACCGCATTGCGCAGGATGCGGCGGCATACGAGGCCCTGAACAAGATTCGGCTTATCATCACAGTGCCATCTTTTGGGCAGAAGTTCAACTACAAGCGCATTCCGGAGCTGAATGGGTTGATGCAAACGGTGCGTACAGCCCATGACCAGATGCTGGATGACAAACGCTCTGAGATTCTGGAAACAGTGCGTCAGTGCATGGAAGCGACCCATACCGCTGCAAACGGAGATCCAAAAGCATTGGACATCGTCCGCAAGTCGGATGCTTTCTTTGATGGCTATAAGGCAAAAATTGCAAGCTGCAAGAGCCTTGCGCTGCTGGATGGTATGATTATCCCGCTGAGCCAGTACAAGGATGAGACCGTCAGCAGCATTGAGATTGCGCTGGCCCCTCCGACACCGAAACCGGTGGTAACGAAAAAAGATGTCAATATCCCGGCCGTAAAGTCGAAAAAAGTAAAGTCTTACAGCCGCCAGATCCTCTTCCCTGCTAAAACGCTGCGGGATGATGCGGATATTGATGCCTATGTGGAGAAGATTCGGGAGCAGCTGCGGAACCTGTTAGACGGCTGTGATGAGATAAAGTTGAACTAAAGGAAAATACATGGAAGATTCAGAAAAGAATAAGTTATTGGCTCAAAATGAGATTCAAGAGATTCAGCGCAGAGCGAACGGATGGAATTTTAACAAACCAGTGAACCCATACCGTGAATTTTTTCAAGAAGTAGTAGGCATTAAAAAGCCGCTACTTCCACCAGAAATTGTACAGGGGTATGCTCAGTCGATTAAGGCACTCAAGGAGTTTCAACTGTGCACAAGGCAAATTCATAATGCAATTGAACCTGAAGTTCAACGAATTCTCCCAGCCGTAAATGAAATACTGAAAAATTATAAAGAACTGACAGACGAAATTCGCATATTTGAACGGTCGCTCCAGTCGATAGTGAACTCTATCGATTGGCGATTGATTATGGTTCCGGGGCTCTCAGAAGAGGAAAAGCAAAAGCGAATCGATGCTTTTCGACAGTGGGGAGCATACGGCTGGACCATGATTCCGCATGCAAGCTTTAAATATTTCAATGCAAAGCCAATGTCTAAGAAGGAAGCGAATAGAAAAGCGCTTGCATGTTTCAGAACCAAAAAACAGATGGAGGAGTTTTGGCAGGCATTTGAGAAAAAAGAAAAGCTGAAAAAAAGCGATTTTGACGAGGCAGTGGTGGATTTTAACAATCGTCGCTATAAGTCTTGTGCGATGATACTCTATTCTTTGATCGATGCCCGCACAATTCGTCTTCAAGGAAAGCCAAAAGATAATCCTTTGACGGATGCGAAGAACAAACGAAAGCGTTTTAGAAAGAGTGGATCTGCTGCATCAAATATGATAAAGAAAAAATATGACCAGATCCATGAAAAAGATATGCACGCCATGTTTTTTTCGTACTTGGCGAGAGAAGGATTGTTTTACGCATTGGATGTCTTCTACAAAGGCGGCGATGACTTTAAGGAGCAGCCTGACATTATGAATCGAAACTTTGTTGACCACGGAATGCTTCATCGAAAAGTGCGTAGAATAGACTGTATTCAACTTTTTCTTGTGTATTATAATTTTCTTACGTTTGAAGAGCAACTGACTGCGAGAGATAGAAAGGAATTGAAGAAAATTGAGTGAACTATGACCAACTCGATTTTGAAGGATATGGGCTGGACACAGAAAACTCTGATTTCTTATGTGGTACAGTCCACAAAACTGTGATGTTACGAAAATTGGATGATAGAATAAATATATATGAATGAAGAACTTTTTGAACGACTCGTTGTTGCAATTGAAAAGCAGTCTACTGCATTTCCTTGGGATAGTTTGATTTCGGCATTGGCACTCATTGCCTCGTGGATTACGATTTTTTTGCTGTTAAAAGAACGTGCTGAAAAGAATAGACCGTATATGCAAGTGTCCTTTGAACTTATACGAGGCTCCCTAGCCTGTATTGTTATTCGTAATACTGGTTCTGTTCCTCTTGAATTACGGAAAATGAGGTTGCAACCTGACTTTGTTCGGCAACTCCCAGATAAGGCACAGCAGCGAATCGCTAAAAAAGAAAACTTGAATATCACGATTTTTCCGGAACAAAAATGGGTTTTGGGGTTAGATATCAGCGTTACAAATATCATCAACAGTTTTAAGCAAAAGTCCCTGAAGGTTGAATATGAGTATTTAGCACATAATAAACGACATCGGAAATACATAGAAAGCACTACGATTGATTTTGAAGATTATAGTGGATTTCTTGTGTACATTTCAGAACTTGACGAATTCAAAAACAGCGTTGATAAATTGCATGATACTGTCAAAACTCTCGGATTTCTAAACAGTTGAATTTTCAAAGGAGAACCATCATGGATAAAACCGCCATCAAGAAATATGCGGTCTGGGCGCGGAAAGAACTGATCTCCCGCGTGGCGCAGAAAGCCCAGCAGTACGGCATTATGGAAACGGAAATGGTGGACGCCGGTGCTGATAGCGTCAACGGCAAAGTGTTGTCTGCAGAAGAGATGCAGCAGCGCAGGGCACTGATCGCACAGATTAATGAAAAGGGCTACCAGCAGGTTATGGAAGAGGTGGCGTATACATGGTTCAACCGCTTCTCGGCACTGCGGTTCATGGAGGTTAACGGCTATCTGCCCAGCCATGTGCGTGTGTTTACGGATGAAAACAATGCGTTCAAGCCCCAGATTCTGGCCGAAGCCCTGCATCTGGAATTGGATAAGCTGGATAAGGACAAGGTCTACGCCCTGAAAGAGACCGAGCAGACCGAAGAACTGTACAAATACCTGCTCATCGTGCAATGCAACGCGCTGAACAGCATTCTGCCCGGAATGTTCCAGACCATTGCGGACTACACTGAGTTGCTTCTGCCGGACAACCTGCTCCGGGAGGGCAGCGTCATTGAGCAGATGATCTCCCAGATCCCGGAGGACAACTGGCAGGATGCCGTCCAGATCATTGGCTGGCTGTATCAGTACTACAACAGTGAGAAAAAGGACGACGTGTTTGCCGCCCTCAAGAAAAATGTCAAGATCACCAAGGAGAATATCCCGGCGGCGACCCAGCTGTTTACCCCAGACTGGATCGTGCGGTACATGGTGGAAAACAGTCTTGGACGCCTGTGGGTGGAGGGTCACCCGGACGCAAAAGCACAGTTGCTACCCACACCGGAGGAGCAAGCAGCTTATACTGCCGGGAACCGTGACCCGGAGGACACCAAGTGGCACTATTATCTGGAGGAAGCCCAGCAGGAGCCGCAGGTACAGGCCCAGCTGTCCGAAATCCGTAAACAGTATGCCGACCTGATCCCGGAACAGATCAAGGTCATCGACCCCTGCTGCGGCAGCGGTCATATCCTTGCTTACCTATTCGATGTACTGATGCAGATCTACGAGAACTACGGCTACACGCCCCGCGATGCTGTGACCAGCATTTTGCAGAACAACCTCTATGGTCTGGACATTGACGACCGCGCCGCCCAGCTGGCCTATTTTGCGGTGATGATGAAGGCCCGCCGGTACGACCGCCGCTTTTTCAGCCACACCACCCAGCCTCATGTGTATGCCATTGAGGAGAGCAACCGCATCGAAAAGCCAGATGTGGAGTATTTCTGCAACGGCAAGCTGGAACTGAAAGATGCTATGCACACCATCCTCACCCAGCTGCACGATGCCAAGGAGTATGGCTCCATCCTCACCATCACCCCGCAGGACTGGGATGCCCTCTATGCCCGATTTGACGAGGTGGCAGACGAGTCCTCGTTCCATCGAGAGAGTATTCGCAAAAAATTACTCCCATTGGTGCGGGTGGCACAGACGTTGGCGCAGAAATACGATGTGGTCGTCACCAATCCGCCGTATATGAGTGAACTTAATAAGACATTACAAGATTTTGTAAAAGAATTTTATCCCAATAGCAAACATGATTTATGCTCCGTATTCATTGAAAGATGCCTTGAAATGGTACATGATAAAGCATATGTAGCGATGATAACCCAGAATGCGTTTATGTTTTTGTCCCGATATGAAAAGCTACGAAGATATCTTTTACAATACCAATTTGTGAATTTGGCACATTTGGGGGCTAGAGCATTTGATGCAATTGGTGGCGAGGTTGTCCAAACAGTAACTTTTTGCATTAGAAGAACACCTGCATTCCAGTATGTTGGAACATATGAGCGGTTGGTTGATTTTCAATCAGAAGAAGAAAAGAATTTTGCTTTTTTAAAATGCAAAAATACGTATTACTGCAAAAGTGATGTTTTCGATGTAATTCCAAAGGCTCCCATGACATACTGGGTAAGCGAAAATGTATTGAAAATGTTTGAATATGGGCGTTTAGATGATTACGCTGACCCACGTGTTGGAATGTTTACAACAGACAATGATAGATATTTACGTGAATGGTGGGAACCTAATAGGATAGATATCGGATTTGATTATAAAGAAAAAAGTATTGCATACAAATCTGATATAAAATGGTTTCCATATAATAAAGGCGGCGGTTTTAGAAGGTGGTATGGAAATATTGATTTGGTTGTATTTTGGCAACATGGTGGAGAAAAAATAAAAAAGGTCGTTCTAAAAAAATATCCCTATTTAAAGGGAAACTATGATTTTGTCTTAAAAACAGATAATCCTTATTATCATCCTGGCATTACTTGGTCAGGACTTACATCCGGCTTAAATTCTTTTCGGTTATGTGGAAATGGTTTCCTCTTTGACACTAATAAGGGAGCTATGATTTTTGAAAAGAATCTTGATTTAGAGTATTTACTTGGATTCCTTAATACAAAAGTTGCACAGACAGCAATTGACTTACTAAATTCTACGATTTCGTTGCAAATTGGTGATGTGGCTTCAATTCCTGTTATTGTCAATACAGATAAATTTGATACCGTAAAACTGTTGGCAAAAAAATGTGTCAGTATGTGTAAAGATGACTGGGATTCCTTTGAAACCTCTTGGGACTTTACCCGCCACCCTTTTATCAAAGCCATTACCAAGTACCCCAACATGATGGATATTGGAAACATTTACCTTGCTGAGTGCTATGACATCTGGGCTGGTGAATGCGAAGAACGCTTTGAGAAGCTGAAAGCCAACGAGGAAGAACTGAACCGCATTTTTATTGATATTTACGGCTTGCAGGATGAATTGACCCCGGAAGTAGAAGATAAGGATGTGACCGTGCGCAGGGCTGACCTTAGCCGGGATGTGCGCTCCTTTATCTCCTACGCTGTGGGCTGTATGTTTGGCCGCTACTCTCCCACCTATGATGGTCTTGCCTACGCAGGCGGTACATGGGATGATGGCAAATACAATATCTACAAGCCGGATGCAGACGGTATTATTCCCATCTGTGACGACGAATACTTTGAAGATGACATGGTGGGCCGTTTTGTGGAGTTTGTGCGGGTGGTATACGGTGATAGCTCGCTGGAGGATAATCTGCGCTTTATTGCAAACGCACTGGGCGGCAAGGGTCAGCCGAAAGAGGTCATCCGCAACTACTTCCTGAACGATTTCTATGCCGACCACTGCAAAATTTACCAGAAGCGGCCCATCTACTGGCTGTTTGACAGCGGTAAGAAAAATGGCTTCAAGTGCCTGATCTACCTGCACCGCTACCAGCCGGATACCATTGCACGCATCCGCACCGATTATGTGCATGAGCAGCAGGCACGTTACCGTACTGCCATTGAAGGTTTGGAAAAACAGGTGGCCGCTGCCACCAGCACCGGCGAGCGTGTCAAGCTGACTAAGCAACTGAACAAAGTGCAGGCGCAGGACGCCGAGCTGCATCAGTATGAGGAAAAAGTTCACGCGCTGGCCGATCAGATGATTAAGATTGATCTGGACGATGGTGTGAAGCATAACTATGAGATCTTTAAGGACGTGCTGGCGAAGATTAAGTGAGGTAAAAAACAAATGGAAAATGCTTTTGCGACATTTCTACTGAATAGTGGTCTATATGATACCATTGACGTTACGGAAGAAAATATTGAAGAATTATGTAGTTTAATTGCCGGTGAAGTAAGAATAAGTTCATTCTGTCCACAGTGTAAAGCTGAACGTGTTTTTACTATGTCGCCGATTACATACCGCGAAGATATTGGAACCAAGAAATTTTTAGCTAATGAACTGCGTCAAATACAGCATTTGCATAGATCATGCGGAACGGAACAGGGAGATAAACCATCTGAATGGGGATGGAATTATTGGCAGACGCAGAAAGCAACGAGGCTAATGACATTTTCCTTTGTTTGTGCAATGGATGAAGGACATAGACTGGATTACGTTGTTCGGACAGAGAATAATACTCTACAAAAAATTGGACAGTTTCCATCCGTCGCAGATTTGGCTTTTCCTGAACTGAATCAATATAAAAAAGTTCTATCAAAAGAAGATATGCGAGCTATGCGACGTGCAATAGGGTTACATGCACAGGGGATTGGTATCGGATCGTATGTATACCTTCGGCGTATTATAGAGCATCTTATTAACGATGCAAAGAATATGGCAGTAGGAGAAGGAGTCATTACGGAGGATCAATATCAAAGTGAAAAGGTACGCGATCGAATCCAATTGCTCAAAAATTATTTACCAGATATGCTAACAAGCAATTCTACAATTTATGGAATTATCAGTAAGGGCATCCATGAATTATCAGAAGATGACTGTATTACGTATTTCCCTGTACTACAAGAATGTATTTTTATGATTCTTGAAGAGTGGAATCAAGCAAAAAAGAAAGCCGCGGCAGAGAAAAGAATGTCTGATAGTTTGTCTAAAATTGCAAGCGAAGTAAAGTAAAGAGGAAGTATTGTGGAAACAGATAAAATCGTACTAGATTTCAACCGCCGGTTTGCGGCACCGCTGCCGGAATTTTATGAGCGCCGGATCATCTTCTGGTATGATGAAGAGCATGAATATGCGGACAAGCTGGATGAGATCCGGCTTGAAAATGCTAAGCTGGTTGCACTGACCGGCAGCAATACCTTTGCGGTCAAAAAAATGCTGTCGGTGGATGACCTGACGAGCAACTATGTTGTCTACTGCCCCATTTCCTACGAACGGCAGGAGGATGACTGGCTGTTGGATATTGAACTATACAGCGAAAGCTACCGGACGGATGCTGTTTCCAACTGGATGCAGGAACTGGATATCTTGGACAATCCCTCTATGCGCAAGCTGGTGAAGCACTACCGGAAGTTTTTTGGTGCACAGGCTCGTCGTGCCAAAATCATGGCACAGGATAAGATACCTGCCACTCCGGCACAGCTGCACATGGCCGTGATGGCGGCGCTCTGCGGTATGAAAAAAGCACAGCCCAATGAAATCTTGCTGAACGTACTTCGTGGCGGGTTGGATAAAGCGCAGAATCCAATCTATCAGAGTTTTGTGGATTATAGTGCAGAAGAAGCTTTCTGGGCAATGGTTCGGCAGGGCTGTGGCTATGCAGAGGAAGAGCCGGATCTTGGGCAGCTGGCAATTCATCTTCTGTTGACAGCTTCTACGCGCACACTGCGCCCGGAATTTCTGGCAGGGCTTGAGAAGTTCCTTTCCATTCCGCATCAGGCGTACTGCTACGAGCTGGTGTCGGAGTGGCTGCACAGTGGTGATCTGCAGCAGCTTTATGACGTGGCCCGCTATGTGGAAGATGAAGCACATCTGCCGCAGAGGCTGGAAAAACTGACGGTTGATGATCTGGCGACAACGGAGTGTTTCCCGTGCATCAACGAGATTGTCCTGAGCAAGCTGATGACGGAGATCAGTGACCATATCATTGATGTGGATGTGATCACAAAGACGGTGGAAAAACGTCGCACCTGTGTCTGGTACGAGTACTTCCGAAATTTCTACGAGGGTCTGTTGCAAGTGGCCAACATGCAGGAGTTCTTCAAAGAGCACTCCGCAGGGTTCCATACCCCGGACGCAAAGCAGGTCTGGAAAGAATATGCGGAGGACTATTACAGGATGGACACCTATTATCGACTGTTCCATCTGAGCTTCCAGAGAAGTCTGGAAACCTCCAATATCAAACTGGACGACCTGTTCAAGCATGTTGTAGATAAGGTAGAGGGGCTGTACTCCTACTGGTTTCTGGGAGGCCTCGGCAAAAACTGGTCGGATGTATGTGCTGATGAGATGGCAGAGCATGGCCGCGTATTGGAAATTCCGCAGCAGTCGGATTTCTACAATGAGCACATCCGTCCGGCAGACAGCCGCGTGTTCGTGATCATCTCGGATGCTATGCGTTACGAGGTGGCGGCATCACTGGCAGATGAACTGCGCAGAGAAACGCAGAGCAATGTGAAACTCGGCAGTATGCAGGGCATCTTCCCGTCTATCACGAAATTTGGCATGGCGGCATTGCTCCCACACAAAACGTTGACGGCTGAACTGAAAAATGAGGTATTGAATGTTCTGGCCGATGGGCAGTCTACCGCAAGCACGAACCGGGATAAGGTCCTGAAAGGTGTAAATCCGGCCAGCGTGGCGTTGCAGTATAAGAACATCATCGGGATGAAACGTGCAGAGCGTGCGGCACTGGTCAAGGGGATGGATGTAGTCTATATCTACCATGATACCATTGACGAAGCAAGCCATACATCGGACACCTCTGTGTTCCCGGCATGCGATAGGGCTATCAGTGAACTGAAGAATATGGTGCGCATTATCGTCAATGACTTCGGCGGGGCGAACATTCTGATTACGGCAGATCATGGCTTCCTGTACACTTACAGTCCGCTGACCGAGGATGACAAAGTGGATAAAACCAGCTTCCATGATATGGAAGTGGAATATGGCAGACGCTATGCAATCATGCAGAAGGAGGCGGATCCGCAGTATTTGCTTCCTGTAAAATTCCTGGACGGAAAAACGGAATACACTGGATTTGCTCCACGGGAAGGTATTCGCATCAAGATAAATGGTGGCGGGCTGAATTTTGTGCATGGCGGTATCAGCCTGCAGGAAATGACGGTTCCGGTGATCGAATATCATTATCTGCGCAACGGCTCTATGGAATATCGGCGCAATAAGCAGAAGTATGATACGCTCCCCGTAACAGTGAGTTTGCTTTCTTCCAGTCGGAAGATCAGCAATATGATCTTTTCACTGGATTTCTACCAGAAAGATGCGGTAAGTGCAAACCGTGAGGCTGCTACTTATCTGGTGTGGTTTACGGATGAATACGGAAAGCCTATCAGCGATACCCAGAAGATTATTGCGGACAAAACCAGTGAGAACGGCGCAGATCGTACGTTCCATTGCAACTTCAACCTCAAATCGATGAAGTTCAGCAATACAGCAACCTATTATCTGGTGATTGCGGATGAGCAGGGTCAGCAGATGCAGCAGCGGGAACAGTTCCAGATTGATATTGCATTTGCGATTGATGAATTCGATTTTTTTAACTGATGGGAGCAGGAGGACTATAAATGGAGCCGAATGCGGAAAATAGCTGCCGTCGAGACGCAATCAAGGAAAAATTACGGCAGAATTTTGATGGAAAGATCGTTCGCAAGGATCTGACTAAAAAGATCAAGGAAGGTGCGAATGTCCCGGTTTATGTGCTGGAGTTTTTATTAGGCCAGTACTGTAGTTCAGATGACGAAGCTATTATTGAAAAAGGCGTGCAGAATGTAAAGCACATTCTGGCGGACAACTTTGTACGACCTGATGAAGCACAAAAGATTCTTTCGCAGCTGCGGAAAAAGGGCAGCCACACCATTATCGATATGGTGACCGTGCATCTGGATATCAAGAAAGACTGCTTCTTTGCAGAGTTTTCCAATCTGGGACTCTCCAATGTGCCCATTACGGACGACTACCCGGAAAAATTTGACCGTTTGCTCTGCGGCGGCATCTGGTGCATCGTTCAACTGGAATATGAATCCGAAGGTGACAGCAGCTTTGGAATAGAGGACTTTGATAGCGAACCCCGGCAGAAAAAGCAGAAGGATGTTTCGCCTATCAGCATCCGCAAACTGACCCCCATCCAGATGCCTCATATCGATATTGAGGAAGTACGCACCGGGCGTAAAGCCTTCACGCAGGACGAGTGGATGGATGTCATGCTGCGCTCTTGCGGTTATGAGCCGGAGCAGTTGAACCAGCGGGAGAAATGGCTCCTGTTGGCACGTATGCTGCCGCTGGTGGAAAACAACTTCAACCTCTGCGAGCTTGGACCCCGCAGCACCGGTAAATCCCACATCTATAAAGAAATCAGCCCTAACAGCATTCTAGTGTCCGGTGGACAGACGACTGTGGCAAACCTATTCTATAACATGGGACGAAAGACCGTTGGTTTAGTGGGTCTGTGGGACTGTGTGGCTTTTGATGAGGTTGCTGGTATCAAGTTCAAGGACAAAGACGGCATCCAGATCATGAAGGACTATATGGCTTCCGGTTCCTTTGCCCGTGGCAAAGAGGAAAAGGCAGCCTCGGCCTCGATGGTCTTTGTGGGCAACATCAACCAGAGCGTAGATGTACTGCTGAAAACCTCTAGCCTGTTTGATCCGTTCCCGCCTGAAATGGGAACAGACACTGCATTTTTGGATCGCTTGCATTGTTACATTCCCGGCTGGGAAATCCCTAAATTCCGCCCGGAGCATTTCACCAACGACTACGGCTTCATCACGGATTATCTTGCTGAGTTTATCCGGGAACTGCGTAAGGAGCAGTACGGCGATGCACTAGATAAGTATTTCCGCCTTGGTAAAAATCTGAATCAGCGTGATACGATTGCAGTGCGTAAGATTGTAGGCGGCTATGTAAAGCTGCTGTACCCGGACGGTGAGTTTACCAAAGAGCAACTGGAGGAGATCCTTGTCTTTGCACTGGAAATGCGCCGTCGTGTGAAGGAGCAACTGAAAAAGCTGGGTGGCATGGAGTTCTATGATGTGAATTTCAGCTACATTGATCTGGATACCTTTGAAGAAAAGTTTGTGTCGGTTCCCGAACAGGGTGGCGGTAAGCTGATCCCGGATGGAATGTGCAATCCGGGACAGATCTACACTGTTTCGCGTGGAAAAAGCGGCATGATCGGTGTGTTCCGGTTGGAAAGCCAGATGTTGCCGGGCAGCGGAAAGTTTGAGCGCACAGGTCTTGGCAGTGACCGTGACTGCAAAGAGTCAACGAATACGGCGTTCAATTTCCTAAAAGCAAATGGAAAACGCATCAGCGGAGGCATCAGCACTGCATCTAAAGACTACATCATCAATTATCAGGATCTGCAAGGCATTGGCATGACAGGAAAATTAGCATTGCCTACGCTGATTGCGCTGTGCAGTATTGCGCTTGGACGGCCAACAGTCAGTACCCTTGCTGTTCTGGGTGAAATTAGTATCAGTGGTACAATTCTAAAGGTAGACGAGCTTGCAAACAGCTTGCAGGTATGTCTTGACAGCGGAGCAAAGAAAGTCCTGCTGCCGATTACAAGCGCCGCTGATCTTGGAACGGTGCCACCCGAATTGGTAGGAAGTTTTAATTTGATCTTCTATAGTAGCGCAGAGGATGCGGTATTCAAAGCATTGGGTGTTGAATAAAGGGGAAAGTTTATATGGCACAATTTGGTGTTTATGGGATACTCGTCTAAAAGATTATACTGTAATATTTTTAAGATGGATTCCTTGCTAACATGGTCGATATGAAATACAAATTAATGTTTTGATGTAAAAATGAGGAGGTATCTATGGAAGATAGCGTTCTAAAGTATGATTTGTTTCGAAAAGCATATAAAAAATTGAAATCAACTGCGTATTATGACAAGACAAACCTCCATTTGAGAGATCGGATTGCGGAAGCGGAAAACACTCTCAATATAACGATAGAGGAACGCTTGAAGGATTTGCAGCAAGCATTTGTAGCGTCAGATAGCACGAAGTGGGAAAGGAAAAAAGAAGATATTTTGAAAAGCATTTCCTGTCGTCTGCTTCCGAAAAAGATTATGGATACAAAGGAAGAAAAGAATTGTTCGGACGGAACAAAAGGCGTTTTGATTAGTGGAGTGCCAGCAAAACAAGTCAAAGTTGATGAGATACAATATTTCATTGACATGAAGATTGAGGGAATGATTCTTGGCGTTCTATGGATTATGATGATAGGATGGCAGTTAGATAAATCCTATACCAATTGCTATGGAAATCGTATACGAAAGACGCTATATAATGAATTTTCTAAAGAACCGACCTTTTCCCCAGCGCTGTTTGAGCCGTATTTTCAGAATTATGAGAGTTGGCGAGATCAGGCATTAACTTTGGCACAGAAGTGTATGCAACAAGATGACGTTCTGATTTTTACGCTAGACTTTAAGCGCTACTACTACTCCGTGGATGTATCAGAGGAATTCATGAAGGAGATTCTTACTAGGGTAAAAGGAAAATCTGACTACAATGAAGAATATCTGAGTAGGATAAATGACTTTGTGTACTGTGTGATCAAAAGATATTCACAAATCTACAGAGAGCATAGCGGAGAAGAGCGGATTCGCCGTATATTACCAATTGGGTTTCTGCCATCGGGGGTTTTAGCAAACGAGTGTCTGAAAAAATTTGATACAGCAATTTTGGACGGATGGAATCCACTTTACTATGGACGGTATGTAGATGATATATTGCTTGTGGAAAAGGTGGAAGAGGGAAGCCGAATCGCTCAAAAAGCGCAGGATGGTAAACTGGAATTCTATGAGGCCTTTGAATATTATACGGTAAATAATTCACGCTGGACGGGTAAAGAAAACCGGAATGCGAGGGCTGTTTTCAAAAAAGAAGAAGACGAATGTGGAACTTACTGTATTTTGCCAGAGTTTACAAAACCATTGGGAAGCGCCACGAAAATCCAATTACAGGCAAGTAAAATTAAGTTGTTCTACTTTCAGCGTGGACAATCGGATGCATTGATCACTTGTTTTAAGAATAGCATTGAAAAAAACAAATCGGAATTTCGCTGGATGCCGGAAGATGACGCTGTGTTTCAGGAGGACGATTATTCGGAGGTTTTTGAACTAAGCCACCATGGAGTGAATAAACTTCGTGAAGTGGACGATATAGCTGTTGATAAATACGCACTTTCGAAATATCTGGGGAAGTTACAAAGGATAAATGGACTGATTTCGGAGAAGACGAAAGGAGAAGAGTATAATTTTGTCCGTGACATCCATAAAATATTTACGCCAAAAACAATAATTGAAAATTATACACTCTGGGAACGAGTAATTGCGATCTTATTTGTAAAAAAATCCTATAAGGCACTACTTAGGTTTATTGCCCTTGTCATAGACACGCTTGATAAAACAAGTTATGCCATAGAAGGAGTGGATGGTGATACCGGATTTGTAACAAATGCATTGCGAGAGGCACTGCAAGAACATCTCATTTCCAGCATAGCTCGTCCGATGGCACTTCATGATGGGGAGACTTTTGAGGAATGGAAGTTAGAAGATGCGCAGAGCCTGCTCAGCGAACAGATGAAAGAACTTTTGACAAAAGCACAGAATCGTTCGAAAGGTTATTTTAAAGCTAAAATGCTGGATAAAAATCTGTGTGTTATCTGGCCAGAACTAGTGAGTTGTGGTGGTGAGAATCCGCAGAAAAAGGATCTGACCAATGAAGATAATGTAGTGGAGCTTCTGAAAAAAGAAACCTGCACAGAAACTTTTCAAGAAAAAATGAACAAGATTATAAATCAGAGATACATCTATTACCCCTACCTTATCAAACCGGCAGATCTGATGCTCGCAAGATTGATGTATGATCTTGTTCGTAAAAAAGATCTAGAAGATTTGAATAAAATCGAGGAAATTTTCAAACAATGCTGGCAGTTGAACTATAGCCCACTTCCATTTGAAGGTTGGACAAATAATAGATTTATAGAAGAAAATATAAAAACTGGTGAACTCAATAAGCAGCCCGTTTTTCAAATCGGAAAGCCGAGCTTTTCAAAGATTAGGGTAGCCGTTGCCAATATCCAAATGGACATTTCAAACTTTGACCAGGCTGTTATGCGTAAACCGAACAGAAGCTACCGAAGATATCAGCAGATAGCAGAACTGGTGAATACTGCTGTTCGGGAAAAAGCAGATATGTTGGTAATGCCGGAAGCGTGTACTCCAAAAGAATGGCTGCCAACGCTGGCTAGAACTTGCGAAAAAAATCATTTGGCAGTTGTAACAGGGGTAGAGCATATTATTGAGGATAACTGTGTTTATAATCTGACAGCAGTGATTCTTCCGTATGAAGAAAAGTGGACAGGTCAGTGGCACTCTGTGATTCTGTACCATTCAAAGAATCATTTTGCACCTGAAGAAAAAAGGATGATTGAAAGCTTACATCTAAGAGCGATGGAAGGAATAGAAAGTTCTGAAGCTAAATGTGATGCAAAGTATGAGTTGTATAGCTGGAACGGATTTTGGTTTACAGTGTACTGCTGCTTTGAGCTTACATCCATTCGAGATCGTTCGATTTTTCAATCCTATATTGATGCGTTGATCGCAGTCGAGTGGAATCAGGATGTGAACTATTATAGCAATATAATTGAATCACTAAGTAGAGATATTCACTGCTACTGCATCCAGACGAATACCTCCGAGTATGGAGACAGCCGAATCACAAAACCGTCTAAAACCGAAAATAAGGACATCCTGAGAATAAAAGGAGGAAGTAATGCAACAGCACATGTTGGAACTATTGATTTGGAACAGCTTCGGGAATTCCAAATGAAAGCATACAGTGGTCAAAAAGAAGATAAAACTTTCAAACCGACTCCGCCAGACTTTGACTATAAAGGAGCATATGAGCGTCGGAAAGGAACGATGTTTGAATGCTTTTGTGCGAAGAAAACAGCAGATTAAATTTGCTGTTTGTAGCAGATCTGTAGCAAATTGCTTCAATTTAACGAATCATCGTTCTAAAAGTCGAAAAGTCATCATGCATCACACGCAGGGGGTCTGGGGTTCGAGTCCCTAATTCTCCACCAAACAGTTCGTACTCGAACCCGAGAGGGTTCGGGTGCGTTTTTTGTTTATCGGAGGGTTTGCCTGCGCAACAGAGCGGCAAACAGGCAAAGGCAGGGCATCGCGCACGACACATATTATAAACAAAGCAGGGGCTGCTGCACAGGGAAGAAACCTTGTGCAGCAGCCCCTTATATTATATGTAAGAAGGATCAGCCTTTCTTCTCTGCGGTGCGGGCAAAGAAGTTGGCAAGGACAGCGCCGGAAATGTTATGCCACACCGAGAACACAGCGCCGGGGATGGTTGCCAGCGGATACTGTGCAAAGTGGGCAGCAGCCAGAGAGGTGGCAAGACCGGAGTTCTGCATACCTACCTCGATGGAGATTGCGCGGCACTTGGTGGAATCCAGCTTCAGCAGCTTGCCCACGCCAAAACCGGTGAGGTAGCCCAGCAGGTTGTGCAGGATGACCACGGCAAGGATCAGCAGGCCGCTGGTCATGATCTTAGCGGAGTTGGCAGACACAACGGCGCAGATGATCAGCACGATGGCAGTGGTGGAGATCAGCGGCAGCACCCGGACGGCGTTCTGGGTGAAGGCGTGGAAGAAGTGGTTGACCACAAAGCCCAGTGCGATGGGAACCAGCACCACCTTGACGATGGACAGGAACATATTTACAGGGTTCACATCCTGTCTCTTATACACATCTCCGAGCCCACGAGACCCTAAGACATCTC
>ENA-OYDJ01000148-OYDJ01000148.1-human-gut-metagenome-genome-assembly--contig:-NODE-148-length-20070-cov-4.169273_pt1 | contig 20070 bp, 10 predicted proteins | sample MGYA00243465_ERZ652897 | MGnify/ENA primary metagenome ERZ652897 (study PRJEB26926, sample SAMN06164859) | human gut metagenome | biome: ENVO:00009003; feature: ENVO:2100002; material: ENVO:00002003...
AGGCTTTACCGTCACGTTTTCTTTCACGAAACGGTCGGCTACATCCTGCCAATACTGTCGCTCCGCAAACATGATGACTGCGGCTTTAACGACAATAGCTATTCCCAGCAATCCCATTACGAGGACTACAAAGAAGTAGCGGGTCATGATATTTTTCTTATTTACTGCCAAATCTGTCTACAATTTAATGATTCTATAATTACTTAATCAAATACGGTGGATGAGTGGATGTCTGCAAGTCACTCTCTTTACTTGCAATATACTCTTCGATACGTGACTGCCGGCTCCGCTCCATTAATTCTGAACTACGGGTAAGAGCATCGTATTTGATGTCAATCAGCTCTTTTTTCAATTTATCAATCTCTATCATTTGCTGCTGGCAAGCATAACGATTGTGTATATAGAATATAATCAGCAGCATTATCATTACGAGCAACTTCGTCTGACGGCGAAAAAAATCCGTAGCCAGAATGTCGCCACCGATAATGTTTTTCAGAGATGTGCGATTTTTGGCTTTCTTCGCTTTCTCTGTTTTTTCGTTTACCTGTTTTTCTTCCATATCCTTCATTATCTTACCATCACTTTTTCTCTGCTATTCTCAGTTTTGCACTTCTCGATCTCGGGTTCCGTTCTATTTCCGCATCGTCCGGTACAATCACTTTATTGTTAACCAACCGGAATGGAGTCTGTACATTTCCGAAGAAATCCTTTTCCATTTTACCTTCCACATTTCCGGTTTTCATGATATTCTTTACCATCCGGTCTTCCAGTGAATGGTAGGTAATTACTACCAATCGTCCGCCCGGTTTCAAAGCCTCGGTTGCTGCATATAGCATCTCTTTCAGAGCTTCCATTTCCTGGTTCACTTCGATGCGCAGTGCCTGAAAAACTTTAGCCAGTTCTTTTTTCTCCCGTTCCCGACCGAAAAGCGGTTTAATGACTTCCAGAAATTCACCGATGGTTGTAATCTTCTGTCCGGCACGTGCTTTCACAATTACAGATGCCAGTTTGCGACTGTTCTTTAATTCACCGTATAGGTAAAAGATGTCAGCCAACCGTTCCTCATCATAGTTGTTTATGATATCTGCTGCAGTATCCCCCGCACGCTTGTTCATGCGCATATCCAGTGCACCGTCAAAGCGGAACGAAAATCCCCTTTCGCTATCATCGAAGTGATGGGAGGATACACCCAGATCAGCCAGTATTGAATCTACTTCCTCGATGTTGTGATAACGTAGAAAATTGTGCAGATATCGGAAGTTGCTGCGTACAAAAGTGAAGTGCGGATTATCCACAATGTTCCGTTCCGCATCTTCGTCTTGGTCGAATCCCAGTAACCGTCCGCCGTCTCCCAGCCGTGACAGTATTTCCCGTGAATGCCCTCCACCTCCGAAGGTAACGTCTATATACGTTCCATCCGGCCGGATATTCATTCCGTCCACACTCGGCATCAACAACACCGGTACATGATATGTCAACTCTTCATTTCCCATTCATCACTAATCACTAATCGTTAATCACTCTTCCTCGTCTTCTTCCCAATCGTCTTCGTCTCCCAGAATATCCTGCAAAGCTTCGCTAAACTCTTCCGGGTTCATGAACGGTTGTTCAGTTTTCTCTTTTGCCCAGATTTCTATCGTATTGTCCACACCGATGAAACGTACATCGCTCTGTATGCCGGCCATTTGCAGGTAACGTTTGGGCAGCAAGATGCGTCCATTCCCATCGGGAACCATGATTTCCGCATCGCTCACAAATTGCCGGAAGATTTCTTGGTGTTTTGCGTTCCACTTGTTCAGGCGCTTCCTTAGTTGGTTTTGCGTCTTGAACCAAACGCTTTCTGGATAGAGTACCAGGCAGTCCTGGAACACGTCTTTGCGCAGCACGAGCTTCTCTTCGGAAGCAGATTGCAGTTGCCTCCGAAAACCGGCAGGGATAAATACACGTCCCTTAGCGTCGGTTTTCGCTTCTATATTGCCCAAAAAACGTATCATTGTTACCTTATTATAATAAGCGACGGTAAAAGTACACATTTCCCCACAATTCCCCACAAGTTTTAACTAAAAACTTTTTGAGAAGTTTTCAACACCCTGTTTATTGTTTATTTCATTGATAATGAACATAGTGCTGAAAGGGCTTTTGGGTGGGGAATTGAGGTGGTTTTATAGTCTTAGTTTTGTATCCGGACTATACCTGGGGCATACTTGCTCCGTACCAATCCCGTACTTTCTCTGTGTAGAAGTACCTTTGACTGAATTTACTACGGAGCAAGTATGGTTCGGATTCGGTTTTGGTATGGAGTTGGTTAATCCCCATAGTTAGTTCTGCTTTGTAGGATGAAGAGCAAATACTGTCAATAAATTCCGGCTATGAATGGCTGATTAGATAAAATTGGATTAAAAATAGCGATTATTGTAATTGTATTTCTGGGTTTTGCCCTACTTTTGTATCGGATGCTATAGACATTGTCATTGCTCCAATCTATATACTTAAAATAATACTATCCTTATGAAGAGAATCATTCATTTCATCCTGATCGCTTTATTCTTAATTCCCTGCTGTGCTGTGCAGGCATCTCATCAACCCGAGTTTTCTACTGCCGGTTTCTTCCAACTGCCCAATTCCGGGCGTGAAGTGTTTTCCATGAATCCTGCCTGGCGCTTTTATAAAGGAGCCGTTGCGGGTGCTGAAGCTGCGAACTTTAATGATGCGGAATGGACGGTAGTCTCTCTGCCCAATGGCATTGAATATTTGCCGACAGAAGCCAGTGGTTGCATCAATTATCAGGGAGAAGTCTGGTATCGTAAGCACTTCACCCCTGCGGATGCTTTGAAGGGGAAGAAACTGTTCCTGCACTTCGAAGGCATCATGGGAAAGAGCAAGGTATTTGTCAACGGGAAGTTGCTGACTGAACATTTTGGCGGTTATTTGCCTGTGGTGGTCGATATCTCTGACGTATTGAACTGGGGAGAGGATAATGTGATAGCCGTGTGGGCGGATAATAGCGATGATACGAGCTATCCTCCCGGAAAGGCACAGGATGTGCTCGACTTTACCTACTTCGGTGGCATTTATCGTGATTGCTGGTTAGTAGCTCATAATCCGGTCTTTATCACTGATCCGAATTTTGAGGACGAAGTAGCGGGCGGTGGATTGTTTGTGGCTTATGATAAGGTGTCGGATGCCTTAGCCGAAGTGTTGCTGAAAGCACATGTGCGCAATGACAGTCGCAAAGCCTTTACAGGCGTTGTGGAATATGAGTTGCGGCAGCCGGATGGTACACAGGTCGCTTTTCTGAATGATAAGATACAAGTACGTCCGGGGAAAGCGTTTACCTCGAAAGATAAAATCACGATAAAGAATCCATTACTGTGGAGTCCGGAAACTCCCACCTTATATAATCTGATTGTACGTATCCGTGACCGCGAAGGTAATGTGGTGGACGGTTATCGCCGCCGTATCGGCATCCGTAGCGTAGAGCTTAAGGGCAAGGACGGTTTCTGGCTGAATGGTAAACCTTATGAAAGTCCGTTGATTGGCGCTAACCGTCATCAGGACTTTGCGGTGGTAGGTAATGCCGTGGCTAACAGTATTCATTGGCGTGATGCCAAGAAACTGCGTGATGCCGGAATGAAAGTAATCCGTAACGCCCATTGTCCGCAAGACCCGGCATTCATGGATGCATGCGATGAACTCGGTTTGTTTGTAATTGTTAATACTCCGGGCTGGCAGTTCTGGAATGATGCTCCCGAATTTGCACAACGTGTATACAGTGATATCCGCAACCTTGTGCGACGCGACCGCAACCATGCTTGTGTGTGGATGTGGGAACCTATCCTCAATGAAACCTGGTATCCGGAAGACTTTGCCAAGAACACCCGTGACATTGTAGACCAGGAGTATCCTTATCCCTACTGCTATTCCGGTTGTGATAGCGGTGCACGCGGACGCGAGCATTTCCCGGTACTTTTCACGCATCCCTCCTTCGATGGCAAGTCGTGGGGCGACAAGGATGCTGACCCTAAGATAACCTATTTTACCCGTGAATGGGGTGACAATGTAGACGACTGGAGCTCACATAACTCTCCCAGTCGTGTAGCCCGCAATTGGGGAGAACAACCTATGCTTATCCAAGCACAGCATTATGCAAATCCCAGTTATACTTATACCTGCTACGATGCCCTTTATCGCACTCCCCGCCAACATGTGGGCGGCTGCCTGTGGCATTCGTTCGACCATCAGCGTGGCTATCATCCCGATCCATTTTATGGCGGACTGATGGATGTATTCCGCCAGCCCAAGTATTCGTACTATATGTTCAAGGCGCAGCGTTCGCCCCGGAAAGAAGAGCGGCTTTTTGAAACCGGTCCGGTGGTTTATATCGCTCATGAAATGACACCGTTTTCCGGCAAGGATGTGACTGTTTATTCCAATTGCGATGAAGTGCGCCTCACCTTCTTGAAAGATGGAAAGACTTATACTTATAATAAACCGGTAGTTAAAGAAGGTATGCCTTCGCCTGTTATAACCTTCTCCGATGTTTACGATTTCATGGTTGATAAAGCGATGTCACGGAAGAAAAAGCAGGATGAAGTATTGTTGCGGGCAGAAGGTTTGATAGATGGCAAGGTGGTTGCTACGCACGAAGTTCACCCTGCCCGTCGTCCGGAGAAAGTATTGCTCTGGGTTGACAATGAGAATGTAAATCTGAAAGCCGATGGCTCCGACTTTGTTACTGTAGTAGCTGCTATAGCCGATAAGAATGGGAACATCAAACGCTTGAACAATTACTATGTGAAGTTTCATGTGGAAGGTGAAGGACGTATTCTGGGTGATGCCGGAATACTGGCAAATCCTGCTCCGGTGAAGTGGGGGACAGCTCCGGTGCTGATACAGTCCACCTTGAAGCCGGGTAAGATAAAGGTAACGGCAAGTGTGCTCTTTGAAGGCTCGCAGATGCCTGTAAGTGCTGTTTTGGAGTTGGAAAGCTATCCTGCTGCTCATCCGTTGGTTTATTCGGAGAAAGATGCGGCGCTGATTGCCGGTTCATCTTCTTTACAGTCTGCCGGAACGTCTGCAAAATCGGCTGTGGAGTTGGAGCAGGAGAGGATTCTGAAAGTGCAGAATGCTCAAAGACTGAAAGAAGTGGAGCAGCAACAAGAAGATTTCGGGGAGAAGAATAAGTGAGTAAGCTACGAGCTACAAGCTAAGGGCTACAAGTTGCTACGCTGTGTTGGCGGTGAAAGGAAGTTGAAATAAATAAGAAAATATATTTAGCATGAAACAGATAGGTATAACTTTAGGAACAGGCTTGTTGGCTACTGTTGCTTTGTGCGCTAATGCGGCAAACAAGAATCCCAAACCTAACATTATCTTTATCCTCTGCGATGACATGGGATACGGGGATTTGGGGTGCTACGGACAGAAATACATTGAAACGCCTAATATAGATCGTATGGCAGCCGAAGGTATGCTGTTTACTCAAGCCTATGCCGGTAGTCCGGTGAGCGCCCCTTCCCGTGCTTCGCTGATGACGGGGCAACATACGGGACACACTCATGTGCGTGGAAATAAAGAGTATTGGCAGGGAGTTCCAACCGTGAAATATGGGATTAATGACGAATTCACCGTTGTCGGTCAAGAACCATACGATGAAAATCATATCATTCTCCCTGAAATCATGAAGAAGAACGGTTATACAACAGGAGTCTTCGGCAAGTGGGCAGGTGGTTATGAAGGCTCTTGTTCCACACCGGATAAACGGGGTATTGATGAATTCTATGGTTATATATGTCAGTTTCAAGCTCATTTGTATTATCCCAATTTTCTGAACAGATACAGTAAACAGGAAGGAGACACAGGAGTTGTACGCATCCTGATGGAAGCTAATATCAACTATCCGATGTTTGGCGATGATTACAAGAAACGTACACAATATTCGGCTGACCTGATTCACGGTAAGGCGCTGGAATGGTTGGACCAACAGGACGGAGAGCAGCCTTTCTATGGCTTTTTCACCTACACCCTGCCGCATGCGGAACTTGCACAGCCGAATGATTCTATTCTGAAAAGCTACAAGAAGAAGTTCTTTAGAGATAAAACCTGGGGCGGGTACGAGAAAGGACGTTATAATGTTTCGGAGCATACCCATGCCCAGTTTGCCGGTATGATTACCCGTCTGGACTATTACGTGGGCGAAGTCTTGAAGAAACTGAAAGAAAAAGGGCTGGACAAGAACACCATCGTCATCTTCAGCAGTGACAACGGTCCTCACGAAGAAGGAGGGGCAGACCCGGAGTTCTTCGGTCGGGATGGGAAACTGCGCGGCCTGAAACGTCAGTGTTATGAAGGGGGCATTCGGATACCTTTCATTGTGCGCTGGCCGGAACGCATCTCCGCCGGTTCGGTAAACGACCATCAACTGGCATTTTACGACATCATGCCTACATTCTGTGAACTGATGGGTGACAAAGGATTCCCGAAAAAGTATATCAATAAGAAATTAGAAAATGACTGTTTCGATGGCATTTCCTTTGCCCCTACCTTATTAGGCAATGCCGACAAACAGCAGAAACATGATTTCCTCTATTGGGAATTCCATGAAACCGATCAGTTCGGTGTTCGTATGGACGACTGGAAACTGGTAGTCAAGAAAGGAAAGCCTTATCTGTACGACCTCTCAAGGGATATCCACGAAGATACTGATATAGTGGCGCAACATCCGGATATTGTGAAACAGATGCTTGAAGTTATCCGCCAGGAACATAGAGAAAATAATATGTTTCCGGTGACATTGCCGGAGTTGGAATAGTTTATTAGCTATAAGGAAATGTATATTTATAATGTAATCTTAATCACTATATTATGAAAGGCTTATATTTCTTATATTTTTATTTATGCTGTCTTTTGTTTGCGTGTCATATGCAGGCGAGCGAATATTATTTGCTGCCTCGACCGCAGAAGTTTACAGAAGAACGTGGCCATTTTGTACTGGATAAGACACGCCTTGATACTCCTGTTTTGCAGGATGAATGGGAATGTTTTATTTCTGAACTGGGCGGTCGGATAGATGGAAGATCTGCGGCAGTGATTGAAGTGAAATTAGCGGAGTCGCTGGATGAAGCGCCTTTAAATAGAGATGAAGCATATAAACTTAAAGTAATGGCTAAGAAGATTTCTATAGAAGCAATGAGCGAAAGGGGAGTCTATTGGGCTATGCAAACTTTAAGGCAATTAGCCGGCTCGTCAGGTAAAAAGACCACTTTTCAGGGATGTACGATAACCGATTGGCCGGCTTTTCGCATCCGGGGTTTTATGCACGATGTGGGACGTACGTATATTTCTATGGGCGAATTGAAACGTGAAATCACGATGCTTTCCAGATTCAAGATAAATGTGTTCCATTGGCATTTGACGGAGAATCAGTCCTGGCGGTTGGAAAGTAAAATTTTTCCGATGCTGAACGACAGTGCTAATACTACCCGCATGCCGGGAAAATATTATACGCAAGCTGAAGCGAAAGAACTGGTAGCTTTCTGTAAGGCTCATGGAATGTTACTGATTCCAGAGATAGATATGCCGGGACACAGTGCAGCTTTTATGCGTACATTTCGCCACGATATGCAGAGTCCGGAAGGGATGAAAATATTAAAACTCTTAGTTGAGGAAGTTTGTGAAACTTTTGATGTACCTTATCTGCATATCGGCACGGACGAAGTAAAGATTACCAATCCGCAGTTTGTGCCCGAAATGGTGGCATTTATCCGTGCTTTGGGGAAGAAAGCTATTTCTTGGAATCCTGGTTGGCATTATCAAACGGGTGAAATTGATATGACACATCTGTGGAGTTCGCGCGGAAAAGCGCAGAAAGGTATTCCTGCTATTGATTCGCGTCTGCACTATCTGAATCATTTTGATACTTTCGGAGATATCATAGGGCTATATAACAGCTATATCTGCGATGTAGAACAGGGCAACGATGACATTGCCGGAGCTATCCTTGCTGTATGGAACGACCGCTGCGTCAACAAAGAGGAAAACATTATCCGTGAGAATGGTTTTTACCCCAATATGCTGGCCGTTGCAGAACGCGCCTGGCTAAGTGGAGGGACTGAATATTTCGACAAGAACGGTACCATTCTTCCACCGGATAAGAATGATTCAACATACCATTCTTTCGTTGATTTTGAGAGGCGGATGTTATGGTATAAAGAACATCTTTTCCGGGGATATCCGTTTGCTTATGTCAAACAAACCAATGTCTGGTGGAAGATTACCGATGCATTTCCTAATGAGGGAGATTTGACAAGGGTATTTCCTCCTGAACGAAAATTGCAGGATAGCTATCAGTATAATGGAAAGAAGTATGATACCCATCTTGCCGTAGGTGCCGGAATTTACTTACGCCATGTGTGGGGAACGTTTGTCCCAACTTTTTATAAAGATCCGAAGGAAAATCATACGGCTTATGCCTATACTTATGTCTATTCTCCCCAAGAACAGACTGTTGGATTATGGGCTGAGTTTCAAAATTATGGCCGTTCGGAGGCTGATCTCCCGCCTTTGCCCGGCAAATGGGATTATAAAGAGAGTCGCATCTGGCTGAATGAAGAAGAAGTGTTACCGCCGGTATGGACGGCCACTCATCGTATAAAAAATCCTGAGACTCCTCTCGGGAATGAAAACTGCGTGTCCCGTCCCCCCTTATCGGTTCAACTGCATAAAGGCTGGAATAAGGTATTACTGAAACTTCCTGTAGGCAAATTTACTTTGCCGGAGGTGCGATTAGTAAAATGGATGTTTACTGTAGTGTTTGTTACTCTTGATGGAGAAAAGGCAGTGGACGGATTGATTTATTCGCCTGACAAGAAATTAGAGTGAACTGCTTATACTTATCATCTCTTTCTTATCCATGCTTGTCTTGTTACACAGACTTTATCTCCACTTTTACCTACACGCTTACACCCGCGCTCTGTATCTCCCTGTTCATCGGCGATAGAGCATGGTGGAAGCAAATATTAAGAGTGGTGTAGGCAAATTTGCCTACACCACTCTTAATTGAATGTATATTTCTGATTATCTTTTTGTTATCATTTATATTTGTATAAAACCTTTCATTCTCTATCTTCTCATTTCCTGCTTATTTTGATGTAAAAGATACCAGATTACCTGCTTTTTATCCAGATAGTACTCCGTTTCTTACCTACTTTTATCCATTCTATATAGGGATCGTAGATGTCAATATCCTTTGTTCTTTGTGAAAATCGTGCATATCTATTGTGTTGATATGCAGTGTTTTGGTAGTGCGTACGTTCGTGGGGCTTGTGCTTCACGGATGTGGGGCACGAGCTTCATGGTCGTGAAGCAGCTGAGCGACATTCGTGGCCGTTGCAAAGAGAAGCACTCTGAACTAAGAAACTACCTATGCGAACGCAATGAAACTGCTGAGTTTACAGCAAATAACAGCCTTTTTTACGAATGTTCCTCCTTATATTGCGTCGGCGAACATCCCATATACTGTTTGAACACCGTGCTGAAGTAGCGTGATGTGGAGAATCCTGTCTGATCCGCTATCTCATTTATGCTGAGGGAACTATGTGTAAGCAACCATACAGCCTTTTCCATTCGGATTTTAGTAATATAATCATTTGCCCCCATTCCGGTCAGTGCCTTCAACTTGTTGTAGAGGGATGCGCGGCTGATGCCCAGTTCTGTACAAAGTAGCGGTACTCCCATTTGCGGATTTTCCAGATTATCTGAAATGGTTTTATTCATTCGTTTGAGAAATATTTCGTCTGCTGAACTGAATGTACTTTCTTGTGGTTGAGGAAGCGGCTCTGTGCCGGAGTAACGCATCCGCATCCGCTCGCGGTTTTTTAGCTGGCTTTGAATAATTGTATAGAGAATATCGACTTCAAAAGGTTTGGTCTGATAAGCATCCGCCCCATTCTTGTAGCCGAATGTCTTGCTCTCTTCATCATTGCGGGCTGTGAGTAGAATAACGGGAATATGACTGATTTCCAAATCCTCCTTGATATGTTTGCATAGTTCGTAGCCGTTCATGCGAGGCATTTGGATGTCGCTGACAACAATGTCCGGATGCGACTCACTGCAGATGCGCAGAGCTTCTTCGCCATCATAAGCCACCCATATCTTTTTGAACTTCTTCCTAAGAGCATCCGACAGATAATCGGTCAGATCTTTGTTATCATCTACAAAAAGTAATGTGTTGCCCTGGGTTTCTACCTTTCCGCTTGTTCCTTCCGGGGTACTTTCTATCTCTTCGGTAGGAGCTAATAACTCATTCAGATAAGGCTGGGGTGGTAGCGTAACCTTACCCGGTTGCGTATCTCGCGGCAGCTCGAACCAGAAGGTGGAACCGGGAGAGCCGCCATGATCGTAGGCACCGATACTTCCACCATGCTGTTCTGCGAGTATCTTGGAGTAGGAGAGTCCGATACCCGTTCCGGGGCGACTGTTGTTGCCCTGATAGAAACGGATGAACAGATTGTTTATGTCTATATCCTTTAGCCCCGGACCTTGGTCTGAGATGGAAATGCGGACACGGGTTTGGTCTTCCGATAAATTTGCAGATACCTCAATCAGACTGTTTTCATCACTGTATTTCAGTGCATTGATTAATAGGTTTGTTAAGATAGTGCTGCACTTTTCCTTATCGAAACAGAGGGTGTCCACCTCTTTATCAGGAGTATAGGATATGGAAATGCCTTTCATGTTGGCTTCTGGCCTGAAGTCGGCTATGAGTTGCTCAATCCATGAATTTAATTCTATGCTTTCGATATTCAGCGAACTTTGCCCCACTTCCATTTTCCGTACATTCAGCACTGTGTCCAACAATTTCTTCATGCGTCCCGATTGCCTGCTGATGCTTTGTATTACCGGATACTTTTCGTCTTCTGGCGACAATGTTCCCAATAGCTGTTTCAGTGGTGCATGTATCAGGGTCAGCGGCGTACGGAGTTCATGGTTGATGTTAATGAGAAAACGCACTTTCTCTTCATATACCTGCTGCTCATGCTCTTTCATCGCCCACTTCAGCTTGTTCTCTTTGCGGCGCAGTAAGGAGAAGAAAGCCAATATAATGCCTATGCAGGCTACTGCGATGCAACAAATGGTAAACCAGGCGGACTTATACCACGGTGGAAGCACTACTAATTCCAATATCCGGTAGTCTTCCGTCCATCCGCCGCTACGGGTACTGCACGAGGCTAATATCTGGTATGTTTTTGCCGGCAGTCCGTTGAATGTCAGTTCCGGTTGATACGAGTACATGATTTGCCCATCCATGCCGCGCAAGGTGTACCGGTACATAGGCTTGCGGAAAATATCTCTGTCATGGGCAATGATTTTGATGGAGATGGGTTTGCTGTGTTCCTGTACGGTCAGGCTGCGTCCGTTTTTTATAAAGGCATTCATTCGTTCTCCGCCCACGGCCACGTCGGCCAACTCAAGAACGGGTGGAACGGTATCTTCGTCCGGCAGCTGTTTGTCAATGCAGAGCAAGCCGTTGACCCCTCCCATATAAATGTCCCCTTCTGCGGATAGCAGCCGTGGTTTCTCCAGATATTCGTTTTGGATAACTCCGTCCGATTCTCCGTATAGGATAAATTCTCCTTCACGGATGAGGTGGGCAAACAGTTTTCCATCCGTTCCTATCCATACACGTCCCCGTCTATCACAAATCAGTGAATTGATTTCATTAATCAGCTTGTTGGGGATGTTGACATATTCGTGCTTTTCTGCGGAATACCGGCTGAGGCCATAGTTGCTTCCTATCCAGAAAATGCCGCTTTCATCGACGGAAACAGAATTGAATATCGTGTCTCCGGTGCAATGATACAGAGTTTCTAACCGGTTAGTCCGGGAGTCTATCCGATAGATGCCTTTGATGTCGTGCAAGTAGGAGATGGGACCATCCTGGTATATCGGTAAGGCAGTACCAATGATTGCCGGAGTGTGTTTACCTAAGGAGATAGGAGTGAATTCTTTCTTTTTTATGTGATAGCTATAAGGCATTTCAGAGAGTAGCAGCACTGTTTCCGGAGTGTTTCGGAAGACGTTTACAGCCTTTCCGCGCTGACACAAGAGGGCGTTGACGCTGTCGTTCACGATAATTAATGTCCGGTACTCTTCGGTTTGTTTATCAAAGAAGAACAATCCTTTACTGAACAAAGAGACCAGCAGGTACCTTTTGTCCACTTCCGTGATGGACGAAATTTTGTCTCCCCAAGTAGACTTTGTGTGGTAGAACCTATTCTCGTCGGGATAGAAACGATTGATTCCACCGCCATCTGTTCCTATCCATATATCCTTTTCTTCTCCCTGATAGATGCTTAACACCGCTTTTTCGCTCAGTCCGTATTCTGTGCCGGGCAGTGCGTCCGAATATATCTTCATCCCCACTTCCCTGATATTTATCAGTCCGCCGCGCACACTGCCTGCCCACATATTGTTGTTTGAGTCGGAATATAAGTAGAGGATAGAGTTGACCGGCAGGGAATAGGGGTTGCCGGGTGCGTGTGCTATGGTGGATATCTCATCATTTTCCGGATTCAGAATATAAATACCCGCACCATCTGTTCCAATCCATATTTGTCCGTTGTTCTCGGTCAGGGAGAGCACTACATTGGTTTGCAAAAGGGAGTTCCCGGTGTGATAGGAATGCAGAAGTTTACCTTGGCGGTCATAACATTTCACTCCCTGATGATAGGGGGCGACCCATATATGTCCGTTTTTGTCTATCAGGCTGGCTATAATCTCATTGCTCTCAAAAGGAACAGGGCGAGTCCGTCCCGTAGGCATATCGACGAGCAGTGCATGGCTCCAACGGCTGGTGCACAGCAGGGTCCGGCCGTCCCATTTTTGCAGATTGGTGATGTTGTAATGGCTGTTGGAAGTCAGCGGGCATAGGAATCTGATCTTGTGATTGGCGTAATCATATTTATATAGCCTTCCATTGCCTCCGAATACTACTCCGTCCGTCCAGGGACAGATGGAAGATACCACCACCGGGTTTTGGTCTTCGTCACGTGCTTGCAGGAAAGTGTCTTCCTGATAGTTATAGTAGAAGAGTCCTTTCGGAGTGATGGCCCAGATGGTATGTTCTTCGTCTTCAATGATATGGGTGATATTTCCCAATAAATATTTTCTTAGCTCGTAACCGTCAAAACGTCCTATACCGGACTTGGTTCCGATCCATACATATCCTTTGTCGTGGCTTACAACCAGGCAGCGGACTGAAGAGGACAAGCCATTTTGCGTACTTATCTGCTGGAAAGCGTATTGTTTATTGCCAACTGCTTTCTCCGGAAAGAGTAACAATAGGAACAATATCAGTGTGGTTAACATGGTTTTTCTCATGGTGTTGCGCAAAGATTGGAACAAAAATAAACTTTTGCATCGAACCACACAAAACAAAAGGCAGGAATCTGATGGGAAGGAACTCCAATTTTATCTACTTTTAGATCCAAATTTGACTATACACTTCCAGAAGGTCTGTGGATGGTCAAATTTGGATTTAGTAATAGTGATTATTGTACCGGTGCTCCTTCTGTTTCGCTTTACATTTGCATCGAAATCAATGTTAACAATAGTCTTTACTAATTTAAATTTAATTCTATGAGACAGAAGTTATTTAATGTTTTTCTGACATGTCTGCTCTGCTTGACAACTACTGCTGCCGCTTATGCACAGCAACCCGTCAAAGTAACAGGTAAAGTGATTGACAGCACCAATGAAGGTGTACCCGGTGTCAATGTGTCTGTAAAAGGAGGATCACTTGGGACGATTACCGATATTGACGGTAATTATAAGATTGATGTACCCAACTCTAAATCAGTATTAGTTTTTTCTTTCATCGGTTATGAGACGCAAGAGATTGCGGTAGGTAACAAGACGGTGATTAATGTGACAATGAAGGATGACACGCAGTTGTTGGATGAGGTAGTTGTGGTAGGTTACGGTTCGGCGCGTAAAGGTGACGTAACAGGTGCGCTGACCAGTTTGCGTCCAGACCCGAATGATGCGGCTAAGGCTAATTCTCTCGATAACTTATTATCGGGTAAAGTGGCAGGTCTGGTAGTTAACTCAACTTCTTCGGCTGTCGGTTCTGCTTCTTCGGTTACTATCCGTGGTGCCAGTTCACTTCGTGGAGACAACCAGCCGCTGTATGTGATAGATAATGTGCCGCAGGCCTCCACCGGTGAGTTCTCCTCTTCCGGTATCAGCGGTGACTTTCAGATTAATCAGGATCCGTTATCGTCTTTGAATCCTGCCGATATTGAAGATATTACCATTCTGAAGGATGCTTCTTCAACTGCTATTTACGGTTCACGTGGTGCCAATGGTGTTATTTTGATTACTACCAAGAAAGGAAAATCCGGTAAAGCTAAAGTTAATGCTTCAGCTACGTTTACCATTGCCAATACTACGAACCTGATGAATATGATCAATCTGGAAGAATATGCCAATTATGCAAACAGCAGAATCCAGGATGATGCAGTGCCATTTCATATTGTGGGCAATGAGGTGAGATATGTATTCAATGGTTCTTACGATAAGTATGATCCTAATAATCCTGAAACTTATAATGTTGTAAACTACCGCAACTGGCAGAAGGAAATCTATACCTCGGCCTTTTCACAAAACTATTCCTTGTCGTTGAATGGTGGTTCGGATAAGATTACTTATTATATATCTGCCAATTTCAAGGACATCAACGGTACGGTAAAGCAGACCTCTCTGAAGCAGGGTGACTTACGTGCCAATTTGAGTGCTGAGGTATCAAAAGCGGTGAAGATAGACTTGTCTTTGAGTGGGGCACTTCGTCAGAACGATATGATGGCAGGAGGTAACACATTGGGTGGTTCTACCGGTGCTATCTCACGTACAGCACTGGATTATGCTCCGTTTGAAATGCCGGAAGGTGACCCGAGTTTCAATAATGAGAATAAGACAACAGTTTTCAGTTGGCTGAATGACTATGTGGATGTTACGGCTGACAAAACTTTCAAAGCCAGTTTGGACCTGACCTGGAAGATTAACAAGTTCTTCCGTTATAATCTCCGTACCGGTGGCAATTTGAATATCAATGAGCGTAAGCGCTGGTATGGTTTGCAACTTTATCAGGGTATGAACAATCAAGGTTTACTGGCATTGTCTGATTTGAATAAAAACAATGTTTCCGTTGAAAATATCTTGAATTACAGTACGAAGCTCAAATCCTTTGCCACTTTGGATGCTACGGTCGGCGTTACTTACGAAGATTACAATTTCCTGAATAAGAACACTACCGGTAATAACTTCACTTTTTTTGAAATGCGTGAGAATGGGCTTCACATGGCAGGTAATGTAAATAATGCCCAGCCTATCCAGAAAGACTATCAGCTGGTTTCTTATCTGGGACGCGCCAATCTCTCCATCTTCGATAAGTATCTGATTACTGCTTCTCTCCGTGCCGATGGTTCCAGTAAATTTGCCAAGGGCAGCCGTTGGGGATATTTTCCTTCTGCATCACTGGCATGGCGTATGGAACAGGAAGAATTTATGAAGAATATTTCTTGGTTGAGTCAGTTGAAGATTCGCGTAAGCTATGGTGTTACGGGTAACCAAAGTATCGACCCGTATTCCACTTTCTCTATGTATGGTTCTAACTCCAACCTTTATTATGCTGATGGCTCGGGCAATGCTCAGACTGCCTTTACGGTAACCAACTTGTCAAACAACAGTTTGAAATGGGAAAAGACTGCTTCATGGAATGGTGGTGTGGACTTCGGTTTATTTAACTCTCGTCTGAGTGGTACTCTTGATGTATATCAGAAGAAAACTACTGATTTGTTGATTTCAAGAACCTTGCCGGGATCAGCAGGCTTTGGATCTACTTATTACAATCAGGGATCAATGAAGAATACAGGCGTTGAACTTTCCTTGAACGCACAGATTGTGGATAAGAAAGACTGGAAGTGGAGTTTGAGTGGTAATATCGGTTTCAATAAGAGTAAGATTTCCGAATTAGGACTTTTGCCGTCCGACTTCGGTTTTCTGGGAGAGAATATCGGATATTATGGTAACTCGATAGGCGATCACTTTGGCGTGGGGCACATCTTTTTGGAAGGTAAGGCACCGGGACTGTTCTTCGGATATGTGACACAAGGCATCGTACAGCCGGAAGACATCACAGATCAGGGCGTGAAATATATCAAGAAAGATGGTACGGTTGGTTATTACCAGACATTCAATAAGGTTGCTCCGGTAGCAGGTGATATCAAGTTTGTAGATAATGATGGTGACGGTGATGTAAATGTGAATGACCGTGATATTATCGGTGATCCGAATCCTGATTTTACATACGGTTTTTCTACAAGTATTTCTTGGAAGAACCTCAGTCTGTCGGCTGCGTTTACCGGTGTGCAGGGTAGGGATATTCTGAATACCAACAACCGTTACATCAACACTCCGGGAACCAAATCCAACAACCTGACGCGGAAAGCTTTTCAGAATATGTGGACTGAAAGCAATCACTCCAATTTGTATCCGAGTTCTACATTCGTAGTGCAGAACTACGTAATGGATCGCTATGTGGAAGATGGCAGTTATCTGCGTTGTTCCGATATCACCTTGAATTATGTATTACCGAAGGTATGGATGAAGAAGATTGGCTTCCAGAATGCTTCTGTTTATGCTTCTGTCAAAAATGCATTCATCATTACTGACTATAGCGGTTATGACCCTGAAGTGAATAGTTTTGCTTTCGATGGACTCCGTCCAGGTGTGGATATGAGTTCTTATCCTACTCCGCGTTCATTTATATTCGGCTTAAACTTGACTTTCTAATATTAAAAACATGAAGAATATGAAAAGATATAAATATTATATACTGTCTTTGGTTGCACTGTGCAGCTTTTCTGCCTGCGACGCTTTACTTGATGAGGATCCTTTATACTCTCAGAATAGCAATATAGTCTTTCAGACCGAGAGTAACGCAGATTTGGCTTTGTTGGGATGCTATGGCTATATGGCTTCCACCAACGCTTACGGGCAGATGTGGCAGGAAGTGCCTATTGTAGCTTCCGGTCTTGCCTGGTCACAGCGTCCCGAAGATCTGAATGCCCTGAATACGTTGGCTTCTAATGCTTTGGTTTCGCCTACTTGGAATGGCATGTATAAAGTGATATCCGAAATCAATGCTTTCCTTGAGAGTATTGAAAAGAGTTCTTTGAGCGAGAGTGTCAAGAATCAGAAGGGTGGAGAGGCTAAGATACTGAGAGCATTGGCTTATTATAACCTGGTTTCTTTGTTCGGTGATGTACCTTTGAAAACAATAGCTTCTTCTTCAGAAGGAATTTCAATCGTTCGTTCTCCTCGTGAAGAAGTACTGAACCAAGTAGTAGCCGACCTAAAAGACGCTACTTCTATTTCCGAAGCATCGGCAGTGGGTCGCGTTAACTCTTGGACTGCTAAGGCTCTCTTGGGTAAAGTATATTATAAGATGGCTGCTCTGGATATCAATGCTGCTGCCAACTGGCAGAATGCAAAGGAAATGTTTGATGCAGTGTATGCCAGTAAGGTTTATTCATTGGAACCTAAGTTCTCAGACTTGTTTGGTGAGTATGCTACTTCCAAAGAAGCCATTATCATGATGAACTACTCAACCGGCAACGCCAACGGTGTTTATAATCGTGGTAGTAACCGTTTTGCGCCGCAAGCTTCCACAAGCGGTACCAATTGGAGTACATATCGCGTTGCCAAGTTCGCTTATGACATGCACGAAGGTACTTACCCAGGAGATCCCCGCATAGAAGTTAATTTCCTGACAAGATGGAGAATCCGTGGTGGTAACAATCAGCCTAATCCGAAGCCGCAGGTAGGTTCCATACTTACTCCTAACGATTCTGTGTATACGTATCCTTATTGGACATGGAAATATAAAGATAATGCTGAAGATGTAGTACCAGGGACAACAGATGTGCAACTGGAACATGTGGGCAAATTGCCTTATGCAGAATTTGCTGATCCGAAGAATCCGAGCCTCAGTTTTATTGAAAACTATGAAACTACGCACGGGAAATCCCCTTATGGTGAGTCGCTTGTTAAAGCAACGGAAGACTTTGTAAAGGTGGGTAACGGAAATAAATGGCCGTATTTCGGTAAGCTTTATGACCAGAAGCAAACTGGTACAATGGCTCACAAGAACTTGATGGTATACCGTTATGCCGAGATGTTGCTGTTGATGGCCGATGTTTATAACGAACTGGGGGATACTCCGAAAGCTATCAGTCTGGCTAATGAAGTGCTTGCCCGTGCACGCAAGTCCGGAACCATAGCTTCCGCGCAGCCGGCAGACTGGCCGTCATCCCTTACTAAAGAACAGGTTACGGAGAAGTTGTATTTTGAACGTATTATCGAACTTTGCGGTGAACCTAATATTTATGATATGGTACGTATCCGTGGTACGGAATATTTCAAGAGGTTCTTGGAACTGAACACTACGCACGAATTGACCATAAAGGGAGAGCAGAATTACGCTGCCAGCACGAACAACTTCTGCGATCGTCTGCTGAATGGCGGTAACCTGACGGATGACTTCTTGAGAAAGAACCTGCTGTTGCCGATTCCTACCAGTGAAATCGACGCGAACCCGGGGCTTTCCAATAGTGACAATAACTTCGGCTATTAAGCGATAGCGAAGACGCAATTTGAAATCCTTTTTTCAATAGGCTGACATAAACTGACATTCCGGAAGCAGGCGGCGCATCTTGTCTGTTCTGCTTCTGGTTTTGTCTTTGCTGTTTTTAATTTTGTCTTTTTGTTGCTTTAGGTATGCCCGAAATGGTGAATTTTGGATATGATAAAGATATTCTTGAACATTGCTCTTATCCATTACGCGTACTTTTGGGTAATTAAACTACTAAAGATTTCCGACCATGAAAAACTTGCAATCAGGATTACTCTATTCCTTGACCGGTGCCGCCGCCGTGGCATCCTTGGCTTCCTGCTCCGCCCAAAAGAAGGCTGAAGAGCAGAAGCAGTATAACATCGTATACATCATGACGGATGACCACACAGCGCAGATGATGAGCTGCTATGACCACCGTTATATGGAAACACCGAACCTGGATCGCATTGCTGCCGATGGAGTACGCTTCACCAACAGTTTTGTTGCCAACTCGCTAAGCGGACCCAGCCGTGCCTGCATGATTACCGGTAAGCACAGTTGCGCCAACAAGTTCTACGACAACACCACTTGCGTGTTCGACGCTTCGCAGCAGACCTTTCCTAAACTCTTGCAACAAGCCGGTTATGAAACGGCCCTCATCGGCAAATGGCACCTCGAAAGCCTGCCTACCGGCTTCAATTATTGGGAGATTGTGCCCGGACAGGGCGATTATTATAACCCGGACTTCATCACCCAGGATAATGATACGATACAGAAGCACGGGTATGTGACGAACCTCATCACCGATGACGCCATCAACTGGATGGAGAACCAGCGGGACAAGGACAAACCGTTCTGTATCCTGATTCATCACAAGGCCATCCACCGCAACTGGCTGGCGGATACCTGCAATTTGGCGCTTTATGAGGATAAGACTTTCCCGTTGCCGGATAACTTCTTTGACGATTATGAAGGGCGTCCCGCCGCTGCGGCACAGGAGATGAGCATTGTGAAGGATATGGATATGATTTACGACCTCAAGATGCTGCGCCCCGACAAAGAGACCCGCTTGAAGGCTCTTTATGAGAAATACATCGGTCGCATGGACGAAGGACAGCGTGCCGCATGGGATAAATTCTACGGGCCCATCATCGAGGATTTCTATCAGAAGAACCCGCAAGGCAAGGAGCTTGCCAACTGGAAGTTCCAACGCTACATGCGCGACTATATGAAGACGGTGAAGTCGCTGGACGACAACGTGGGCCGTGTGCTGGATTATCTGAAAGAAAAAGGTCTGGATGATAATACGCTCGTGGTTTACACCTCCGACCAGGGCTTCTATATGGGCTGTCTCTTATACACATCTCCGAGCCCACGAGACCCTAAGACATCTCGTA
>ENA-OYDJ01000214-OYDJ01000214.1-human-gut-metagenome-genome-assembly--contig:-NODE-214-length-17606-cov-11.636032_pt1 | contig 17606 bp, 16 predicted proteins | sample MGYA00243465_ERZ652897 | MGnify/ENA primary metagenome ERZ652897 (study PRJEB26926, sample SAMN06164859) | human gut metagenome | biome: ENVO:00009003; feature: ENVO:2100002; material: ENVO:00002003...
GCCGTTTTGATTGAAGCCTCCGGACTTGAAGAAGTTCCGGAGGCTTTTTTTGTATACGCACGTGTGAAATGTGACCTCTACTATTGCTCATCTCCCAATTATGGATTACTTTTGCCCATAACCTAAAAATAATACGTCAATGGATACATTATTACCATTTGCATTACTATGCTTTACTTCTTTTTTCACATTAACCAACCCGTTGGGAACCATGCCTGTATTTTTGACTATGACTAAAGGAATGGATGATGAAGAACGGCGTCATATTGTGAAACGTGCTACTATCATTTCCTTTATTACACTTCTGGCTTTTACTTTTTCCGGGCAATTTTTATTCAAATTCTTTGGAATATCGACCAATGGCTTTCGTATTGCTGCCGGTTTTATTATTTTGAAGATTGGGTATGATATGTTGCAGGCACGTTTTACTAATACGAAGTTGAAAGATGAAGAAATTAAAACGTATGCCAATGATATTTCAATTACCCCGTTATCTATTCCTATGCTTTGCGGTCCCGGTGCTATAGCTAACGGAATAATGTTAATGGATGATGCAAATACTTGGACCATGAAGGGAATTCTGATCGGAATAATTGGTTTGATTTATTTTATCACCTATCTTATATTGCGGGCTTCTACCCGGTTGGTTTCTATTCTTGGTGAAACTGGAAATAACGTGATGATGCGCTTGATGGGACTTATTCTGATGGTAATAGCAGTAGAGTGTTTCGTTAGCGGGTTCCGTCCGATATTAATTGATATTATCCAATCAAGTAGGATTTAATCAAAAAAGAGAATGTGCTCGAAGTAGAAAACGATCACTTTGAGCACATTTTGGGTAATTGTATAGATGTGGTTAGTCAAATTCGACTAGTATACGGAATACTTTTCCGGGAGCTGCCGCCCATTCTTTCATGGCCTGTATTGCTGCTTCGGGCTTGACTACTTTGCTGATCAATTCATTTTTTGGGCAAGTACCTTGTTCCATGTAGCGGATAACTGCTCTGAAATCTGTGGGCAATGCATTACGTGATCCGCGGATATCAAGTTCTTTTTGGACAAAATATTTAGTTTGAAAAGAAACTTCTGATTTTGCATACCCTATACATACCACTCTCCCGGTAAATCCGACTTCATTGACGGCCATAACATAGGTTGCAGGACTGCCGACAGCTTCAATGACTACATCAGGACCGAGTCCTTCCGTAATCTTTGTCAGGCATTCATGTACATTTTCTGTCATGGAATTGATGGTATGGTGAGCACCTATCCGTTTGGCAAGTTCCAATTTCTCGTCGTCCAGGTCTACAGCGATAACGGTAGCTCCGCGAAGAGCTGAACGTACAATAGTTCCCATACCGATCATTCCGCAACCAATGACCATCACTATATCAATATCTGTAACTTGTGCCCTGGAAACCGCATGAAAGCCTACGCTCATCGGTTCGATCAGTGCACAGTCACGAGGAGGAATTCGATGGGCCGGGATTATTTTACTCCAAGGCAATGCGATATATTCACACATGGCTCCGTTGCGCTGAACCCCTAAAGTTTCATTATGTTCACAGGCATTTACTCTGCCGTTACGACAGGAAGCACATTTACCGCAATTGGTATAGGGATTAACTGTAACGCTCATGCCGGGTTTTAAAGAATCCGGCACATCCTTGCCCACAGCTTCTATGACAGCTCCTACTTCATGTCCAGGAATAACGGGCAACTTTACCATTGGGTTACGGCCTAAGAATGTATTCAAGTCCGAGCCGCAAAAACCGACGTATTTAATTTTCACAAGAACTTCTCCCGGTTCCAAGACCGGTTTCTCGATGTCTACTACCTTCATTTCGGAAGGAGCGGTAATTTGAATTGCTTTCATTTTTTATTTATTTTTAATCAGTTTAATCAATCACTTTGTATCCTTTCCAGCCATAATAGGCGCAAAACAGGAAACAAATCATAGGAATAGTATAGGCTATATGATAGATATGTTCGTTCAGATGCATCATATAAGCTGTGAGTTGGGGTAAGCAAGCATTTCCAACGATGGCCATAACTAGAAATGCCGAGCCACTTTTGGTGTTGTTGCCTAAATCAGTCAAAGCGAGCGAGAACTGAGTGGGATACATGATAGACATGAAAAAAGAGATGCCCAGCATGGCATAAAGACCTGTCCAACCGCCAAAACAAACCACAACAATACATAGCAAGACATTAATCAGCGCATATACCAATAGCATGTCTTGTGGACGGAATTTTACCATGAGTAGTGTGCCTGTCCATCTTCCTGCCAAAAAAGCCAGCATATAAAGACCGAAAAAGGTGGTGGCTGTATTTTCAGGTAGTTCTGCATAGGTACAACAGTAGACTAGAAATAAACTGTTAATGGCTGTCTGACCACCATTGTAGAAGAATTGTGCAATAACTCCCCAACGAAGATGAGAACGTTTTAAGACTCCGAAATCAATTAATTTTTCTCCTTTATATTCTACTCCTTCCATCGTATTTCCTTCTTTGATTTTAGGTAATTTGGAGAAGATAAAGATGATGGCAATAACAATGAGTAGCATAGCTAGCAGCAGATAAGGAAGTTTCATGGCGTCTGTTTCTGTTTGAATGTAACCTTCCCAGCCACCGGGAAAAGAAGTGGGCAGGGTGTCGCGGGTATAGTGGTTGCCACTCAGAATCAGTTTGCTGAGAAACATGGCAGCTATAAAAGCTCCCAGCCCATTGAATGATTGTGCCAGATTCAATCGACGGGGCGCACTTTTCGGATCTCCCAAAGCGGTTACATAAGGATTGGCTGCCGTTTCTAAAAAACACATTCCGGTGGCAATGATAAAGAATATGCATAGATATGCCCAATATTCTTTCAGCATGGCAGCGGGGAAGAACAGTAACCCACCACATGCCGCCAGTAATAACCCGAAAATAATTCCCGATTTGTAGCTGTATTTTTTCATGAACATAGCGATGGGAATGGGACAGATGAAATAGGCAAGCCAGTAGGCTGTTTCTGTGAATGATGCTTCGAAAGCGTTTAACTCACAGGTTTTCATCAGCTGTCTTATCATAGTAGGTAGCAGATTGCTGCTGATAGCCCATAGGAAAAACAGGCAGAATATGAGCATCAATGGTACATAATAGTTCTTATTTTTCATGGTATGGATTTATAAGTGTCAGTTGATTATTCTGACATGTTTTTTATGTAAGGAAGAGATATGAGATTTTTGAAACCATAAAATCTTTCGGCGTTTTTACCTAAAAAAAGTGCTTTCTCTTCTTGTGGCATTTCAGTCGTTTTAAGGATGAAATCGTAAGACATCTTGTAAGTAATGGCCGTAATGGTCCGAGGGTAATCCGATCCCCACATCAGTTTGTCCATACCTACCAGATCTGCTGCTTCTTTAATGGCTTTGACCGCTCCGTGAAACGGATAGAATTCACTGTTGAACAACCAGGTGATCCCCCCGGATTCTATCATGACATTTTTATGGCGGGCCAACTTTATTTGTTCTTGCCAATGAGGTGTGGTGACCATACCGAAATGTCCGATAGCGATTCGAAGCTGCGGATATTCCTGAATGATTTCTTTCATTTCCTGTACTTGTGTATCCCCATCGGCTAAATCAATGGAAAGGATAATGTCTTTTTCTTGCATGTAATGGAACATTTCCATCATTTCGTCACTGTTCAGCATGACTCTTCCTTCTTTTAGAAAAAGGCGGTGTGCCGGGATTTTTATTGCTTTGAAACCGGAACTTATTAATTCCTTGGCCTGTTGCAGATAACCGGGTTTACGAAATTCGCACATACCGCATACAAAGAAACGGTCTGGGTATTTATGGGACACTTTTGCGAGGTATTCATTTTGGATGCCATCAATAAATTCCTGAGTGACTACGGCAGCCGATACTTGTGCATAGTCCATGTTCGAGAGAAAAACCTCGGCACTATTCCGCCCGTCAATCATAAAGGGCGGAACCATCTGACGTTCTTCCCCCATAAATAACGAACGTCCGTTGGTTAAAGTACGGATAGGCAATCCGTTGACTTCCGTATCTTGCCGTAGCCAAAGATGGGAGTGTGCATCTATTATGTTAAAATCCATCATTATTTTCCTTTGTATTATGAATTAGCCCAACTGACACGCATTTGTTCTCCGATAATTTCTTGCACTTCCTTTACAAGGTTCCAATCAATGGGTTCTTCGGCATATGTTATATTTTTCAATACATTATCCGGATTGGCCGAACTGAACAAAGTGGTGGCGATACGTGGATTGCTGACAGAATATTGAATAGCCAGTTTCTCTATAGGATAATTTTTGGACAGGCAATGTTGAACAGCTTTCCGACAGGCTTCTACCAGTGATTGGGGGGCCGGATGCCATGCAGGAACCCCACGTTGGGAGAGTAAGCCCATTGAAAGGGGGGAGGCATTGATAATGCCGATATTCTTTGATTCAAAATAATCCAGATAATCAGTCAGTTTCTCGTCATTCAGACAATAATGGCAGAAGTTAAGTACGCTTTCTACTGTTCCCGGTTCCGAGTGATCAATGATCCATTTTAAGTTTTCTAATTGCAAGTCTGTGATACCTACATGTCCCACAATACCTTTCTTTTTAAGTTCTACCAGTGCAGGTAATGTTTCGTTGACTACCTGATTCATGTCTGAAAACTCTACATCGTGTACATTAATCAGATCGATATATTCAATGTGGAGTCTGTCCAAGCTTTCATACACACTTTCCGTTGCACGTTTTCCGGAATAATCCCATGTGTTGACTCCATCTTTTCCATAGCGTCCCACTTTGGTAGAGAGATAATATTTGTCACGTGGTATTTCTTTCAATGCTTTGCCTAATACGGTTTCGGCCTTGTAGTGCCCGTAGTAGGGAGATACATCAATAAAATTCATTCCATTCTCTACTGCTGTGTAAACAGCTTTGATACCCTCTGCTTCGCGGATATCATGAAAAACTCCTCCTAATGAAGATGCGCCGAAACTAAGATTGGAAACCCGCATACCGGTTTTCCCGATTTCATTGTAATTCATAGCTCTATTTATTTTTAGATTTATTTCCGGCATCAAAAATAGAGGAATAACCTTTAGGTATATGGTGGAAGAGGTTGAAAAAAGTACGTAAACCTTTGCGTAAAAATAATAAGACGGTTACTTTTTATATAGTTCTCTATATTGCTGTGGAGTAACGTCTGTGATTTTTTTGAATAGGCGGTTGAAATAAGAATGGTCTTCATAAGCAAGGAGATAGGCTATGTTTTTTACGGGAATATCCTCTGTAATCAGAATTAATTGGGCTTTCTCTATTTTTTTCTGATTAATATATTGTAGCGGTGTGGTACCGACTTCTTTTTTGAAAAGACGGATAAAATGATCTTTTGAGAGGCATGAGATTGCTGCCAATGAGTCTATATCTACTGTTTTATAGATATTTTTTCGGATGTGGGACAAAACTTTTTGGATACGGTTATCGTTGACTTCCACTTTAGGTTTGGCGTCTTTTAAAAAGCGGGCAATAAGTTGATATACTATACCTCTGGATTCGACTTTGTCACAGAAGGTACGCTGTTTATTTTTAATGATGTTTCTGATTAATGTGGGGTTGTTGTCATAGCTTGTCGGGTCGGATTGAGGAAGCTGCATGGTAGGATTTATTTCACATAACCTTTTAATAAGTGGTAATTCCAGGTTGCCCGCAGGTATTTCTATCGGGAAATTCCAATCTTCCAGAATGCCGGATTCCGATTGATGGTCTTCATATATATGGAGATAATAATGAGTGAAATGAGAATTGCACTGATAACTATGGGTAGTGAATGATGGCACCAGATATAGATGATGTGGTTTTAGTTCCTGCATTCCATCGGGAAATATTATTTGGGCGGTTCCTTCCATTATATAATAGAGTCGGGTAAAAGGGCTGCTTACGTTTTTCCAGTTCCAGTCTGCATTGTGAATGGCTAGTCCTACATTTAATATAAGTAAATGTAATTGGTCGATTGATTGTGTCATATTCCTTAAGGTATTAGAATGAAAGATTCAGTTTCGTACAAAGTAAGCAAAAGTATATATATAATCCAATGGGAAATCGATATTTTCATATCAAATCACCTGTTTTGGTATTTGTTTTTGAATTATTTCAGGTAAAAGTCGATATTATCCTACATAATGGCGCATTTGGATAATATAAATTGGTTTCAACTCTGTATATTTGCACTATTGATAATTGAAAAACATATAAAGCAATTATACTATGAAAGCAAAACATTTTCTTTTGGCTTCGGCTTTGTTGCTTTGGACGGGAGTTTTGGAGGCTCAGACTTACCAGGTACCTGTTTCAGAGAAAAATGAAAAAATGCAGGAGGGAGAGTTCGAACCTACTTGGGAATCATTGCAGAACTATAAAGTTCCTGAATGGTTTAGAAATGCCAAATTTGGTATTTGGGCACATTGGGGACCGCAATGTGTGGAAGGGTCCGGCGACTGGATGGCGCGTTCTCTCTATTTGGAAGGTTCGCGCGAGTATAAGCACCATGTGGAACATTATGGCCATCCCTCTGAAGTGGGCTTCAAGGATATATTGCCTTTGTTTAAAGCCGAGAAATGGGATCCGGACAAATTGGTTTCCTTTTATAAGAAGATTGGTGCCCAGTATTTCTTTGCTTTAGGTAATCACCATGATAATTATGATTTATGGGATAGCCAATATCAGGAATGGAATTCCGTGAATATAGGCCCTAAGAAGGATATATTGGCGGGCTGGGCTGAAGCAGCTAAGAAAAACGGTCTTCCATTTGGTATCAGTTTTCATGCGGACCATGCGTGGAGCTGGTATGAACCGGCTCAACGATACGACCGTCATGGCGAGAAGGCAGGTGTACCCTACGATGGATGTTTGACTAAAGAAGATGGTAAGGGTAAGTGGTGGGAAGGCTACGATCCTCAAAAACTTTATGCACAGAATCATCCGTTAAGCGCTGGAAGTTGGGCTGACGGTATGATTCACCGTCAATGGGCATGGGGAAATGGTGTTTGTATTCCTACTCAAGAATATGTGACAAACTTTTATGATCGTACAGTCGATGCAATAAACCGTTATAATCCCGATTTGATTTATTTTGATGTGACTGGTGTACCGTTTTATCCTATCAGTGATGCGGGTTTGAAGATTGCCGCACATTTTTATAATCACAACATGGTTGTTCGTAAGGGGGATTTCAGTGCTGTTATGTTTGGTAAAATTCTTACCGATGAGCAACGTAAAGCTTTGGTATGGGATGTGGAAAGGGGATCTCCCAATAGTATTTATGAAGAGCCATGGCAGACTTGTTCTTGTTTAGGCGGTTGGCATTATGATACCAGATTGGCGGAGAACGGCTGGTATAAAAGTGCTTCCGATGTAGTGAAACTATTAGTGGATGTGGTCAGTAAGAACGGTAATTTGTTGCTTAGTGTTCCTCTTCGGGCTGACGGAACTTTCGATGAAAAGGAAGAAGCCATTTTAAATGAATTTGGTGACTGGATGAGTATGAATAAAGAGGCTATTTATGATACACGCCCGTGGAAAGTCTTCGGAGAAGGTCCGATAGCCAATGCTGATATCAAGATTAATGCCCAAGGTTTCAATGAAGGTGCTTACACTAAAGCCACTGCATCTGAAATCCGTTTTACTCAAACCAAGAAATATCTCTATGCTACAGTCCTTGCATGGCCGGAAGAAAAGCAAGTTGTCATTCAATCGCTGGCAACGGGAAGTGAGTTGTATCCTGATAAAATTACTAAAATTGAATTGTTAGGTTATGGAAAGGTATCTTTTACTCGTACAGCGCAAGGAGTTGTTATTGATATGCCTGATGTACAGTTGAATAAGATTGCTCCCGTATTTAAGATAAAGAAGTGAATATAGCATAAAGTAGGTTTATTTATCGGCTTTTTTAGGTCGGTAAGCCCTTGTTATGTCTTGAAAATTAACCCAATAATCAATAGAATAATGAGAAACAGATTAGAATGTATGCAGCCAATAAGATTCTTGGTGGTCTTGTTGATGTGTTGCCTGAGCTATACTACTTGGGCACAGACACAGAGTAATGTCAATGGTTTGGTTACTGATTTTTCCGGTGAGCCGTTAATTGGGGTCAGTATCTTGGTTAAAGGTACTTCCAATGGAACTGTTACTGATTTGGATGGCAAATTTTCTCTGTCTGCTGAAATGGGAAACATGCTCCAGATAAGTTATGTAGGTTATATTTCGCAAGAAATAAAGGTTGAAAGTAACAAGTTACTTCGTATTATAATGGAAGAAGATACAAAAAAGTTGGAAGAAGTAGTTGTAGTTGGATATGGAACACAGAAAAAGGTGAATTTAACAGGAGCCGTATCTGCTGTTTCAGCTGAAGACTTGGCTAGTAAGCCTGTTATGAGTACTGCTCAAGCACTGGCAGGTTTGGCTCCAGGTTTAAGTGTATTGCAAACTTCAGGTCGTCCCGGACAAGGAGCAACTGTTAAAATTCGTGGAACTGGTACATTTTCAAAAGCTGGAACAGATCCATTGGTTTTGATTGATGGTTTATCAGGTAACATTGATGATGTAGATCCTAATGATATTCAGAGCATTTCTTTTTTGAAAGATGCAGCTTCTGCTTCTATTTATGGTAATCGTGCTGCTAATGGGGTGATCTTGATTGAAACAAAGAAGGGTGCACAAGGTAAAACGACTATTACATATAGTAATTCTTTTGGTTGGCAACGGCCTACGGAATTGCCTGATTTTTTACCATCATGGGAATATGCGGAATATTATAATATGGCTATGCGGAATATGGGTAAGCAGGAAGCTTATTTACCTGAACAGATTCAAAAGTATAGAGATGGAACTGATCCGGATAATTATCCGAATGTAAATCACTTAAAATGGCTGTTGGAATCTGGTTCTGGTTTTCAACACCAACATAATCTCAGCATACAAGGAGGAAATGCTACGACAAGTTATAATTTATCAGTAGGTTATAGAAATCAGGAAGGTATGACGGCAAAAACGTCTAATGAAAGAATGACTGCACTGTTTACTATGAAAAGTGAAATCGCCAAAGGGCTGATGCTTAATTTGAATATTAATGCTTATAATAATAAATATAATGCTCCTAATGGCGAACCACAAAGTATTGATGGAATGATAGGATATGCTGTTCGTCAGGGACCTATTTATGCCGGGCAAAAGTCGGATGGAAGTTTTGGATATCAGGATAATTATAGTCCGGAAGCGTGGTTGGCGAGTGAATCTTTTGTACAGAATGTGAGTAGAAATATAAGTGCTTCCGGACAATTGACATGGAATACTCCTGTAGACGGACTTTCTTTTATAGGTAAAGCTGGGGTGAATTACTGGACTAAATATGATAAAGCGTACCGGGCTGATACTTATTTTGATGATAGTAAGACAGTGGGGCCCGCTACTTTAAATGTATGGACTGCAAATAATACGTATACTACCTTTGAAGCATTAGCTACTTATGAAAAACAAATTAAAAATCATACCTTTAAGTTATTGGCGGGTACTTCTGTGGAGCAATCTAATAATAAAGGTTTGGAAGGTTATAGAAATACGTTTCCTAATAATTATTTGTATGAATTAGGTTCTGGAGATAAATCAACAGCTACTAATGATAGTTCATTGGAGGAATATGCGTTGCTTTCTTTTTTCGGGCGTATAAATTATGCATGGAAAGATCGTTATTTATTAGAGGCTAATTTGCGCTATGATGGATCGTCACGTTTTGCGGACGGTCATCGTTGGGGACTTTTCCCGTCAGTTTCTGCAGGGTGGAGAATTTCTGAGGAGGATTTTTGGAAGAATGCGGCAGTTTCAGCTGTAGTTGATAATTTGAAATTGCGTGCTTCCTATGGTGTACTTGGTAATCAAAATATAGGTGTTTATCCTTACCAACAGATTTATGAACTTGGACATGATTATCCTTTTGGAAATCCGGCAACTCTTCAGTCTGGGGCTTACATGAAAACCTATAATAATCCGGAAATTACTTGGGAAAAGACGGCTATAACGGATATTGGTTTAGATTTTAGTTTATTGAATGGACGTTTTAGTGGAACATTGGATTATTTTTATAAATATACTTCGGACATTTTAGCACCAGTTGAGGTGTCTAGTATTATGGGACGTGAAGTCGGACAATCTAATGTTGGAGCTGTTTCGAACAAAGGAATTGAAATAAATCTGACTTATAACGGACAAATAGGACGTGATTTCCGGTTTAGTATTTCTCCTAATTTTACATGGGTAAAAAATGCAGTTGAGAAATTGGCGAACGGAGCTACCGAAGAAATTAATAATAACAGAATTGTAGGGCAACCGATAGGTATTATATATGGATATGAAACTGATGGACTGTTTGTAGACCAAGCGGAAATAGATGCGGCTCCTGAGCAATTGGTAAGTAAGTCAGGATTGAAACCTGGTTATGTGAAATACAAAGATATTAGTGGTCCTGACGGGGTTCCCGATGGTAAGGTGGATGCGCAATATGATCGTACCGTATTGGGAAGTACTACCCCGAAGTTTTATTATGGTTTGAATCTTTCCGCTTCTTATAAAGGTTTTGATTTTTCAGCTTTATTACAAGGTTTAGGAGGTCATAAGCGTTTGATAGGATCTTATATGGCTTATGCATTCTACAACGGTGGACAGATACAGAGATGGCAGGCTGAATCTTGTTGGAAGGAAGAAAATCCTGATAAATGGGCTGAATATCCTCGATTGGAAACTTTGAATATGAATGACACTAATCTTCAAACTTCTGATTATTGGGTCCGTAATGCTAGTTTCTTACGAGTCAAGAATATACAAATAGGATATACATTCCCAAAAGCATGGACTAAAAAAATAGGTTTGGAAAATGTGCGTGTTTATGTAAGCGGACAAAATCTGTTCTCTTTCAATAGTTTCTATAAAGGTTGGGATCCTGAAAATGAGATAGGAACAGGGGATTCTCCCTCTTATTATCCGGTCAATAGTATTTATTCATTCGGATTTAATTTCAAGTTCTAAGTAAATCATTCAATCAAGAATCATTATGAAAAATATATATAATACATTAGGAATGACAAAGGCTTGTTTATGTGCTTTGGCTGTATCACTAGTAACAACTGGTTGCTCGGATTTATTAGATAAGGAGCCACCTTCAGCAATTTCTGATGGTAGTTTTTGGACTGGTGAAGGGGATGCCATGTTGGCTTTGACAGGATGTTATCGTTTCCAGACTGGTTGGTCGCATGATGATTTTGCTACGCCACAAGGGTTGCTCTATTTGGATTTTGCAGGTGGAAACGGAACGGAAAAGGAAAATTTTTCTACTTTAATGGCTAGTTCCAATACGGTGGCTACTAACAGTAATTTACGTTGGTATTGGGGAAATGCATATACGCAAATAGCTAAGTACAACACTTTTCTAGAGAATATTACGGACTGTCCGATGGAAGAATCTAAAAAAGAACAGTGGTCTGCCGAAGTGAAGTGTTTACGAGCTTATTTCTTTTTAAATTTGGCATTTTATTATAAGGATGTTCCTATGCCTTTGAAAACTCTGTCGGTGGACGAAGCGAATTCTATCTCTCAAACACCTCAGACTGAAGTCTATTCGCAAGTGGAGAAGGACTTGAAGACTGCTATAGACTTGTTGCCTGTCCAATATTCTTCAGAGGAATATGGCCGGTTTACCAAGGGGGCGGCTAAGGTACTTTTAAGTCGTCTTTATCTGGCACAAGAGAGATGGGGAGATGCTGCTACTATTTTACGTAGTGTGATTGAGTCGGGAATATATGAATTGGATCGTCGTAATGGAGAGGACAGCTATGAGAAACTTTTTCAAATAGGAGGTGAATATAGCCCTGAGATAATATTTTGTATTATGGGGATAAAGGATTTGTATACTAATTCACGTTATCAATATTTATATCCTGAAGCTGCTTATGGAGGGTGGCATCAGTTCTCACCATATAACGAATTGGTGAAAGAATATTTCTGTGCAGACGGCAAGGACATTAAGACTTCTGAGGTTTATGATGAGAATGATCCTTATGTTAATCGGGATTTGCGCTTGTATGCTTCTATTTTTTTACCTCCTTTGGGAAGTTATGAGGGAACTAAGTATAATGATATAATTTATGATTGCTTTAAGGGAGCTAATACTGCAGATAGCTATAATAAATTTGCCTTATTTAATGGATATTGTCCGAAGAAAGGTTGTGATCCGTCTATAACTAATAATTTAGGTTCTACTCCCACTTATACTCCTATAATGCGTTATGCTGAGGTTCTATTAAGCTATCTGGAAGCGGTAAATGAATCGCAGCCGAATGCAGTAGACCAGAATTTATTGGATTTGACTATCAATGATATACGTGATCGTGTGAAATTGGTTGGAATAAAAAAGACAGACGTAGCGACACAGGAACTTGTTCGTGAAGCAGTTCGTAAAGAAAGACGTGTGGAACTGGCATTCGAGGGGCTTCGATATTATGACGTGTTACGTTGGGGCATTGCCGAGAAAGAACTTAATCATACATTTACCGGAGTAAAATTGTCGGATGATCCTCAAGCTCGTAATTATAGAGGGAGTGGGGCTACTGCTTCTCCGGTGGATGAAAATATGTATTATCAATTTGAGAAACGTACATGGGCACCCCATAACCGATATTTTCCTATTCCTCAAAATGATTTGAATGTAAATAAGAATCTGAAACAGAATGAGGGATATAATTAAGCAGGATTAAGTTTAAGATAAGATGAAAGAAAATGGATATGAAATGAAAAGATATGGCTATCCGGTAAAGAGATATTGTCAGACAATGGATTTGAAGGATGATCCGGAGCTGATAGCGAAGTATCGGGAGTGCCACAGTAAGGAGAAGTCGTGGCGGGAGATCAGAGAGGGGATCCGTTCAGTTGGTATTTTAGAAATGGAAATATATATATGCGGTAATCGGTTATTCATGATTGTCGAAACTCCTATTGATTTCGATTGGGAATCTGCTATGGCTAAACTTGCGACTTTACCCCGACAGCAGGAATGGGAAGATTTTGTATCGGTATTCCAACAATGCAGGAAAGGGGAACTTGCTAAAGAAAAATGGAGTATGATGGAACGTATGTTTTATCTATATGAATAATTAAAAAAGAGAGGAAAGAGAGGGTGCTGATGAAGTATTCTCTTTTTCCTTAAAATATAATAGAAGGTACATTGAACAATTTAATGATTATGAAATATTTTACTATCATTGCACTGTTGTGCTTATCCTGCATTTCATGTACGATGCAGAACAATTTATTACAATCTCCTAACGGTAAGATAGCCATTGAATATCATGCTGAAAAAGGTTTTTCTGTTATTTATCATAGTGGGCGGGATAAAGTTAAAATGATGTCATTACCTGAAATAGGTCTAAAAACGTCGGATACGGATGATTGCTTTAAATTGATAAGCTCAACTCCTGTAACTTCTGTAGTTGATGATTATGAAATGCTGACTGGTAAACGCAGGCATTGCCATAATGAGGCTAATGAATGTACTTATCGGTTTGAAAATGTCAAAGGACTTCGGGTAGATCTTATTTTCCGGGTTTATAATGATGGTATAGCTTTCCGTTATCATCTTCCTAAAACCAAAGAAGAGATTGTGGTTCTTGATGAGTACACTGCATTTGCTTTTACTCCAGGTATCAAGCGTTGGACACAAAAATTTACTGTAGGTTATGAGGGCTTTTATTGGCCAAATACGGACGGCGTTGCAGATAATGAGGGACGTGAGTGGAGTTTTCCAACATTGTTCCAACCTTCGGACAGCGCTTTTGTACTATTAACCGAAGCCAACATATTACGTGATAACACAGGAGCTTATCTTACTAATGCAGCTGATTCTTCTATCTATAAGATAAAATTATCGGATGAACGGTTGATATGCCCATCCGGCTGGTATTCACCTTGGCGTGTCGCTATCATAGGAACATTAGCTGATATTGTCGAATCGACTTTGGTAACTGATGTGAGTGAACCATGTAAAATCCAAGATACCCAATGGATAAAACCTGGATTGGTCTCTTGGATATATTGGGCATATAATCATGGTTCTAAGGATTATCAAATAGTGAAGAAATATATTGATTTTGCCGCAGACTTTGATTTGCCCTATATGTTGATTGATTGGGAATGGGATGCAATGGGGAATGGAGGAAATCTGAATGATGCAATGAACTATTGTAAAGAGAAAAATGTAACTCCTTTGATATGGTATAATTCTTCTACTGCATGGTGTGATCCTACTCCGTTATATCGGTTGAATACCCCGGAAGTGCGTGACAAAGAATTTGAATGGCTAAAAGAAATAGGTATTCAGGGAGTTAAGATAGACTTTTTTGGTGGAGATTCTATAGGTACGATGAATTATTATATTGATTTGCTGGAGGATGCAGCCAGGCATAAATTGTTAGTCAATTTTCATGGGGCAGCTATTCCCAGAGGCTGGCAACGGACATACCCAAACCTGATGAGTGTGGAAGCGGTATATGGGGCCGAATGGTATAATAATAAACCGACATTGACTGATAATGCAGCTTGGCATAATTGTACCTTGCCTTTTACCCGTAATGTGATAGGTCCGATGGACTATACGCCTTGTACATTTACCAATTCACAACATCCACATATCACTACCGATGCGCATGAATTGGCGTTACTTGTTATTTTTGAGTCGGCTCTACAGCATTTGGCAGATCGTCCTGAAGGGTATAGGCGACAACCGGTAGAGGTACAGAACTTTATCAGGTATCTTCCGGTTGCATGGGAGGATACCAGACTGCTGTCCGGTTATCCGGCTGAAAGTGTTGTTATTGCTCGTAAAAGTAAGGATAGTTGGTATATTTCCGGTTTGAATGGTACGGAAAATACAAAATCATTTCGTGTGAATTTGGAGTTTATTAAAGATTCTATTCAGCTTATCCAACTGTTTTCGGATACTACTGATGGGAAACAAATAAAAATTGAAAATTCGGCATTCGATACCAAAGAATTGAATATAGAGTGCCAGCCTCGCGGAGGTTTTGTGGTATGGGTTAAGTTGAGGAAATAGGATAAGGGTAAGTGTTTTTAGCATATAGACAATTGTTTTGATATTGCTATGGAAGTTTTTATTAATGATGATAGATAAGCTTATCCCTTTGAGGAGATAGAATAAAAATAGTTTATGCTGGATTGGTGGAAGGTTAATTAATACTTATTGATAACTAATATAAAGTTAGAGTTTATGAAACGAGAACTTATTTTTACATTCTGTTGTCTGTTGACCACTTTGGTGTGGTCGCAGGAATATCAGCGGACAGAAACAGGCATTAAGGCTTCTATTTTTGGGAAAAAGATAGATGTGGAAGTGCAATGGCTTAATGCTAATAGTCTGCGCGTGTTGAAAATGCCGCATGGGCAATCGGTAGATAAGAAAAGTCTTTCGGTTATTGCAAGACCTGAAAAAACGGCTCTTAAAGTTTCTACGTCGGAAGATGGCAATATTGTAATGAAGAGCCGTTTACTGACGGTGAAACTAGACACAAAAACAGGTGTTCTGATTTATGAAACACGTAATGGGATGCCCCTATTGAAGGAATTGGAGAATGTGAAGGCATTCATACCTGTCAATGACGCAGGGCGGGCTACTTATTCTGTTTACCAAAGTTTTAAAACCGATAAGGATGAAGGGCTTTATGGACTTGGACAACTTCAAAGGCATTAATATACGATCTTACACCAAATAAATCTTGATAACTTTTAGTTATAAACGCTATAATTATTTTGGTGCTAAGGTAAGAATAAAATGCCATACTACATTAAATATTTAGTTATAAATTGTAAATACTCGGTTCTCTAAAATTATGAAAACCGAGTATATTTCATTAATGCTTTATACATTTAATCTTAAATTCTTCACTGCCAATTTTCATATTTAGTGTACATGAATTTGAATTAAGTTCGATAATATCATATCGTACATACTCTTCACCTTCAATATAGCAAATGATAGTGTTCCCAGAAATTTTATAAGTACCAGATCCGTTTCCAAAATACCCTCTTCCATTATAAGTACCGTCAGAATTAAATGTTGCATAAGTCCGTCTTGGTATAGACGTCCATCCTCCGCCAAATTCTATTTGGGTCAATTCCCATGTGCCAATAATAGCATCTTTGTATTCACTATCATCATCATCGGAACATCCAATAAATGATATCGTTAAGATAGTGATCAGTAAAAATAATGTTTTCTTCATTGTTCCTTATTTTAAAATATGTAACCTAATTTCATTTGAATACTTCCCATTGTATATCCAAATCCATATTCTGAATTTCGTTGCATATTATAACCTACTTGTAGTGTACAATGGCTTAATTTAACTCCAACGGAAGGCGTACAGATAAACCCAGCCATTCCATCTACTCCTTTTGTTAATCCTATCCCGACACCTAAATCTAAAGAAAAGAAAGGACTAACCGTTTCAGTAGCTGGTAAATATCCCTTCATATTCAAAAACAGCGGCAATACAAGCTCACCCTTCTCGTAAAGTTCGTGATAATAATCCAATCCTATTCCTACACCTGTAGAGAAATATTTACTAATATCAACACCTTGTATCGTGTGTACATTTACGCGATTAGTGGCAAATGTACCTATACCAACAGAATACCCAGCATTAACTTCACCGTGATATTTTACTAATGATTGCGCATTTAATGTAAATGCAGTAACAATCATAATAACCAATAATGTAATTTTCTTCATAAATAATATATTTATATAATTTGATTACAAAAATATATATTATTTAAAGAAGCGAATTAAATCGAAGTTATTTTTACATAATGTTAACTATTTAGATGGGATAGTAGAAAGAAAAAGAGATGTTGCGACATCTCTTAATATCATTTGTAATATGCAATGTTATAGACCATTTTTTCTTGCTTTTTTGCTCTTTTCCTTTGCTTCTTGGAAAATAAGATCAATCATATCCTCAAATTCCTTAGGCATATTTTGTGAAATTATGTTTCCTTCTCCATCTTTCACAACATATTTACCTTTCTTTTCTGTTTTTGGTTTTTCCTCTTTATTATCCATATTCTCCTATGCAGCATATATATATTGCAAATATAAATGAAATCTATCAGAATCTCTAAGTTTTCGAGTATTAAATCGGAAAACATATTCATCAACATACTTCTGCATATATTTTCTGCTTACATGATAGTATGTTCCGAAAATTGTTCTCTTCAAGTGGGACCAAGCATTTTCAATGCCATTATTGCATACCATTATCATGGCATCCGTTTCATCAAATTCAAAATATCCATATAGTCTTGCGGAATGGTTGACTGAACGTATTATGTAATCATCTGTTAGCCCTGAGTATTCTAATCCGTCAGTATATATAACACTCCCTTTCTTTATGTATTTCTTAATAATCGGAAGAAGATGTTCCATATCTGTCCTTTCTACTATCTTAGCTATTAATTTGCCGTTTCTTTGAAGAATACC
>ENA-OYDJ01000279-OYDJ01000279.1-human-gut-metagenome-genome-assembly--contig:-NODE-279-length-15921-cov-5.566936_pt1 | contig 15921 bp, 9 predicted proteins | sample MGYA00243465_ERZ652897 | MGnify/ENA primary metagenome ERZ652897 (study PRJEB26926, sample SAMN06164859) | human gut metagenome | biome: ENVO:00009003; feature: ENVO:2100002; material: ENVO:00002003...
TCTTAGGGTCTCGTGGGCTCGGAGATGTGTATAAGAGACAGATACATATTATATATAAATATTTGCTTGGGACTGCTCATTTCACCCTTTTGCAGCAGCAGTGCCGAAGCAAAAGATTTTGTTGTCGTTATTGATGCCGGACATGGCGGGCACGACCCTGGCGCTGTCGGCAAAATCTCCAAAGAAAAGAATATCAACTTAAACGTTGCACTCAAACTCGGCAAACAAATTCAAAAGAACTGTCCGGACGTAAAAGTCGTATATACCCGTACGCGAGACGTTTTTATTCCCTTGGACCGGCGTGCAGAGATAGCCAACAACGCTAAAGCAGACCTGTTCATTTCGATTCACACAAATGCATTGGCCAAGAACCGTACCGCCAAAGGCGCTTCCACGTGGACATTGGGTCTTGCCAAATCGGATGCCAACCTCGAAGTCGCCAAACGGGAAAACTCGGTGATTCTCTACGAAAGCGATTATAAGACACGCTATGCGGGGTTCAATCCTAATTCTGCCGAATCGTATATTATTTTCGAATTCATGCAGGATAAGTATATGTCGCAAAGCGTACATCTGGCCTCACTCGTACAAAAGCATTTCCGTAATACTTGCCGCCGGGTGGACCGGGGCGTGCACCAAGCCGGTTTTTTAGTACTGAAAGCCAGCGCCATGCCCAGCATTCTGGTTGAACTGGGTTTCATCTCCACCCCTGAAGAAGAACGTTACCTGAATACAGATGCAGGAACCACAACTCTTGCCAACGGCATTTTTCGCGCTTTCCTTACCTATAAGCGAGAGCAGGAAATCCGTCTGAACGGAAGTAGCCAGACCATTCTACCGGAAGACCTGCCGGAGGAGAAAGATACGACTCCTGCCGGCACAACGCCGAATGCAACAGAAAAGACAGTCAGACAAGACAGCAACTCCACACCCCGGCGCACAGAAAAAAACGCTGTTGCGCAAACAGAAGACAACGCCCCAGTGTTCAAAATACAAATACTCACATCTTCCCGCCCATTGGCAAAAAATGACAAGCGATTGAAAGGATTGAAGAACGTGGATTATTATAAAGAAGGCGGCCTGTACAAATATACGTATGGCGCATCCTCCGATTACAATAAGGTATTACGCACCAAACGCTCAATTACGGCACAATTCAAGGACGCTTTCATCATAGCTTTCAAAAACGGCAAAAAGGTGAATGTGAACGCTGCCATCAACGAATTTAAAAATAAAAAGAAATAAATAGAATAACATCATGAAGTATATTACCAAAGAAGTCAGAATAGGAATTGCAGGAATAGCTGCTCTCTGTATATTAGTATATGGTATCAATTACCTGAAAGGTATCAATATGTTTAAGCCTTCCAGTTATTTCTATGTCAAATTTCAGAATGTCAACGGACTTACCAAGTCTAGTCCTGTCTTTGCCGACGGTTTTCGTGTAGGCATCGTACGCGACCTGTACTATGATTACAGCCAGCCCGGAAAGGTAATTGCCGAAATAGATGTCAACACCGACTTGCGTATTCCCAAAGGCAGTACGGCGGAACTGGCAGCAGAAATGCTGGGCGGCGTCAAAATGAACCTGCTCCTTGCCAACAATCCCCGCGAGAAATACCAGATAGGAGATACAATTCCCGGTACGCTCAACAACGGAATGATGGAAAAAGTTGCCGCCATGATGCCGCAACTGGAAAAGATGCTGCCTAAGCTGGACTCTATACTCGGATCTTTAAATATGGTATTGGCAGATCCGGCCATCCCCACCACTCTGCATAATGTACAGACTCTGACAGCCAACTTAGCAGTGACCAGTGGACAGCTGCAAACATTAATGAACAAGGACATTCCCCAACTTACAGGCAAGCTGAATACTATTGGGGATAACTTCGTACTTATTTCAAATAACTTGAAAGAAATAGATTATGCAACAGCCATGCAAAGCATAGACTCCACATTGGCTAATGTAAAAATGATTACAGATAAATTAAACCGAAAGGATAATACTGTCGGATTATTGCTGAATGATCCGTCACTCTACAATAATCTGAATGCCACAACAGCAAATGCAGCGAGCCTATTAGAAGATTTAAAATCACACCCCAAACGCTACGTTCATTTCTCTTTATTCGGTAAGAAAGATAAGTAGGAATTACACTTATATAGATTTTGTCTAAATAGCAAAGCTCATTTATCCAAAAAGGAAAAACCCTTGATAAGTCTATGTACAAAGTAAAAAAGGGGTTTATATCTACTCCGCTTTTGGAGAGGAGCAGCCCACAAAAGCAGCATTATCTTACTATATTACAAGCTGTTATACAAAAACAATAGTATATATAAAGGGGGAATTTTCACATATTCCGATAAGTAGCTGAAAGTAAAGAGATTATTGTTTTATTGAGAAACACAAGAAAAAAGAGATTTGTTTTTCTCAAATAAGATTGCCAATTTTGCAAACGTAGAAGTTTTGCTTAATTAATAAATGTATCAGTAACCGTTATGAGTGAACAGGATCATGTCGGATTGTGGAACCGCTGTCTTGAAATTATCAGAGACAATGTTCCTGAACAGACATATAAAACTTGGTTTCTCCCCATTATTCCTTTAAAATATGAGGACAAAACGCTTGTTGTACAAGTTCCCAGCCAGTTCTTTTATGAGTTTCTGGAGGATAAATTTGTAGACCTATTGCGTAAGACTCTTTACAAGGTAATCGGCGAGGGAACAAAGTTGATGTATAATGTTATGGTGGACAAAAGTTCGCGGCCGGAAAAGACCGTAAACTACGAATCCACCCATCGTACTATCATCCCGCAAAAACCGACGATAGACAAAGCTATCCCGCAGATTCCTGTTCCTGATTTAGACCCACATCTGAATCCGGAATACAACTTCGACACATTTATTGAAGGATATAGCAATAAGCTTTCTCGCAGTGTTGCAGAGGCAGTGGCACTCAATCCCGCCAAAACGATATTCAACCCGTTGTTCCTATACGGAGCGTCAGGTGTGGGAAAAACCCACCTTGCCAATGCCATCGGTACAAAAATCAAGGAACTATACCCCGAAAAACGGGTATTGTATGTATCCGCACATCTATTTCAGGTTCAATACACCGATTCCGTACGTAACAACACGACCAACGACTTTATTAACTTCTACCAGACAATTGATATATTGATTATTGATGATATTCAGGAATTCGCAGGTGTTACAAAAACACAAAACACATTCTTCCATATCTTCAATCATCTGCATCAGAACGGCAAACAGCTGATCCTGACCTCCGACCGCGCCCCTGTATTGCTTCAAGGTATGGAAGAGCGCTTGATTACACGCTTCAAATGGGGAATGGTAGCCGAGTTGGAAAAGCCGACCGTAGAATTACGCAAAAACATTCTGCGCAACAAAATACACCGCGACGGTTTGCAATTCCCACCGGAGGTCATTGACTACATAGCCGAGAATGTGGGCAACAGCGTTCGCGACCTGGAAGGTATTGTCATCTCCATTATGGCCCATTCCACTATATACAACAAAGAGATCGACCTGGAACTGGCACAACGCATTGTACGCAAGGTTGTGAACTGCGAAAGTAAGTCCATAACCATTGACGATATCATCACCACTGTATGTAAGCACTTCGGATTGGAGAATGCCGCTATACATACCAAATCGCGCAAACGAGAAGTGGTGCAGGCGCGGCAGATAGCCATGTATTTAGCGAAAAACCATACCGATTTCTCTACTGCAAAGATCGGCACGCTAATCGGCAACAAAGATCATGCTACCGTATTGCATGCCTGCAAAACAATCAAGCAGTTAAAAGAAGTGGATAAATCATTTCGCGCCGAGATCGACGAGATCCAAACAGCCTTGAAAAAAGGGAACTAACTCCCGAATAACAATTATAAGGTATAGAGTATAGTTACATTTGCCTTTCCATATAGCAACTTCATACTCTATACCTTATATATAAATTATACCTAACCTTTCAATCTAAAAACCCTGTTCTTTCATCACTTTCCAAAGGTTCTCAGACATTGCCTCGCTATTTTTCTTCGTATAACGCACGTCCGTAAATACTTGAGCCAGTGTTTCCTTATTGTTTTCTATTATAAATCGTATATTTTCCGGCAACGACTCTTTGTAAGCATACAAGCGATCAATATCCTCAGAGGTATAATCATGATAGATTTCTTCATGGACAACGGCTTCCAAAGGCAAGCGGTCTACTTGCGCCGGAACCTCAGCAGGCCATCCCACAGTAACGGTAGTAATAGGAAAAACCAATTCGGGCAGTTCCAGTGCCTCAATAATCATTTGAGGATTATAGGTAGTGGTACCCAAATAGCAAATGCCTAAACCTTTTTCCTCAGCTGCAACACAGAATGTTTGCGCTGCCAATAAAGCATCAACAGCCCCGGTAACAAACCATTCAAAATTATTATATCCCGGTTCCGCCTTGCGCTGCACACACCATTTGCTGAAACGACGCAGATCAATGCAAAAAGTAAGAACCACCGGCGCAGTCTGCACCATAGGCTGATTGAAATGCGCCGGCGCCAATTTAGCTTTGCGGTCAGCATCACGAGTTACAATTACGCTATAAACCTGCATGTTTCCAACCGTAGAAGCACGACAAGCGGTTTCAAGCAAATCATTTAACAAATCAGAAGAAATATCTTTCTGCTGATACTTACGAATTGTTCTCCTTTGTTTTAAGCTTTCCATTCTTTCTTTTTTTTGCAAATATAGTGAAAGAAACACAGAGTGCATGTTTAATAGGCCTAAATATATTCTCCCATGTTTTCCAAAAGAATAATTCCACCAAGCAATAAGTTAAGGCACAATTTTCTTTTTGGAAAACTTTTCATTCATCACAAAAAGATATTCTCATATAAATCAATCAATTAATAAATTAAATTGGAAAACTTACATACGGTTAATAAAATTCCATCTTTTTATTTTGCTATAATAAAAAACATTCATAGATTTGCAATCACATTTGTTAGCGATAAGTACAACTTCTACACATTTACTTATTTACAATTAAATCTAAGAGATATTGCATCGTGGAAAAGAAAATTTATTCTTATGACGAAGCCTACGAAGAATCTTTACGATACTTTCAAGGTGACGAGCTGGCTGCAAGGGTTTGGGTAAACAAATATGCAGTTAAGGATTCTTTCGGGAATATTTACGAAAAGTCTCCGGAAGACATGCACTGGAGAATAGCCAACGAAGTGGCACGCATTGAGGCCAAGTATCCTAACGCACTGAGTTCCGAAGAACTCTTCGGGTTGTTCAACCACTTCAAATACATCGTTCCGCAAGGAAGTCCGATGACCGGGATCGGTAACAACTATCAGGTGGCTTCCCTTTCCAACTGTTTTGTTATAGGTGTGGACGGTGAAGCCGATTCTTATGGCGCCATCTTCAAAGTGGACGAAGAGCAGGTACAACTGATGAAACGCCGCGGCGGAGTAGGACACGACTTATCACACATCCGCCCAAAAGGTTCTCCGGTAAAAAATTCCGCTTTGACTTCCACCGGACTGGTTCCTTTCATGGAACGCTACTCCAACTCTACTCGTGAAGTGGCCCAGGACGGTCGTCGGGGTGCGCTCATGTTAAGCGTGTCCATCAAGCATCCGGATTCGGAAGCGTTCATCGATGCAAAAATGACAGAAGGCAAGGTGACGGGCGCCAATGTTTCCGTCAAACTGACCGATGCATTTATGCAAGCAGCCATTGATGGCAAACCATACGTACAGCAATACCCGATTGACGCCACCGATCCTGTATTCAAGAAAGAAATCAATGCCACCGATCTGTGGAAAAAAATTGTGCACAACGCATGGAAGTCCGCCGAACCCGGTGTGCTTTTCTGGGATACCATTCTAAAAGAGTCTGTACCCGATTGCTATGCAGACTTGGGTTACCGCACCGTATCCACCAACCCTTGCGGTGAGATACCTTTATGCCCCTACGACTCTTGCCGCTTGCTGGCTATCAACCTATATTCCTATGTAGTCAATCCGTTCAAGCCGGACGCTTACTTCGATTTCGACCTCTTCAAGAAGCACGTTGCATTGGCCCAGCGCATCATGGACGATATCATCGATCTGGAGTTGGAAAAGATAGAACGCATCATGGCCAAGATTGATGCCGATCCGGAAAGCGAAGACGTGAAACATACTGAAAGCGTATTGTGGCAGAAGATATATAAGAAAAGCGGTCAGGGTCGCCGTACCGGTGTGGGAATCACCGCCGAAGGCGATATGCTTGCAGCACTGGGATTGCGTTACGGCACTGAAGAAGCGACCGAATTCGCCGAACAAGTACATAAGACAGTAGCGCTGAGTGCCTACCGCTCGTCTGTGGTAATGGCAAAAGAGCGTGGTGCTTTTGAAGTTTACGACAGCGAACGTGAGAAGAACAACCCGTTCATCAACCGTTTGCGCGAGGCCGACCCCGAACTGTATGAGGAAATGAAGAAATACGGCCGTCGTAACATTGCCTGTCTCACCATTGCGCCGACAGGTACAACAAGTTTGATGACACAGACCACTTCCGGCATCGAACCCGTATTCCTGCCCGTCTACAAACGCCGCCGCAAAGTCAACCCGAACGATTCCAACGTACATATCGACTTTGTCGACGAAACCGGAGACGCTTTTGAAGAATACATCGTATTCCACCCCAAATTCGTGACATGGATGGAAGCAGAAGGTTACGACCCAGCCAAACGCTATACGCAAGAAGAAATAGATGCACTGGTTGAGAAGTCACCTTATTATAAAGCGACTTCCAACGATGTAGACTGGCTGATGAAAGTCAAAATGCAGGGACGTATTCAAAAATGGGTGGATCACTCCATCAGCGTAACCATTAACCTGCCGAACGATGTGGACGAGGAACTGGTAAACCGCCTGTACGTCGAAGCATGGAAATCGGGCTGTAAAGGCTGTACGGTGTATCGTGACGGTTCGCGTTCCGGCGTACTCATCTCCACCAAGAGCGACAAGAAAAACGAACTCCCGCCATGCAAGCCGCCTACGGTTGTCGAGACACGTCCGAAAGTGCTTGAAGCAGACGTTGTGCGTTTCCAGAACAATAAGGAAAAATGGGTGGCATTCGTCGGATTGCTGGACGGACATCCCTACGAGATATTCACCGGTCTTCAAGATGACGACGAAGGCATCATCCTCCCGAAGAATGTTTCAACAGGACATATCATCAAGAACGTCGATGAGAACGGGAACAAGCGTTACGACTTCCAGTTTGAGAACAAACGCGGTTACAAGGTCACTATCGAGGGACTGTCCGAGAAATTCAACAAGGAATATTGGAACTACGCCAAGCTCATCTCCGGCGTATTGCGTTACCGCATGCCTATCGAGCAGGTAATGAAACTGGTAAGCTCACTCCAGCTGGATAGCGAAAACATCAATACTTGGAAGAACGGTGTGGAACGCGCTCTGAAGAAGTACGTCACAGACGGCACAGAGGCCAAAGGCAAGAAATGCCCGAACTGCGGCAACGAAACCCTTGTCTATCAGGAAGGTTGTCTCATCTGCACCACTTGCGGTGCATCCCGCTGCGGATAATCGGAAGAGCAAACGTTTGCATAGGATTTTAAACGAGATAGCAGACAATAGCTGCATGATTATGAAGAATATTTTTTATACTTGCATAATCATTGCAGCTATTGCTATTTCTAAATCTAATATATATGACCTTATCATTTAATATCGAGTACAGAACCAATTGGGGTGAAGAAGTCAGAGTTTCAGGCTCCATCCCGGAGCTTGGAAACGGACATCCCTCCAAAGCATTTCCGCTACAAACCATAGACGGCATCCATTGGGCTGCGGAAGCAGACATTGCAGTGCCGGAAAGCGGATACGTCCTATACAGCTACTATATTTTCCGCGATGGGCACCCTATACGTGCCGAGTGGAACAGCCTGCCCCGCACTCTTTACCTCTCCGGAAACTCCAAGAAAACCTACCGGATACAAGATTGTTGGAAGAACCTGCCGGAACAGCAATATTTCTACACCTCCGCCTTTACGGAATCCCTTCTGGCACACCGCGAACGCAGTGCTGCTCCTAAGGGACATAAAAAAGGCCTGCTGATAAAAGCGTATGCCCCCTGCATCGACAGTGACCACTGTCTGGGCATCTGCGGAAACCAGCCGATCCTCGGAAACTGGAATCCGGACAAGGCCGTACTTATGAGTGATGCCAACTTCCCTGAATGGCAAATAGAGGCAGATGCCTCCAAAATCCATTTTCCGTTGGAATACAAATTCATTCTATACAACAAGAAAGAACGCCGCGCCGTATGCTGGGAAAACAATCCGAACCGGTATATGGCGGACCCGCAAAGCGGTGCAAACGAGACACTGGTTATCGGTGACCGTTATGTATATTTCAACCTTCCCGTCTGGAAAGGTTCGGGTGTTGCCGTACCCGTATTCTCACTCCGTTCCGAGAAAAGTTTCGGTGTAGGCGATTTCGGCGATTTAAAACGCATGATCGACTGGGCCGTCAGCACCCGGCAGAAAGCCGTACAGATTCTGCCGATCAACGACACCACCATGACACATACGTGGACAGACTCCTATCCTTATAACAGCATCTCCATCTATGCTTTCCACCCAATGTACACAGACTTGAAACAACTGGGTGCATTGAAAGACAAGAAACTTATGGCTGCGTTCAACAAACGTCAGAAAGAACTGAATGCCCTGCCCTCCGTCGATTATGAGGCAGTCAACAAAACCAAATGGGAATACTTCCACCTCATCTTCAAGCAAGAGGGAGAGAAGGTGCTGGCCTCGGCAGCCTTCCATGAGTTTTTCGAGTCGAACAAGGAATGGTTACAACCGTATGCCGTTTTCAGCTATCTGCGTGACGCCTATAAAACGCCCAACTTCCGCGAGTGGCCGAAGTACAGCAACTACGACATCCAAGAGATAGAGAAACTCTGCCAGCCGGAATCGGCGGATTATCCGCATATCGCCATCTATTATTACATCCAGTTCAACCTGCACCGGCAGCTACTCGCCGCCACTGAACACGCACGCGCCAACGGCGTCGTACTGAAAGGCGACATCCCCATCGGCATCAGTCGCAACAGCGTAGAAGCATGGACAGAACCCCATTATTTCAACCTGAACGGACAAGCCGGCGCACCACCCGACGATTTCTCGGTGAACGGACAAAACTGGGGCTTCCCCACCTATAACTGGGATGTCATGGAAAAAGACGGTTATGCATGGTGGATGAAGCGCTTCCGCAAAATGGCTGAATACTTCGACGCCTATCGCATCGACCACATCCTCGGCTTCTTCCGCATCTGGGAAATCCCGATGCACGCCGTACATGGCCTGCTGGGGCAGTTTGTACCCGCCCTGCCCATGACACGTGAAGAGATAGAAAGCTACGGACTCCCCTTCCGCGATGAGTTCCTGAAACCGTATATACACGAATATTTCCTCGGACAGATGTTCGGTCCGCACACCGACTACGTGAAGCAAACCTTCATCGAACCGACGGACACGTGGGAAATCTACCAGATGCGTCCGGAGTTTGACACCCAACGTAAGGTAGAAGCCTACTTTGCCGGCAAGACGGACGAAGACAGCATTTGGATGCGCGACGGCTTGTATGCGCTCATCAGCGACGTACTGTTTGTACCCGACCGCCACGACCCGTACAAATATCATCCCCGTATCGGTGTGCAGCACGACTATGTGTACCGTTCCCTGAATGATTGGGAGAAATCGGCCTTCAACCGCCTGTACGACCACTACTACTACCACCGCCACAACGAGTTCTGGCGCGAGCAAGCCATGAACAAGCTGCCTCAACTGACACAGTCCACCCGAATGTTGGTATGCGGTGAGGACTTGGGTATGATTCCCGATTGCGTGGCATGGGTGATGAACGATCTGCGTATCCTCTCACTGGAGATACAGCGCATGCCCAAAGACCCCGCACAGGAGTTCGGGCATCCGGAGTGGTATCCATACCGCTCAGTCTGCACCATATCTACCCACGACATGTCCACACTGCGCGGCTGGTGGGAAGAAGACTTTCAGCAAACGCAACGTTACTACAACACGATGCTCGGACACTATGGCGCTGCCCCCGCAACTGCCACTCCCGAGCTTTGCGAAGAGGTGGTGCGCAAGCATCTGCAAAGCAACTCCATACTCGCCATCCTCTCCCTGCAAGACTGGATGTCCATGGACGGCAAATGGCGCAACCCCAACGCACAGGAAGAGCGCATTAATGTGCCAGCCAACCCACGTCACTACTGGCGCTGGCGCATGCACCTGACGCTGGAGCAACTGATGAAAGCCGAAAGCCTGAATGAAAAGATAAAAGAACTTATCGCACAAAACGGACGATAAGACAAGTGCATTTAAGCTGATAATTAATAAGAAAGCGGTGGAAAACTTTTGAGAAGTCTCCACCGCTTTCCTGTTAATTGTATTCTCCAAGATGCAATTTTCTGTTATTTTTGCATTTTATAGAATACAAAACTCCACCGCTTTTGTATTTTATAAAAAACAAGACACAGCAACAATTGGCCGGTGTGGAAAAAGGCTACCTGGCATTGGATAATATCGAAGTGGGCTTCCGTAATGAAATTCCGCTATGGTTATTCGGATTGACGTACTAAATTGAGAGCTTACAAAGCCAAATCATATAAAAAATTTCCCCGCGTTTCACAACGCAGGGAAAACAAACAAACAAATACAAACAGTATAGCATGGAAACGGAACACTTTCCAACTGTTTTCCATGCAAACTGGATGTTTCCATATATTTCCGGCAAGCGGCTCCGCCGCATTACCATAGTTATTTATAGTCGTCCCATCCGGTAACGTCTGCGCCAAATGTAACGCCTTCCTTGATGATAATGTTCTTGTTTATGCTGTCATAATAATCATTATTCGCACTCAAGTTACCATTGATAGTACCACCATTAATGACAAGATTACCGTTCTTCTTACCGCTATCACCGTCAAACTCTACGCGGCCATTAATGACGCTTTGGCCATTGACAGTGACCGTTACCCCTCCCGGATAAGGCTTGTAGGAGTAAACATCGAACGCACATTGTCCTGCTGCAGCAGTAATGGTAGAGTTTGAAATCGTACAGCTTCCGTTATTATTGGAGATAACATACTTACAAGAACTTCCGCCAATCAGTTTGACTTTGTCCAGTGTCAGATGACAGTAATTCTGTATAAGCATCCTGCCTGACGCCACCTCTTTGGGCTGAACAGTACCATTCCTGAAAGTAACAAAAGCATCTTTTTCAAGATGGAAGTATTGGTTCTGGTATCCGGTAGAACCAAATAACGGATCATTGGTAAGATTCCATGCATGTTGGTTCAAGTCTATCTCAACCGTAGCCCGGCTACCGTTTTCCTCTTTATTATTTTTATCTTTACCATAGAAAATGCCCAGTCCCGGACCCTCATAGTCCTTCAGAAGTTTGACTTTCACATTGGCCCCGGCAGACAGATGACCGAGCAGACTCGGATCGGAGAATGTACCGCCACTGACGTTGATAGCCGGTGTGTAGCCGGCATTGCCCGTAGAAACAAGCGCATTAGCCTCTGCTGTCAGTGTACCGCCTTTGATGTTCACGACACAATCGCCATATTTGGCAGCTACATTGATTGCCGCACTTTCCATATTGCCGGTACCGTCGCCCCAATCTCCGGTATCGCCTGTACCCTTACTGGTGATCAAAGCTGTGCCTTCAACATTCAGTGTACCGCGGTTGATGCATACACCACCGCCTGCACCATATACCTTACCGCCACTGATGGTGGTTGTGCCGGATTGCGGCAAGTACACTGCATAATCGGAAGTAGAAATCAGCTCACCGCCTTCAATCCTGATTACACTATTTTGCGTTTTGTTGTTACCATTACCTAGCACCGCAGACCAGCCTGCTTCGATCTTACCGCCGGTTATGGTGAAATCGCCACCTTCATAAACAGCCACACCATACTGCCCATTATTTGTAGCATTTTCTCTGGCGGCATAAATAGTGCCGCCCTGCATAATCATAGCCGCATTTTCACCTATAATACGGATCAAGCCTGCACCATAAGCGCCGCCTGTATAATCCTTATTTGCAACAATCCGGCCGTTTCCCTTGCTGTCTTTCAGTGTCAGCTTTCCATATACCGCAATTCCGTCTACTCCCCGATTGGCTGCTGTAATGGTGTTGCCGTTCAGATCTAAGGTAGCCGTCTTATTGGCAGGAATCTCAATGCTTCTACCTGCTATGTCAACATCTTCTTTCAACTGATATACGCCGCCTTCAGCCATGGCCTCTTTGAGGTTCTCCGCTTCCAAAGACACCTTTTTAAAGATTCCCGGCAAGGTGGTGGGAAGTTGTGCCTGACTGGAAGCATAAATATATATAGTATCGGCGTTCGCGGTGCCATTTTCAATTGTAGTAATCACACCCTTACCAAATACCTTTACATTACCGGCATTCACTGTCAGTTTGCTAACAGTCACCCCGTCATTGATTACCAACGTATTTTCGGCAGTACCGGCTTCTATCTCATCATACTTCGTTCCATTCAGATAGACGGTTGTCTGCTTTGCGTCAATGACCAGTTTTTTGGTTTGCGGAGCTATGATAGTAAGTTCTTTCGGAGGATTTGAATTTCCTGCATCATTGGTATTATAATTAATCGTCACCGTCTTATTCGTTGTTTCCGGCAATGTAATGGAAACAGCCTTATCCGTTGCCGTATATTTAGGTAACTCAATGGTTGTATCTTCCGTCGGAGCAGTTGTAACAACTACATTATCACAGGTTTTCAACGCATCGGCTACGTCTGCAATATTAGCTACTTCCACAATCTTCTTATCCAAATCACCAGTGAACGCCGGTTCTAAGGTTGCGACAAACTGGCCCGACACAGTCAGCATGCTGCCTGTCACATTCGTCTTGTAGTTACGCTGAACAGGAATATTACTCAATTCCTTATCGGTAATCTTCTCTCCAGCGGCATTATTCATTGTCAACACCATATTCGTCAGCAATTGTCCCTCTTTCGGAGCAAAAAGATAATCCATAGTCAGTGCACCATCACCATCTACAACAGCCGCATTTTCTTTGTAAGAAAGTGCGGCCAAATCACCTGTCACTGCACCTGTATGAGCATTAAAGCCCGTATACACCCCTTTGAACGCCAACGATGCAGCAGCAGGAATAAGCGCCGTTCTATCTGTGGGAATACTCTCAAGGTCTGTGGTCTTAATATTCAACTGACCAAAGGGGCGGGTCAATTCCACTGCCTCATTGAAGGCTCCGGTCACCAACTTACTCAGCAATACGCCCGTAAAGGCATCGCGAGAGTCATCGTTTCCGGCATAAGCTCCGAGAAGAGAAATTTTCTGTAAACCATTGGTAGTCTGGTAATGTCTGTCGGCCTTAATGCCTCCCTCTCCGGAAACATCCGCCCAGAACACAAAGTCATAGGTTTGTGAAGTTACCAACCTCACGTTGAAGGTCGCAGTTTTATTACCCGCCACAGGCACCACCTGACGCTCACCATAAAGTTTGTCACCCAAATAAATCTCCATGATACAACGGTTCACCTGTGTACCGTCGCCCGCCGCGCGGGTAGAAGGAGCATTAGCACCCGGCAACTGCACACTGAAAGATACAGCGGTCTCGTTGCCACTTCCACCATTCACCAGCTCGTCACTCTGACAGGCTGTGAAAGCCAACAGGATAAGACCCGCCAGCAGTAAAAAATACGTTCTCATACTAGTTTTGTTTAAAATAAGACATACAATTATTTCTATTTGAATAAAAAAATCAAGGAACCACCACGTTTATCTCTCCGTCAAAACCGGGGTCAATACCGATGCCGGGAGCAAATTCACGAGTAAGGAACTCATCGCGCACCATGGTTATCTTGTTCCGCTTGAGAGGCACTTCCACCCCGGTGACGCGATTCACCTCCTGTCCCTCCTCGTTGTAAATGATCATTTCTAAGGTGACGGAAGATTCTTCGCCGTTCACCAGCACGTAGTCGAAAGCCAGACAGGCTTCATTGTCTGAAAGGACGAGAAGGTTGGAGGTGAACTTTATGCCCATAACCGCCTCATTGGGGCGGTTGGAGACAACATTAAAGCCTACGGGGAAATATCCGGTATAAAGCACCTGCACCGTAAAATCATCTATGGCTGCGTCCCGGATACTTTTCGTTTGCTCCAGCTTGTTGAGGTACTTGACAATGTCGGTGGTAATCAACTCCACCTTTGCCAACGGACGCTCCAGTTGCATCTCCTCGCGGTGTCCGGCTTCCGATTGGCAGCGATAGGGTGAAAGGTCAAGGGCAACCTGCCCGCAGAACACATCCTTATAGTCGGTTCCGCCCGTATAGTCTCCTTTCAGTTTGACGGCAGAGAAATCGGAGGTAGTATAAAAACAGTCGTCGGCAACATTGCCGGAAACTCCGGAAGCAAGCACAAAGTCGCGCCATGCCACCACCCGGTAGTTGCGCGCATGAAGGTCACATTCCAAAGTCACATCCTCCGTATCTCCCTCATCACAAATGAGTTGGCGGCGAAATTGCAGGCTTTGGTCGAACTTATCATCGGCATAGACTTCCACAATGTAACGCACCTTGTACTCACGAGGGTCGGCGGCGCGGGTGGAGAATTCCGGAACATCGAACGGGGTCATGTCCGCACCGGGCAACAGGACTATTTCGGTATGCACAATCGTAGGGTCTACTCCACCGTCCTCCGGCAATTCGCGCACGCTGCATCCTCCCAGCAGGGATATGGACAACAAGCTGCAGACAGCTATCAACAGTTTTTTCATCGCCGGCCTCCTTTCCAATCAATGCGGTAGCCCAACGAGATGCCTACGTGGTCTATGCCGAAAAAATTCCTATGGCGCGTATCCACATAAGCGCCGTTGGGAATGTTGAAGAAACGGTCATAATCCAGATAAGCATACCCCACTCCCAACGAAAACTCCACACACCAACGCCCGCCCTTTCCAAGCGGGAGACGGTAGCCGGCAGCAAGTCCCACATTCAGCAACGGGGCACCCGTATCACTGTTCTGATAACGGTAGGTATTGTTCTTAAGGGCATAATTATAAGAGGCCACCCCGACATGCACACCGGTGAAGAGTCCGTCCACTTGTCTGAACCAGTAACGCACTTCGGGCTGCACGCAGAAAGTGCAGAACTTGCGGGAAGAAGTAAGATAATCGACAGAAGAGTAATAAAAAGGTAAAAGAACAGAAACAGCAGGCGAGATGTCATATTCCACCGCTGCGTTCATAATTGCCATTCCCCACGCCGCCACATTCGTTTTCAGCAGCAATGAATGGTTATTGCGCCCGGTGCGTGAGTCCGGATTGAATATTCGCTTGGCATGGTGCGGGGTATTTTCCCCATTACCCGCTTTCGCATACACACCATTCGGAGTCATGAAAAGTACGCACAATAGAACCAACAATATTCTTATTTGCATAAACGTCTTATAAACTTCTATCTGCACAGGCAGACCGGAAGCATGCGTCCTCCAAACTCCGAAAAGGACCGGTTAGAAACAGAAACGTGGAGCTGCGTGCTGTTTCTTCGATGAAGGTCCTAGGAAAACCCGTTAAATGAAAACAGACAGCAGTCCCACGCTATAAACGTGAGAATCCACTGTGCTGTCCTTCATTCAACTAATGAAAATTTCCTAGGTTTTCATCGAAGAGGACAAAGCACAACGCTTCTAATTATATTTTATTAAAAAAAATCAAGCCACAGTCGCCACCGAACTTCAATGCAAAGTTATAGCTGTCTCTTATACACATCTCCGAGCCCACGAGACCCTAAGACATCTCG
>ENA-OYDJ01000292-OYDJ01000292.1-human-gut-metagenome-genome-assembly--contig:-NODE-292-length-15736-cov-9.642115_pt1 | contig 15736 bp, 3 predicted proteins | sample MGYA00243465_ERZ652897 | MGnify/ENA primary metagenome ERZ652897 (study PRJEB26926, sample SAMN06164859) | human gut metagenome | biome: ENVO:00009003; feature: ENVO:2100002; material: ENVO:00002003...
CGAGATGTCTTAGGGTCTCGTGGGCTCGGAGATGTGTATAAGAGACAGCGATAGACCACACGGCTGGAGGCAGTGGATATGTAGTAGATGTCGCAGTAATTTGTCGAGGAGGAACCCGAAACGGAACCCACCGGAATCACGTCCATATATTTGCCATGCGCCACGGCGGTAATCCAGATACCGGAGCTCACGGAACCCTTAACCAGGCGGGTACTGCCGTCAGGCATCCAGATGCGCCACTTCCCGGAATTGCCCGTGTCATTAGGAAGATCCACGCCGTCCATCATGTCATATTTATGACCATAGATGTCCTCGTAGCCAAGGCAGCAAATATTATTCACCTGCGTAACCGTGGCCCCGCCGTAGTCATCCTTCTCACGGTACCACGCATACTGGTGGACGGAGTTTTCTATCAGGCTGTTCGTCACATTAGGGTTGATTGAGGAGGCTTCCTCGTAGCCGATCGTGTCCGTCATACCGCGGCTGGCAGTACCACCCGTAGTACGGTTGTTCGTGTGAGAGCCCGCGCCGCATTGTTCCTGGCTGTCACGACGACCGTACTTCGCGTAGAAAAGATTCGCGATGCGCGAGTGCATAAGGGCATCAATCTGCTGCATACCGCGCTGGACACTGTAATAGTGGAAATCAGCCCAGGTCATGCTCGCCGTAGTGCTCCCGCCGGTAATGCAGGCGCGAAGTTTGGAACCGACAACACTGCTGCCCACAACGGCACACAAGTGCTCGTCATTAGGCACCCATTCGGGTTCCATATCCTCGATCCTGTCACTGTTAGAAAGGACAACCTTATCGAACTCTGCCGTGTTCAGAATGGAGAAGTGAAGAGCAGTGGCACCCTCCGGAACATCGGCAATCAGGTACATACCGGCCTCGAACTTGTTGCTCAAGGTAGGGACGACGATTGAACTGATGACCGTGCCGGAATCGTCTGTGAAAATGCTTCCGACAAGGCTTGTACCGGGAACGCTCGGGAAACGCACACGCTTGTAACCGTCCACGTTCACCTTGCATACCGAATACGTACTGTCAGTACTGTAGCTGTTCGAAAGCGTATCCTTTCCGCTCATGATCTTACGACCGGAAAGATAACCGCCACTCGTGCCCTTAATGTCGTCAAGCGTAAGGACGTCAGCATCCGGAACGGAAGGCATGTTATCCGAACCGTTACTGCTGTAACAGGAGTAATGCTTGCCGTTCAGGTAATCATTGATACCCTTGCTCCAGAAGAAGGGCTCGTACATCATCCAGTCACCTTCAGTGCCGTCCAGTCTGGCAGCCGTGCCGTCGGCGTACTTGTTGCTGTCCGTGTCGTCCAGCGGGTAGTAGGTCATCTCACCGTCCAGGTTGTTCACCGTGGTATCAACGTTCGCCATGTTCACACCCCGCGTCGTCGCTTTTTTAGTCACTTTAGCAAGTACACGGTGACGCTGCTTCAGGATGGCGGAAATATGACCGCTCACCTCATACGCGTTGTCATACTTGTAGCCGGTACCGTTGTCAAGGTTGCTCACGTTCGCGTCATCCGATACCTCGTCGTCGAACTCGATCATCGTGTATTCCGGCTGCCGGATATTCAGTTCCGGGAAGTGCGCCTTCAGAGCGCTGTACGTATCGTCATCAATGTAGCGCGTGAGCTGTACCGTACCCACCAAGGCGCACGTGTCCGTAGTGTTGCCATCGGAATCCACACCGCCCATCCCGACAAACTTATCCAGCCACGTACCGTCATCCTCGCGGTCAATACCGGTTACTCTGATACGTTCCACACCCGTGCAACGGCCCAGCAGGGTTTCCCAGTCAATACCTGGACAACTGTCAAAGATGAAGGTCTTCACCTTGCTGTAGCTTTCCAATGTCAGCCCGCCGGTGGTCAGTCTGCCCAGATATTCCAGACGGAGGCTGGTCAGTGTACCGGGAAGGTGGAGCAGCGTCACGGGAGAACCCTTGGCTAGCACCACGCTCTGCACCTGCGTACCGCGGGCCTCAAGTTCTTCCAGCTTGGTCTGCGCACTCAAATCCAGCTCGGTACTGGTACTTCCCCCGGTTTTCGCCTGTGCCTGGTTACGAAGGTTGAGTTTACGTAGCTGCTTGCAGTTGCCGATGTTCAACCACCAGCCGGTACTGCCGTTGCCGGAACTTTGAAGGTTCAGTTCGCGCAGCACGGTACATTTGCCCAGGTCGAAAGCGTTTTTCAGGTGGTCGGCGGCCCCGCTCATATCCAGCACCTTCATACGGCTCGCGCCATAAACCCTCAAGGGATCGTTCACCGTATAGGCACCGGTGATGGAAAGGCTCGCAGCCGCATCTTTCTTGATGATGCCGGTATTCCCTATATTCGGGCTGTTGTTCGTACCGTAGCCGAAAGCATAAACCTCGTTGGCCGTAATCTTCAGCACGTCGGGGGTGTCAGCAGCCGTACGTGCCAGATAGAGGTCGATGTTGTCACTGGTGAAATTGCTCGTGCCGTACTTAGCATCCAGAAGGGCGAAACGATTACGCACGAAATATTCACGGTGCGCACGGTTACTGCCCTGAAGGGCGTAGATGAACGGCCACACCTTGCCGTACATCTCCTGCGTGGCGGGCAGGATGTACTTCAGCTCGCCGCTCTTGTTATAGGCACGGTCGCACCAGTTGCCCGCCTGCTCCACGTTCAGCATGTCCAGGACACGGCTGGTGGTAAGTACACCGCGAAGAGCCTGCGCCTGTGTCTTCAGGTCAGCGTCCAGGTTGGCCAGAACGAGGTTCCAAAGCCAGCTGTCACGGCCTTCAAAGGCATATTTCCCGGCCTCGGCGTCATAAGTGTCGCGGTCGGTGGTGTAGTCATACACCAGGAAACAGTCGTTACGTTTTCCCATCTGGGTATCACCGTCGTAGTAGGTGATGTACCATATCAGGCCGTCCCACGTGCGCAGCATCATGTTCTTCGCACGCTGGTCAACGGCAAGGAAATAGTCCGTCCAGAGGTAATACGTCAGCAGGAAAGCCTTGTCGAAATAGTCACTTATCTCGTCCCTGAACTTCTCGCTCTTAAAAGTGGAGAGGTCGGCGCTCGTCGCACCGTCCGGAACACACGAGCGTATCCATGCGTACAGCCGTTTCACGGCCGTACGCTGCGACTCGTCAAGGCCCGCCCATTTCACATCATCCGGAACGTTGGTCTCGGCACCGGCATCAAACACCTCCTCCAGATGAGCGTCACTTGTGGTCTTGAAAAGGCACATGGCCTCGGTATTGTTCAGCATTTCCAGAGTGAGGGGACAGGCAGGATCGTAACCCTCCACGCCACTAAGGCCGAACAGGTCGCCGCTCTTGCTTTTCTCGTTGTTGAAGTTGTATTGCCCCACATAGTTGTTCTCGCCGTCCTCCGCAGCCGCCACAAACATGTCGATAGGCACACCGTCGATAGCGGTACGCACGGTGACCGCGTTCAAATCGCTGCCGCCCGTCTCGTACTGGTAACGCTGCGGAGGGGTGAGAAGCCCCATCTCCTTCAGCACGTCGTTGAACAGTTTGGCACCGCCTGTGTTCAGCGACATGGACGAGTCGGAATAATCACTCTTCAGACAGATCAGGTTCATGGCGATGCCACCGGGACGGACGGGATATTTCTTTTCCGCCTGCTCCTTGCCGCCAACGGTGAAGCTAAGGTTCGTGCCGCCCTTGCTGATATAGATACGGATGTTCTTGCTCGGATATTTCGTGGAACTGGTACCCTGAATACGGATATAACAGTCACGAAGCACGAAGTCGTATTCGGATCCGAAAGGGGAGTAATAGAAGATATCCGCCGAAAAGTCCGTCTTCTTGTTGTTCTCGGCATACACGTCATCGAGCTTGTTCTGGCGCACGATACGCAGCACCCCCTTGCCCTTGGCACGCAGCTTGTCCATATCCACAGTGTCGGTATCACCCAGGATATCGTTCTCCTCATACAGCGCGATCATCTCCTCACCGTCCGCACTGTCCACCATCCGGTTCTCCAGTTCCTCGTCGTCACTCAACCGGCGGGTATAGATACGCACGCTCTTTACCTCCACGTCCGCCCCGGCGCTGTCAATGGTGATATATTTCGGATTGTCCTGGCGGAAGCTGAAGGCGTTGTCGTAGATGTCGGCACCGGTACGGTTGCCGTCCACATAAAGCTCCATCAGACGGCTCTCATTGCGGGTACCCACCATGAGGGCCACCTTGATCCACCGGTCTTCCACATAATTCGTGCCCAGCTTGATCTCACGCTCCACCAGCTCGTCGTCCTCGTTGGTATAGGACACTTTCTCACCGGTCTTGAAACTCGCTTCCGAAGGGGTGATATAAAGCCCCTTGCCACTGTCGAGACAGTCCACAACTGCGGTATCGCTGTCAGTGGGATTGCTTACCCGGAGGGTCAGTTCAATGGTCAGCCCCGTACTTTTCACATCGGTGGCAAAGGGCCGGTAGCCGATGACGGCTTTCGCACCGTTGGTCAGCTTCAGCGCCTCACCCGTCCAGCCGTTGCTGCTCCAGTCAAAACCCTCGAACGTGGTCTCCACGCCGTTCGACTCCCATGTTCCGGGGTTACTCTCCCCGTTGCTGCGGCCCGCCGCGTCAAGCTTGACCGCCAGGCCGTAGGTGGCCTCGCTGATATCGATACCGCTCTCACCCACGTCGATGCGCAAAGTGTACCCGGTCGGACCGGCTTTCAGGACAAGCGTCTGCGTGCCTTCCTCGGTAAACCGGTTACTGTAGGTCATCATGCTGCGGGGAGCGCTCACGGTACTGCTCTTGACGCCGTTTTTCCAGAACTCCACTTCAGCGGGCACACGGTCGGGATCATAGGCCACCCAGTCGAAAGTGAGCTTCTCGTAGCGGCCGGCTTCAAGGACCGGCTCCAGATGCTCGTCCCGTCCGAGGACATGCCCGTCGGCATGAATGAGCTTCAAACCGATGAAGGGCGCGCCGGTTCCGGCCTTCAGCAGGTCGATATGGATGCTCTCGCTTTTCAGCGTGAGGTCGTCAGTTTCCATCTCGGCCACCAGCTGGGCGGTATGCCGCCCCACGGACAGGCCGGTCATGGAAACCTCGAAACTGCCGTTCGTCGTGCCGCTGCGGGTGACCGTATGCGCGTTCTGCTGTACACCGTCCACGTACAGGCTGACGGTTTTCGTGCCGGTACCGCTCACGGCGTAGGGTATACTCGCGGAATCATAGGTACCGTAACCGCCGTTCTGGATGGTGGCCGCCAGGTTGTAACCGCAGGAAAGGGACAGGGTGACGCTCTTCACGCTCACGTACGCCTGCTTCTTCTGCGCCTTGCCCGTGGTGGGATCGGTAGTCTCGGCAATGACGTAGATATCGCTCGTGCCCACCAGCAGGTATTTGGTCAGGTCAAGGGTATAGGTACCCTTGCTCACTTCCTTCAGCGAGGAGGAATAAGTGGTGGTCGTCCCGCGCTTCACCTGGATGGTGACGGTCGCTTTCTGTCCGGTACTGCTACCCTTGTCATCACCGCCGGCAACCTGGTGGTCATAGGTATAGGTAAGTTTCACCGCTCCGCCTTCCTTCACGGTTTTCTTGTCGGTCTCGGCAAGCAGCACGATCTTGGTGGTGGAGGACTCACCGCCGCCACCGCTGCCGGCCGGGATGTCAACGCTCGCGATCTCCGCCCCGCTCTTGTTGGTCAGCGCAAGGCGGACACTGCTCTCGTCGTCGCTCACTTCCGCGCTCATGCCGAACACGGTACCGGCTTCCACCTCCTGGAATTTGGCGGCGACGGTCTTGTTCTGGACGGGATTGGTACTGTCGGCATCCAGGCTCTCGTCCACTTCCAGCTTGTCGATGGTCAGATCCACGTTGCCCTCGCTGTCGGGAACTTTCTTCTCGCCGTTCACCGTCAGGCTCTTCATCGTTCCGGCACCGCCGAAGTCCTCCCAGCTCGCCTCCTGCTCCCAGCTCGACAGACTTGTCCCCACGAACTGTTTGGTCTCCCATTTGCCCTGCGAGACTTCATAGGTGATGCAACGGCCCTTGTAACGGTATTTCTCATCCACGGCACCGATCGCGGAGGAAAGGACATAATAACCGCTCTCCAAAGGGACTTCCGCCGTCACATTATACGTGTTACCGCCACCGCCCGTACCACCGGGAATATCAACGGAGGCAATCTCCGTCCCGGTCTTCCCCAGCAGGGTGAGTTTCACCGTGTCGTTCTCCTCATCAGGGACGGCCGTCATGCCACCGACCAAACCGTCGTTCACACCGGCGGCGGCATCCTCCGCCTGTTTCGCAGCCGCGGATGCCGCTGCCGCGGCGGAATTTGCAGTTTCAGCAGCCTGATTGGCGGTACCGGCCGCATCAGACGCCATACCCGCAGCTTTATTCGCCAAAGCCGCAGCATTATCCGCTTTCGTGGCAGACGCATTCGCCGTGGCAGCGGCATCATCGGCCGGTTTACGCAAAAGGGTGAGCGGAGCACTCACCAGCTCACTGCCGCGAAGGGCGGGGAGACTTTTGATATTGTCAAGGGAGCTGACCTCCACAAGTTCATCAACGCTCTGGCTCTCGGCCTTGATAGCGTTCAGGATGTCGTTCTTAAGTTCCGTTTTCTCCGATTCTGTAAGTGCCATAAGTTATTCCTCCTTTTTTATTGTTGTCAGTCATTGTAATAATGGTATGAAAGCGCGCTGAAGCCAAGGATGCACCAGCCGCACTTGTTCAGGCTGTTAATGATGGCGGGCTTCTCCCAATCCTCGCCCGTGTAGAGCAGGAGGAAGCGGTTCACGGAGGTGACGTACAGCCAGTTCCTCTCCGGGTTCTCCGGAGCGGAAGAAAGCTCTCCCTTCCACGTGATGCGGAGATCATCGGAAGCGCCGCCGTAAACGGGGAACTCCACCCACGCGCCGTACCAGTAAAGGTAGTTGCGGTTCCTTTTCGTGTCGTAGTAAAGCCATCCGCTCGAGGGGGAAGCGGGGGGACCGGCCGACGCTCCCCGCCACGAAACCAGGTCCGCAAGGATTCTCCCGTTCAGCTCGGGGGTACCGACCAGCTCGATGATCCCGCTGATCCAGTCGATCCTGTAGGGGTCGGAATAGGAAAGCAGCGAATCACTGCTAAGGTTCACGTTGGAACCGCGGAGCAGCGTGCCGTCGTCCACACGGACGGAGCTGTAGCGGATAGAGCCCACCGTACGCGTATAGGGAGGGTGGCAGCCGTTGTAAAGGGTTACGCGCGAGCCGATATAACGCACGTCGTTCGGAAGGATGATGTCCGCACCGTTCGACGAACCGGCCATGTCCACCTTCAGGCTCAGCTCGCGGCCGATCAGGTAGCCGGCCTCGCCGCGGCCCGAGCAGGAGGTCAGGACGGCGTCGCTCGACTCCACAAGGTGGAAGTTCGTGCGGATATGCCCGGAGAACGTGCCCGCGTTCGCCTCGATGCTCCCGTCCTCCAGGATCTTGAAATTATCGTTGGCCGTCACGAGGCCCTCCAGCTTGACGCGGTCACCGGTCAGCTTCACCACGCTGATCTTGTTGCCGTCAGCGTCCGTCCCGTCCACACTCACGCCGATAAGCGCCAGTTTCCCGTCCGCGTCCTGGGCGTAGATGCCCGCGCCTTCAGGCTTCACCACAAGCCCCGTCTCTTCCAGCATATTCTCGTCACGGTCAAAGACGGCGGCCGTTATCTTCACCAGACGCTCCGACTGCTCGAAAAGCGTCCGGTAGCGGTGTGCAAGGCTCTCCACCTTGTCAGTGGACAGCACGAGCATATACAGGTAGATGTCACCGGTAAAGGACAGTTTGAAATCACCGGTACCGTTCCAGAGGCCGCTACAGGTGTACTGCACGTAACCATCAGTTGCAGACAGTTCCTCCTCCACCTCCAGGCTGTTGAAGTTCGCGAAACCCGTCTTGTCAACGTCCAGGAACTGGACTCTTAGAGTCCCTTTGGTTGCGCAGCGGTAGAAGAAGGAAAGGTACACCGGCACGGCCTCCTTCTCCCCGTCACCGTTCACAGGCATGGAGGGGATGCTTTTCAAATTCGCCCGTTTCTGGAGGATGTACTTGTTACGGATGTGCACCACCGTCCGCCCGTCATCCACCGTCACGCTCGCCCCGTCGCCCTTTCTGGTCAGTACGTTGTTGTTCGCCCAGATCCATTTGTTACCTGCCAGGAAGAACACCGTCTCGTTCTCCGTGTTCCATTTCTCCAGCCCGTCATCGAAGGCGGGGTTGTTCAGGTAGCCCTTCTCCGTGGCGAAGTCGTTCCTTAGGGCGGTCACCGCGCTGGTGATGCGCCCCTCCACGATCTCGAACTTGGTCTTGATGTCCTCACCGGTCACCAGAAGGAAAGTCCCGCGCAGGTAGGCGTTGTCGCTGTAAAGGCCGTTGCCGTGCGGCTGGTTGTCAGCCGGGAACCAGTCATCGCTGATGCCGTCCAGGTTGCCCAGGCGCGCACGAAGGCAGCCGGTGAAGTTCTTCGCCTTCACCCCGTCCATCACGTCCACGCGGGGCTGACCGTCCTCGGTGGCGGAGATCAGGATCAGGTTCTGACGCAGCGGGTTCTCCGTGTTGCCCATCAGCACGCACTCGTCACCGGCCTCCGGAAGGGAACCTGAAAATTCATCCTCACTTACGAGAATGGAGTCACCCTCCACGCCGGCCACCTCCACCCAGTACCCTTTCAGGTTCCCGCCGCTGAACGTGGCGCAGCGCATCAGGTCATGGGCCTGGAAACTGTTGTCCTGCTCGAAAGTGATCCTCCAGTAACCGTCCTCAAGTACGGCGGTCTTTATTTTCCCGTTGGCGGCGCTGACGCACAGCTGGCCGCCAACGCTGCGTACCTTCTCGATAAGCAGCTCCAATACTACCATGACCTGACGTACCGTCAGCTTGTCGATGGTAAGATGGGACAAAGCGTCCTCCATCCACAGCCGCCACCCCTCACCGAAAAGACCGTCCACGAATTTCGGGCTGCGAAGGAACTCACGCACGACAAGGGTCAGCAACTCGGCATTGCCCTTGTCATCAATACCCGCATTATCCTCCTGTCCGAAAGAGGCTCCCGCTTCGAAGGTGATCTTCCCCTTTGCACGGTCATTCTTTTTTTTGCTGATGTGTTCCGCCTGACTTCTCCGCGCGGAAAAAAGATTGTTGTCCGTAGGCAGTGTCTTGTCCCAGCTACGGATAATGTCAGGAAGCGCGGCACCCTCCGCCTTTGACTTCGTATAGTTTTTCAGTTCCCCGATACTGTCATTCACCCGTTCAAACGCACCACTATGCAGGGCATCGCTGATCTCGATGTCCATCTCCCCGGGTTGGTTCACCTTCCGGGTAATTTTCGTGATGCGGCTGCTGCGATAACCGGTTTCGGGGAAATACTCCTCGCTTTCAAGTCTCACACGGCGGCCTACGGACAGGGAAACACCGTTCTCCTCAATCCACACATGGTCGGTCGGGGCCTTGTAAACGGCAAGATCCTGCCAGCATTCGGTATTGAACTGTTCCACCGCCGTAAGAAACTCCTCCTCGGCAAGCGGGTAATATTCGTCCGGCATACGGATATTCCAGAGAATATAACGGTCACCGGATTTCGGAATAAGTTTGCCGCCGGGGAGTTGCGTGTCATCATCATAGGGCCATATCGTAATAATCTCGAACTCACGGGTGGCACTGTTGAAATTCACCTCGAAATAGTGGTCCTCACCCTGCCCCAGTCCGGAAAGGTCACCGTCCTGGAACGATACACGTTTGGTCTCGTCGGGCAGCTCGTAATCGTTCGGATCGAAATTCAGGCTGTCGTCCCTGAAATAATAGACCGTGAAAGGGTTGCCGTCGTCATCTTTCACATCTTCGCTGCGCACACTGCTGACAGCCCCGATCCTGCGGGGATAAATGCCGCTGAAGGCGTCTTGCTCGTAACGGTCATAGATGCCGTACTCCTCCGTATGTATCTCGACATATTGCCTGCCCCCCGGAAGCATCAGGCGGCTATGCCCGTATTTTGACGGATCTATGTTCCGCGTGCTGCCTACCGGGAACAACCGGGTATAAAAATTGTCGGTACCCGTCGTGTCGCGTTCGATTCCGGTCAGTCCCTTCCCGTAGCCCAGCGTTATTTCCTCGCCATGCTCACACCGGCACACGTTCACGGTCTGGCCTTCCACCCACCATTCAGCCTGCCCGCCGACCGCTTCGGCTATCTCTTTCAGGGCTTCGTTGCAGTACTTCCCCTCGTAATCGATGACGATAAGGTCCGTACCGTCCACCCGCCCCACTTTCCAGTCGGTGGTGTGGTTCATTCCGTCATTGATACACTTCACGATCATGGCCACGTGTTCACGCGGAGTCGCTGTCAGCGTGAACACAGGCTCGGTGTTCCCGTCGGTGGTCTCCAGCACAAGAAAACGTCTCACCAGGCTCTCGATACCGTAAAACTTCAAATCATATACCCACTCCTGGCCGCTCTTCTGCTTCGGGATGTACCGTTCGGTCAGCCAGTAGCGCTCACCCTCAAAGTCCACCCGGTCATTCACGTCCAGGGCGATATATTCGTAATGCGTGAAAGAGAGTGTCAGGACATTGTCACCCTGCACCTCCTTCACCTGGGTGGAGCTGTCGCCCGCCTCGATATCGGTCCGTCTGTTGCCGTTGCTGTCATAGATGGTCAGCATGTCTGTATCTTGTTTAAACGTCGTTTGAATAGGGTTTGAATCACATTTATATGACCGGGACAGGTTCCCGGAACTTCACCTTGAACTTGCCGGCGTGCACGCCTTCCTTCCAGAGATAGGTCAGAGGCTGGAACTTGCTGCAATCCGTATATTTCACACGGAGAGTCAGGGCAAGTTGGGGAAAGGAAATCTCAAGCCACCCGTCACGGCCTTTCTTCAGGAAATTGATGAACTCGAAATACTTCTTCAGCCAGCCGGCCTGCGTTTTGCCAAACAGGGCGAAATGAAGCGTCACGTCACGGGCCTCGTTCCTGGGCGTCAGCACGGAGGAATATTTCTCCCCGTCCTCCTCCCGGATATTCACAGCCGTGTCCGTTTTCGTCTTGCTCGGGGTCAGGATGGCGGTCAGGTTATCCATCCCGCCGCGCTTGTCCTCAACGAGGAACACCCCGTATGTACTCCAGATGTCGGTACCGTTGACAAGTACCAGACCGCCTAATATCTTTTCCATATCATTTGCATTTTACTCCGTCACGATTGATTTTACGAATCTCTTCCTCTATTTTGCCAAGGTGCGACGCGCTCGTGCCGGTGTTCTCCTCGATACGGGCAAGATGCCCCTCGGCGGTGTTCATCTTGTCGATGACGCTCTCCATCTTCTCATCGATGCTCGACCAGTGTTGCAACCCGCTGGTGAACATGCCGTCCAGTTTTGTACCCTGGTCCTGTGTCATGGCTGAAAAACCGCCGGTTTTGGCGCTCTGGCTCGTACCGCCCGAGTTATCGTACCCGGTGGCCGCGGCAAGATTGTCACGAAGAGCGATGGCTTCCTCGACATACTTCATGTACTCGTCCTGGAGGGCCTTACGCTCGGCTTCTGTAAGGTCATTGTCTTCCATCGCCTTGCCGAATTTCTCCCACCAGCCTTTCAGCTTGTCGGAATACAGCTCACCGATCTTGTTTGACAGCATCGCACGCATGAAATACTCGGATATGTCCTCCGCCGCGGCTGCGGCATCATACTTCATATCCATCAGGTTATCCACGAAACTGCTGTACATGCTGTCGAAGGAAATACCGGTGAGACCTTCATACAGCTGGTCGGTAAGTTCCTCCAGCTTGCCCGCCTGGTCGATATAGTCATCCAGCTTCTCGGTCAGACGACCTCCATATCCGCCCTTGCCGGTATCCTGGATCTGCGTCCACATGTCCACGTTACTGCGCAACTTCTTCATCTCCTCCGGACTTAGGTTCCAGATGTCACCGTTCCAGCTACGCCCGATCTGACCGCTCAAACGGTCAATCTGTTCCTGTGAGAAACCGCCCCAGTAATAATTCCAGCTGTGATGCGAACCGTGATAGCCGGCCTGCGACATGGCCATGTCCAGATAGTTCGAGTTCGTCTCCTGCTGGAGCCTGTAGGCATCCCGGTAGGCGGCCACGGACTTTGTACCCTTGCTCGCCTTGATCTCCTCCGTCAGGTCCTCGATAGCCGTCTGCAAGGTCTCGTTGCGCTCGGTCAGCCGGTCGATGGTTTCCTGGACCTCTTTGGCATTGCTTGAAGTCGTCCAGGAGGAAAATCCGCCCCAGGTCAATGCGTCGAATATCTTGCCCACACCGGAAAGCAGCGATTTTCCGATAGTCACAAAAAGATCACCGGAAAGCACATCGTCAAGAATACCGCTCACGGCATTGAACACCGCGTCGAGCAGGCCACCGATGACCACACTCAAACCATCTTTGAAAAGGTCTATAATACTTACAATCCAGCCGACAACAGGCACATCCTCAAGTGTTTCGGAAACCTTTCCGAAAGCCTCGCCCAGTTTGCCGTCCACTTCCTTGGCACCTTTGCCGAGTGTGATCAGGCCATTATACGCCCCGCTGATACTGCCGGAGGCAATCTGCTGCAATCCGTCCCTCACATTCTCCATACTGGTCTTCAGACCGGAGGCAGTATTCGAGAGGGACTGCCGGGCACTGTCAGCCGTTTCCTGCAAGGCGTTTATATTCTCACTCGCGGCATCGGCATTAGCCTGCGCCGTTTCCAGGGCTTGCCGGGCGGACTCCTTCTCCTGTTCGGTTCCGGACTGTTGCGCCTCAATGTATGATTTCTGGGCGGCAATGAGTGCCGTATAGGTGTCCACATACACCGCCTGTGCCTCCTTCAGGTCTGAAAGGGCTTTCTGGTAGGCAGTAACCTCGGCACCCAGTTTCTTGAAACTGACCTTGCCGGAACCGCCCAAAGCCCTCTCCATCTGTTGGACGGCAGAGACAAGCGCGTCCTGGCTGGCATGGTCGGCATTTCGGAACTCGTCAGTGAGCATGTATTTTCTGGCATCCGCCAATACAGGCTTTATCATATCGGAAAACATCCCGCCGAATTCACCGAAGACAGTACCCCAGTCAATACGGGCTTTCAGTTCCTGCACTTCGATGCCGGCAAGTTTGCTGTCACGTTCAACACCGAGAGAGAGCTTCTCGCTGCCGGACGTCGTCTTTTGTATCTTTTCCGCATATTCGGTCGCGATGGCGAGTTTCTGCTGCTGGAAGGTGCCGTAGGCCTGCAAATATTCCTGCATCACTCCGAACTCTTCCCGATAAGCTTCCGCTATTTTCTTCTGTCGGCCGGACTCGTTCAGCTCACGGGCCTTGTCTATTTCGGACTGCTGATCTTCCGACAGCGAACCGGACTGCCCCGCTTTCGCGTTGTCACGTTTCCAACCGGCTTCCTGCCTGGCTATTTCATCCTTGCGTGCCTGGTATTCATTGTCTATCTGGCGCAGCTTCTTCTCCAGCCCCTCGGTCATCATCTCAATCTCCGCCTCGTCATTCTTCCTTTGCAGCCCGGCGAGTTCCTGGCCCAGCTTTTCAGAAACCTGTTTGCGGCGTTGGGCTTCTTTCTCCGCCTTGTCCGCCTTCTTCCGTTCGGCCTCGGAATCCTTATCCTCACCGGGCTTGACCTTGTCGTACTCCTTTTTGGCGGTATCGACGGCATCCTTCAGTTCTTTCGCCTTCTTCTCAAACTCCTCACGGGAAAGGCTGTTGGACGTTTCCTGAAGAAAGGCGTTATAAGCCTTGAGCGCATCCTGGTATTTCTCTTTTGCCGCAGCCACCCAGTCAGTGCTTGAATCCGTGGGCAGGTTACGCCGGTTTTGTTCCGAAACCAGTTTGTTCAGCTGATACTTCAGTTCGTCACGGGAATAAGTTCCGGTAAGATTTTCGTCACCCTGCGTAATCTTTCCGTATTCCTTCTCCTGGACAGACATCCGGGCAAGCAGGGTTCTACGCTGCTTTATCTGCTGTGCAAGGGTCTCGTTACTCACACCGGTCAGGTTTTCGAAATAGGCATTTACCTCGTCCTTGCGGATTTGTCCGTTCAGGCTCTTGCGTTTTCCGTACAGATTCTGAAGCTCTGCCTCCTCATCCCTTGAACGTGCGGATTTCCGGACATATCGGGCTCTTTGCCGCCCGTAGCTGTCCTGGTAATATTCGGTTGCCAACCGGGTCTTGCCTTCAAGTTCTTTTATCCTGTCATCCACACGTTTCAATTCATTGGCGGGATTGGATATGGACTCACCGGCTTCCAATCGGGCTATCTCTTCCTTGATTTTCTTGATATTCTTCAGTTTCTCATACTCGGTGTCGTATTTGGAGAATATATCCGGATATTTCTGTTCCAGCTTGTTTAGCGCCTCACGCCGGGCATCCGTGGACACGGCTTCATCCCCGGCAATGGAACACAGTTCCTCTATTTTGCGCCTGTGCTCTTCCTCGGCCTCTATGGTTTTCTGCTTCTGCTGCTGATACCTTTCCTCGGATTCCTGCAAACGTTCGGTTTCCGTCTTCATGGAGATCAGTGCCACGGCAACACCGGCAAGCAGGGTCGCAACCAGCACATAGGGATTGGAAAGCATGGTCCGGTTGAGCATTTTCTGCGCTTTCTCAACCAGCAGGAGCCAGTTGTAATGCAACGCCTCCGCAGCCACCGCCCAGCCTTTCACGGCCGTGACTGTCATGACGGCGGTCCGGTACACACCATACGTACCGACAAGCCCGAGCAGGATACGGCCGAAACGTTCGTAATGCTCCACCATGTAGGAAACACCGGAAAGCGTGGTGTTGATGACACCTTCCGACTGTTGCCCGATTTCATTGAACATCATTGAAACGGCATCCTCTATATTGGAGATCTGTCCGGTTATCGTTTTGGATTGTGCCTCCATCAGACCACTGAATTTTCCGCCCTCGTCCGTCAGGCTCTCTATGACCTTCTGCACTTCGGGAAAACCGACCTTGCCTTCCTCCACAAGCTCCTTCACCTTGCTTTCAGCCACGCCGAACTGCTTGGCCAGTTCGGCGATCATAGGGATGCCCCGGCCGGTGAACTGGTTCAGGTCCTGTGTATAAAGCCGTCCCTGGGACATGGTGGTGCCGTAAAGATAGACCAGATCGTTCAAAGGGATGGAAAGTCCGGCAGCGATGTCACCCAAGCGGATCAGCGTCTCGTTCACTTTCTCCGCTCCAAACCCGTAGGCAAGAAGCTGCTTGGCACCCTGCGCGACATCCTCCAGGCCGAAAGGAGTGGTCGCGGCCGTATGTACCAACTGCTGCATCAGGGTGTCGGCCTTCTCCGCACTGCCGAGCATGGTCTGAAACGACACCTCCAGCTGCTGGAACTCGCCGCGTACCTTGGTGATGTTCGACACCAGCTCCTTGATAGTAAAGGCGGCCGCCAGCTTGCCGACGGTGTTGTTCAACAGGGAACCGCTCCTGTCAAGTTCCCGGATCTGTCTGTTGGCGGACGATGCCTGCTGGGACATCCGCTCGATCTTGCCCACGGCCTTGTCAAGACGGGCGCTCAAATGGTCCACCATAAGGAATTCTATTTGTACCGGTTTCATCTATTTTAGCTTGCTTTGAAAAAATCCTACTATTCCATCCGCTTCATCCTCGGCGCTCCGCTCATCCGCAGGACCGGAAGATCCGGACTTGTCACGGACATACCGGGGAGCGTCACTAAGCATCATGATCAGGGTCTGGTAATTCACCTTGTTCAGTATATAGTCC
>ENA-OYDJ01000302-OYDJ01000302.1-human-gut-metagenome-genome-assembly--contig:-NODE-302-length-15531-cov-4.402882_pt1 | contig 15531 bp, 9 predicted proteins | sample MGYA00243465_ERZ652897 | MGnify/ENA primary metagenome ERZ652897 (study PRJEB26926, sample SAMN06164859) | human gut metagenome | biome: ENVO:00009003; feature: ENVO:2100002; material: ENVO:00002003...
TAGGGTCTCGTGGGCTCGGAGATGTGTATAAGAGACAGGGCAGGCTGTGTTGCTTGAACGAGTATTTTTTGCGCCCACTTTTGTTTGAGGCGGCATGTAACTCCCACACGGCACGTCATAAATCAAGCGTATGACACAGGCGAACACCACGACGCAAGTGTCCAGCTGTCGAATGAACATAAACAATCGCAGGAGCCGAAAACGACACCGACAAATTAGCAATTTGAAACGAGTTCTGCCACAGTACCCGCCGGGTGGCATACCCCATGAAGAGCGGGCGGCTATCTCCTCAAAATAAAAGGAGATAAGTTTATCAGCTTCCCAGCTCTATGTGTATAAACACCGCAAGCGAATTGGGCTCCTGCATATATGTGATAGTGCCGCCTCTTGCTGTCGGAATCAGATATTTGTAGTCACCTTTCTCGAAAAGACTGTGACATGCAGTATCATAGGTTTCTCTGTCCGAAAACTTGAACGTGATATAGTTAGATGACGTTGTCATGCCCTGTAAGACTTTAAGGTCGTAGGATGTAAAATACAGCCCATTCCTGTAATAATAGTCATCCTCCACTGACGCTTCCTGCGGCAGCATATCCTCATTGTCCAATGTACGTGTAAGCTTTACCACATCAAGCGGCACTCCGAACCAGCTGTATGATATGCCATTTCCCAGATAATCACCATCACCGTAGGTACAGTCCACCGCACACCACGCACCGTCCAGATATACCATATTCCAGGCGTGGTTTGCATCAGATGTGGTGCCTGTCACAATAAGTGAGCTGATACCGGCCCGGTCACACAGATACTTAAACATCATCGCATAGCCCTGACAGACCGTCCTACCAAGCACTGCTGAGTACATATCCTGGTTGTGAGGAGAATTTTCCTCATACTCGGCATGCTCTATCACATATTCATAGAAATGCACAGCCTTGTCATAATCCGATGCACCTTCATCGATACCTGCCATACAGGCTGACACATAGCCTGAAATCGTACTTATTGCGTTGTCGATATCAGACTCAGACATATTGTATACAGGCGAAAAAATGATGCTGTTTCTCACAGTATACTGACTCTTTTCTATGTAGAAAAACTGTGGATTGTCCAGCAGCACAAACTGCTGTATACGGCTTACGTTGTCAGTGTCTGTAGTATTTAACGAAATTCCATCCATGCGCTTTTGCATCATCGCATAAATCTGCCTGTAAATAAGCTTGTCATCATCTGACAGCTTCTCGTAGTAGTAGTGATATTCCCCTGTAAATACTGACTCATCGTACTCTGTCTGTTCGCCGTTTAAATAGTCTGTTGTGGTCTGCATTTGCCCCTTTACTGCCCTGTGTATAGCTGTAGGAAAATCAGCTATAGCACCTATAAACCCTCCTGCCTTTAAGCATTTTGCAGCGAACATAAAGCAACAGGCAGCAAACACAAGTGCCGGTATGATTTTTAAAAGCTTTTTCATCTATTCCCCCATTTTAATCGTTGTCTGTCACTCTTTTAGGTGTGAACAGCAGCCATAGCAAGCCTGCATATCAGGTACAGTACAAAAAGATGCACCGGGTAAAAGGCGTAAAAGACATATTTTAGTGAAATGCCTCTTTTTCCATTGTAATAGCGAAGCGGTATAAGCATAAAAAGTGCAAAAAACTCTATGGTACCTGAGAAAAGTCCAAGCAGTATGACTGCCACGGCAAATGCAACATCCCGGTTTGAAGAAAGCAGGTACATCATGACAATGCACCCTACACCCGCCGCACCATAATCACAGCAAAGCACAAACTCTGCAATAATCATCATAACAAGCACTACTGATACCATTACTATACACCTGATCAGTGTGACAAAAAACCACTTGACTGCAGAGGATGCCTTTTCTATTTTATCGACCGACTTAAGCCAATCAAGCACTGTGATGGCAAGCAAGCCTAAAAGCAGTGTAAAAAACACATTGTTGCTCTTAAATTCGAGCACTGTATTGTTTATTGCAAGGTCAAACGGTATCTCAGAGATAAGCGCGAATATAAACATCCTCGCAGCATATTTTTCCCTACTGTGTGTATATTTAAAGCCCTCCACAAGCAGGAAGCAGAAAACAGGAAAGGCCATGCGCCCTATAGAACGCATGACCCAGTAGATATCAATAAGCGTTTGTCCACCTATCCCGTTATTTATCATCTGAAGAATAACCGTTGCCGCAATATGGTCTATAAGCATGGTAAAAATGGCTATAAGCTTAAGCGTGCTTCCACTGATACCAGACTTTGCGATAACTTTTTCCAAAATCCTATACTCCTGCCATATTTACGGTAATTCTGTCAAGATGCCAGATATCGTCCACATATTCCTGGATTGTTCTGTCTGAAGAGAACTTTCCTACATGTGCGATATTGAGCAGTGCACTCTTTCTCCATGCGCTCTTGTTCTTGTAATAATCATTAATCTTCTGCTGTGCATTTGCATATGAGCGGAAGTCTGCGAGGATAAAGTAGCGGTCAGCCACCTGTCCCTGCTGTGGATTGAGCAGTGAGTTGTAAAGCTCCCTGAAAAGCTCATGGTCATTTGGTGAATATGTGCCGTCTACAAGCTGGTTTACTACCTTTCTTAGCTCGGCATCGTTATTATATACATCAACAGGATTGTAGTCATGTCTGTTCTCGTGTGAGATGACCTCATCAGAGCTCATTCCAAAGATAAACATGTTGTCAGCCCCTACCTCATCGAACATCTCGACATTGGCACCATCCATAGTTCCGATAGTGAGCGCTCCATTGAGCATAAACTTCATGTTTCCTGTTCCGGATGCCTCCTTGCTTGCTGTGGAAATCTGCTCGCTGACATCTGCTGCCGCAAAAATAATCTCGGCATTGGATACCTTGTAATCCTCGATAAATACTACCTTGAGCTTGCCGCCAATAGAAGCATCGTTATTTATCACATCAGCCACACTGTTGATGAGCTTTATTGTTTTCTTTGCATTTCTGTAGCCTGCTGCTGCCTTTGCTCCAAAAATGAATGTTCTAGGATAGAAATCCATAGACGGATTTTCCTTAATCTTGTTGTACAGATACATCACATGAAGGATGTTCATGAGCTGTCTCTTGTACTCGTGAAGTCTCTTAACCTGCACATCAAAGATAGAATCCGGATTTACATCAATACCATTGTGCTCCTTGATATACTTTGCTAAACGCACCTTGTTTGCTCTCTTAATCTCAGCAAACTCCTGCTGTGCAACAGGGCTGTCCGCATAAGCCTTGAGCTTTGAAAGCATTGTAAGATCTGTAATCCAGCCGGCTCCTACCTTTTTTGTTGCCCAGTCTGCAAGGAGTGGATTTGCATGGGCTAAGAATCTACGCTGTGTGATTCCGTTTGTCTTGTTATTGAACTTCTCAGGGAACATCTCATAGAAATCATGAAGCTCCTGATTCTTAAGTATCTCTGTGTGAAGCTTTGCAACACCGTTTACAGAATAGCCTGCAACGATAGCCATATTTGCCATCTTGACCTGTCCGTCATAGAGGATAGCCATCTTTCTTACCTTGTCCTCATTGCCAGGATATCTCTCATTAATCTGCATCACAAATCTTCTGTTTATCTCGTCAACAATCTGGTATACACGAGGAAGCATTCTCTGGAATATCTCAATTGGCCACTTCTCAAGCGCCTCAGCCATGATTGTATGGTTAGTGTAGGCTACACATCTTGTAGTGATATCCCATGCATCATCCCATGACAGATGCTCCTCGTCCACAAGGATTCTCATAAGCTCTGCGACTGCAACTGTAGGGTGAGTATCGTTCATCTGGAAAACGACCTTATTCGGAAGATCTTTTAAATCGCTGTGATGCTTTTTAAACCTTGCAAGTGCACGCTGGATGCTTGCTGATACAAAGAAATACTGCTGCTTTAAGCGAAGCTCCTTGCCCTTTACATGGTTATCGTTTGGATAGAGCACCTCAACAAGGTTTCTTGCAAGATTTTCCTGCTCCACTGCCTTGTCGTAGTCACCCTGGTCAAAGGACTCGAGCGAGAAGCCGTTTTTGGGCTCTGCATCCCATATCATGAGAGAATTGACCACATTGTTGTCATAACCGACTATAGGCATATCATAAGGCACTGCAAGCACCGACTGATAGTCCTTCTGCTCGAAATGAAGCTCTCCGTTTTCATCTGTGCTCTCCTGCACATATCCTCCAAACTTGACCTCATAGCAGTACTCCGGACGACGAAGCTCGAATGGATATCCGTCCTTGAGCCAGTTGTCAGGCACCTCAATCTGGAAGCCGTCTGAAATCTGCTGCTTGAACATACCATATCTGTATCTGATTCCACAGCCGTATGCAGGATATCCGAGTGTGGCAAGTGAATCCATGAAGCACGCTGCCAGTCTTCCGAGTCCACCGTTTCCAAGTGCCGGATCAGGCTCCTGGTCCTCAATAGCATTGATATCCACACCAATCTCATTGAGAGCCTCCTTGACCTCCTTGTATGCTGAGAGGTTTATAAGGTTGTTGCCGAGAGCTCTTCCCATCAAAAACTCCATGGACATATAGTAAACAACCTTTGGATCGTCCTTGTCCATCACTCTCTGTGTGGCAATCCACTCATCCATGATGACATCCTTTACGGCCTCTGATACAGCCTGATAAAGTTCCTGCTGTGTGGCATCATCTATAGTCTTACGATATTTATTTTTTAAATTGTCTGATACAGTCTTAATAAACACCTTTTTGCTAAACGTATTATCTCTCATCATATTCCTCCTTATGGCACTAAAAGGGAGCAAATTAATGCTCCCTCTCGTGCAGAGATTATTGTTTTTCAACTGCAAGCTTAACAGCCTCACCATTAATCTTCCAATCCTTTTCATAGCCCTTAAGTTCGCCTGATTTAATTGATACGGCAAGAACCTCGGTCTTGATTTCATCACCAAACTTTTCAAATACATTTGAAAGCTTCTCATCTGCCTCGTATGTCACAGCGATGTGGTCCATAACCTCAAAGCCTGCGTCCTTACGCATTGTCTGGATCTTACTGATGATTTCTCTTACGAAACCTTCCTCGATAAGCTCAGGAGTGAGGTTGGTGTCAAGAACAACGGTTATATTGTTGTCAGACTGTGTCACGTAGCCCTCCATCTGAGTCATCTCGATAAGTAAATCCTCTTTAGATAATACAACTTCATCGCTAATGCTGTCAAGCTTGAGAGAGCCGGTGCTGTTAAGCTCCTCCATGGCCTTATGACCATCAAGCTCAGCTAAAACTGCCTTAATCTGGCCAAGGAATTTACCATACTTAGGACCCACTGTTCTAAGCTGTGGCTTGAATTTGTATGTGGTGTAGTGTGATACATCATCAGTGAACTCAACCTCTTTTACGTTGAGCTCGTCTGCGATGATATCCACATAAAATTCATCCAGTTTTTCCGGAGCCTTTACAAACATTTTTCCGATTGGCTGACGGTTTTTGATATTTGCCTCGTTACGACATGCACGTCCGAGTACTACAACCTTTAGTACCTCATCCATATCAGCTTCGAGCTTTTTGTCAATCAGCTTCTCATCAACTACAGGATAGTCGCACAGATGAATTGACTCCGGTGCGCTCTTGTCGATAGAGCAGACAAGATTTCTGTAGATATCCTCTGTCATGAAAGGAATCATAGGTGCTGCCGCCTTTGATATGGTGACAAGTGCTGTATAAAGTGTCATGTATGCGTTTATCTTGTCCTGCTCCATGCCCTTTGCCCAGAAACGCTCACGGCTGCGGCGTACATACCAGTTACTTAAGTCGTCTACGAACTCCTGAAGGTACTTTGCCGCCTCCGGAATCTTGTAGTTTGACAGGCACTCATCCACGCCTGCCACTGCTGAGTTGAGCTTTGAAAGAATCCACTTGTCCATTACTGCAAGCTTATCATACTCAAGGCTGTATTTTGTAGCATCAAAATTGTCGATATTTGCATAAAGAACGAAGAATGCGTATGTGTTCCAGAGTGTTCCCATAAACTTACGCTGTCCCTCAAGCACGAGCTTTCCTGAAAACTTCTTTGGAATCCATGGAGCTGATGCTGTGTAGAAATACCATCTGATGGCATCTGCACCGTATGTCTCAAGTGCATCAAACGGATCTACCGCGTTGCCCTTTGACTTTGACATCTTCTGTCCGTTCTCATCCTGTACGTGTCCAAGCACGATGACATTCTCATAAGGGGCCTTGTTGAAAAGGAGTGTAGACTCAGCCATGAGTGAATGGAACCATCCACGTGTCTGGTCAACTGCCTCTGAGATAAACTTGGCCGGGAACTGCTTCTCAAATACTTCCTTGTTCTCGAATGGATAGTGGTGCTGTGCAAATGGCATGGCTCCTGAATCAAACCAGCAGTCAAGTACCTCTGGTACACGGTGCATATCCTTGCCACATTCAGGACACTTGATTGTCACAGCGTCGATGTATGGTCTGTGAAGCTCTACCTCTGCTGCCTTTGGATCTCCTGCTTTTTCGGCGAGCTCTGCACGGCTTCCGATACACTCTCTATGTCCGCATTCACACTCCCAGATATTGAGTGGTGTGCCCCAGTAACGGTTACGTGAGATAGCCCAATCCTGTATATTCTCAAGCCAGTTTCCGAAACGTCCTGAACCGATAGACTCAGGAATCCAGTTTACTGTATTGTTGTTTCTGATAAGATCATCCTTTACTGCTGTCTCCTTGATGTACCATGACTCTCTTGCATAGTAGATAAGAGGCTTGTCACATCTCCAGCAGTGTGGATACTCATGCTCAAATTTCGGAGCATCGAAGAGCTGCTTTCTGCCGCTTAAGTCCTTTAATACCTCAGGATCTGCATCCTTTACCCACATACCGGCAAACGGAGTCTCTGCTGTAAGCTCTCCCTTGTCGTTTACAAACTGTACAAATGGAAGGTCATAATTTCTTCCGACATTGGCATCATCCTCACCAAATGCAGGAGCGATATGAACGATTCCTGTACCGTCTGACATAGTAACATATGTGTCACATGTCACGAAAAAGCCCTTCTTGCCCTGCTTATCGGCAACCTGCTTAGCGCAGTCATAAAGCGGCTCATACTCCTTGTACTCAAGATCCTTTCCTTTGTATGTCTCAAGCACCTCATATGCCTTCTTGCCTACTTCTGCGTCCTCTTTTGAAAGAAGCTGTGAGAGCACCTTGTCTGCAAGTGCCTCTGCCATATAATATGTGTAGCCATCAACAGCCTTTACCTTTACATATGTGTCATTAGGGTTCACACAGAGTGCCACGTTGCTTGGAAGTGTCCATGGAGTTGTGGTCCATGCGAGGAAATATGCATCCTCTCCTACTACCTTAAAACGTACTACTGCTGATTTTTCTTTAACTGTCTTGTAGCCCTGTGCCACCTCCTGTGCAGAAAGCGGTGTTCCACAACGAGGACAGTAAGGAACAATCTTGAAGCCCTTGTAAAGAAGTCCCTTATTCCAGATTTCCTTGAGAGCCCACCACTCTGACTCAATGAAATTGTCGTCATATGTGACGTATGGATTGTCCATATCAGCCCAGAAACCTACTGTGTTGGAGAAATCCTCCCACATACCCTTGTATTTCCATACAGACTCTTTACACTTCTTGATGAATGGCTCAAGTCCATAGTTCTCAATCTGATCCTTGCCGTCAAGGCCGAGAAGCTTCTCCACCTCAATCTCAACAGGAAGTCCGTGTGTATCCCAGCCTGCTTTACGTGGCACATATTTGCCCTTCATGGTCTGGAATCTTGGAATCATATCCTTTATGGTACGTGTCTCAACATGTCCGATGTGAGGCTTTCCGTTTGCTGTAGGAGGTCCATCATAGAATGTGTATGTCTCTCCTTCTTTTCTGTTTTCCATAGATTTTCTGAAGATATTGTTCTCTCTCCAGAACTGCTCTGTCTTCTTCTCGCGTTCAACGAAGTTCATATTGGTGTCAACTTTGTTGTACATGACTATCTCTCCTTATTCTATATTGTTCGTGAACATCCCAACATGCACCTCAAATTCGACTCTTACGAGGCTTCCTTGTGGCTTACTCCACTAGAATTTCCGGTTTATGGAATATTCACAAAAAAAGGCACACATTCCTGTAATTAGGAACGCGTGCCTGATACGTCTATACCACCTATTACAATGTACTTAAGGGAAATACCCTTGCATACCCGCCCCTGTAACGTAGGGAATACGTCAGAACCTACTCTCGCAACACTGTATGGCGATTTTAGCCTGCGGCTCAGAAGTGATTTTCAAAACGGCTCTACTCATACCGGCTCTCACCTGCCCCGGCTCTCTTTGACTTTCCTGCCATCTCTACTGTCTTCGTCACTGCCTTTTACTAACTGTGTTTAAGTATATAACTGAAAAGCCACTGTTGTCAAGATGTAATTGATTCTGTAATAATTTGATAATAATTAACTCTAATAAATGCCATCATACTCAAAATTCTGATAATCATAATCGTCATAATCAAAAGAATCATAATCATAATCGTAATCCTCATAGGAATCGTCATCATTATAATACTCATAGCCCTCGTCAAAGCCCTTCATGAACTCCTTTTCAAAATCTGTGCTTACGTTTGAGCCTGCTATAACCCAGAATATGATGCTGACTATAACTGAGATAGCTGCTGTTGCTATACCAACTATACCAAACACCTTGTTGTTGCCCTTTATGATATGTATAATACCAAAAATGATAGCAAGCAGAGCTGTCACATAATTGATGCATGTACAAAACAGTACAATAGATGCGATTCCAAGTACCAGAGAAGCTATACCAAAGCCATTGCTGTTCTTTGGCGGCTGGTTGTATGGATTAGCTCCATACTGTGGCTGATTGTATGCTGTCTGTCCGTATGCGGTCTGATTGTAGCCACCCTGTCCGTTTGGCTGCTGGCCATACTGCGTCTGTCCGTAAGCTGACTGATTAAATGAGCCCTGAGCATATGTGTTCTGGTTGTATGTACCCTGGGCATTTGGATTCTGATTGTATGCGCCCTGGGCATTTGGATTCTGATTGTATGCACCCTGGGCATTTGGATTCTGATTGTATGTACCCTGATTTGCATAACCATATGCACTGCCCGGATTATTGACATATCCGTCTGTGCTGCCTGTCTGGTCTGATGACTGTCCATATGCATATGCATTCCCACTTTCCTGCTGGGATACAGACTGATTATATGTGTCTGTCGGCTGATTGTATGTGTCCTGCGGCTGGCTGTATGTGTCTGAGCCATTTGCTGTTTCTGAAGACTGACCGAATACACCTGTATTGTCCGGTGTGCCTGACGACCGGTTGTCATTGTTCATATAATTGTTATCGTCCATAACTTCCTCCATATATCCTATTGTTTATGTAGCCATTGTGTTATTGTGTTAGAAATATTTTATCATATATTACAATAATGTAAATATTTTTATCATAAAAAATATGTAAAAATGGCAGGAGCAAATGCGCTCCTGCCGTAAAAAACATATTACTGCTCTTAGAAATCAAATTTCTGACTAAGCTCTTCCTCATTCTCCTCAACAGAGTTTTTGAGGTCATCCGCAAGCATATAGATATTTTCCAGTACCTTCTTGCACTTTGCCATGCTCTCGACTGTGGTATCAGCCATGCGAAGTCCCTCTGTTGAAGAAGCTGCGACCTCTTCTCCGGTAGCTGAAAGGTGTGTGATATTGTCTGATATGACTGTTGTTGAATCAAGAATCTTTTTGATACTCTCCTCAGCCACATTGATATCCTTCATCAACAGCTCAACGGCCTCTCCCATGGCATTAAACTTTTCTCTTGTATCGTCGATAAGCTCATTCTGCTTCTCTACCGATGATACTGAGTTCTCGATACTCTCGTTGGCACGCCTTGTGTCCTCATTGAGCTTGTTTATAATCTCTGTAATATTGGCTGATGCATCCTTTGTCTGCTCTGAGAGCTGTCTGATTTCATCTGCTACTACCGCAAAGCCCTTTCCTGCTTCACCTGCCCTGGCCGCCTCAATTGAAGCATTGAGAGCAAGCAGATTTGTCTGGTTAGAAATATTGATAATCGACTCAACAAAGCTCTTTACTTCCTCTACCTTAGCTGTAAGACTCTGAATAACTGACACTGTAACATTGCTTGCCTCTGCCACGTTGTGTGCCTGCTCCTTGAGTTCTTCCACAACATCAGCTCCCTGCTTTACGGTCTCATCAGTCTGGCGTGAGGCATCTATCATAGCCTTGATTCCACTTTCTGCATTGTCTGTATTTCCCTGAATATCAACACACATAGCTGCCTGCTTCTGGATAGCCTCCGCGGTGCTCTCTGTGCTGTCTGCTATCTCCTGGATCGAACTATGGCTCACCGCAACAGACTCATCGAGATCATTTAACATGGTCATAGCCTCGTCAAAGTGCTTTGAAATATTCTCCGCAACCATTACCATCTTCTTATTGCTGTCCACCTGTGCCATAGCAGATTCTTTGATTTCTTCCATATTTTCATCGAAGAAATGGGTAAGAAGAATCGTGATGCTGTCTGACGCATATCCCACAAGTACAAGTACAAAAACTGCTATCACATCATTCTGAAGAACTGTACCCCCTATTCCAAGCTGCATTACAAGCCTGATGACGCTGGATATGATTATTACTGCGTTCATCACCATCATCATCTTTATATCCAGATATATCATCGCTGCAATAACAAGCGGCAGGGCATATGTCCATGTACCGATTGTTGAATTGATCAGTGCGATAATAAAATATCCTGCTGTCATGGCGCTTACAAGTATAAGCGCACCTGTTCTGCTGTCTCTTTTTGTAATAAATGCAATTACAGCTATTACTATTACTGCTATTGCCGCAACAAGCTGTATACTTATCCTGGTAATATCAGCATCTTTTGTCCCAACTGCTGCAAATAACGTAAATGCTATATATGCAAATACTATGATTACCGCCAGGAATACACGTTTGTTGGCTCTGTTATACTGTTGACTATTCATAAAATCCCCCTTCTTTTGTTTGAGTTTTTAGAGTAGCTTTATTATACAACATTTTTTTATAATAATCCACTACTATTTAGTGCCAACGTACCATTTTTTCTCATTTTGCTCCTGATTTGAAGAAAATTCTCCTTTCAAATAAACATTTACACAAAAACACCCGGCAGTTATCCTGCCGGGCATCCTGTAAAAAAATATTTATTCTTTAACTCCACCAAGTGTAAGTCCTGTAACAAAGTATTTCTGTAAAAACGGGTAAATACATATGATCGGAAGCATTGTTACAATTGTTGCTGCGGCACGAACTGAGGTAGGTGTAACTGCGCCTACAGCATTTTTCATTGCTTCTGCTGATCCTCCCTGATTTGTTACAGCTGAAAGAAGCTTCATAAGCTCATACTGTAATGTAGTAAGCTTTGTACTCATACGGTTATAAAGCATTGCATCAAACCATGAGTTCCACTGTCCTACTGCTACGAATAAAGCTACTGTCGCATATACCGGTTTGCAGAGAGGGGAATAAATCTTCAGAAAAATGGTGGTATATCCTGCACCGTCAAGCTGCGCTGATTCCTCTAAGCTATCAGGAATTCCATTCATATAGGTCCTGATAACGAGCATATTAAACGCACTGACCATTCCAGGGACTACATAAACCCAAAAACTATTGGTAAGCCCAAGTCCCTTGTACAGGAGGAAGACAGGGATTAATCCACCATTGACATACATTGTGATAACCCAAAACAGGGATAAACCTCTTTTGAACAAAAATCTTTTTCTGCTGACTATAAAAGCAAGGATTGCATTTGCCACCAGTGCTAAGACTGTTCCAATTATTGTTCTGGCAACAGTAATATATGCTCCTGTTATAAGATTATTTTTTTGCAAAACCGTTATATAATTCTTCCAGGTAAACTTTCTTGGTAAGAGGTAAATTCCACCTCTTAATGCATCTGTACCATCATTAAGCGATATCGCAAGTGTATTAAGCACCGGATAAAGCGTTATGATCACAAACAGTACCATAATGATGCCATTTACAATTGGAAATATACTTATCTTCTTTTTCTTTTTGCTCTTTACAGAGCCTGCTGTTATATCTGCCATCGTACAAGACCTCCTTAAAACAACTGCTCTTCACCATTATGTTTGGCAATTCTATTTGCAATAAATATAAGAATTATACTTACCACACTCTTGAATATACCTGCTGCGGTACCTATTGCATAATCTCCCTGGCTTATGCCCCATTTAAGTACATAAATATCAATAGTCTGTGATACATCCTGTATCAGACCGTTTCCTAAGAGATACTGTATCTCAAATCCTGCATTTAAAACATTACCTACATTCATAAGAAGAAGGATTATAATAGTTGGTTTGATTCCCGGCAGTGTTACATACTTGATCTTTGCCCAGCGTCCCGCTCCATCAATAGATGCTGCTTCGTAAAGTGAAGGATCTATTGATGTAATGGCTGCAAGATATATGATTGCATTCCATCCTGTTTCTTTCCATACATTGGCAAATGCCACTATCGGCCAGAAATATCCCGGATGTGCGAAAAAGTTTATCGGTTGGTCTATAATATGCATATTTACAAGGAACTCATTTACAATACCTGTTCCTGAAAGCATATCGTGTAAAATACCTGTTACAATGATCCATGAAAGGAAATGTGGAAGATATGATATAGTCTGTACTACTTTCTTTCCACCCTTTGATGCAATCTCATTCAGTAAGATTGCAAATGCAATGGCTGTGACAAAAGTTACAACCAGATTGATAACACCCATTGCAAGTGTATTTCTTATAACACGGATAAATGTCATATCCGAGAACAGCATCTTGAATTTGTCCAATCCAACAAATGCAGAATGGAATATACCAAGTCTTGGTTTGTAATCCTGAAATGCCATTGCCCAGCCAGCGAGTGGCAGATAATAGAATACAACTCCATATGCCACCATTATTGCTGCCCAGAACAGCAGCACTTTCTGACGTTTGACTTCTTTCCATGTAATTTTTGTTCTAGGTTCTCTGACCTTCTCTTTTTTGTTTTTTCTCGTTAATGACATGACACCACTCCTTAAAGTCAGCAGGCAGATAAAACGCTATTATATCTGCCTGCCTTAAATTTCATTTAAGCTTTATTTGAATTTAGCAGCCTGCTCTAATCTTTTATCAAGCTCGGTCTGTAATTCACCCAGGAAATCCTGTGGATTACATGCATTGTATTTATCCATGTATGTATCCCATGCACTGTCAAAGTCTTTTGCCATAACAACCTTTGGAAGCTCCGCATGCTTAAGTTCGCCAATCTTTGACCAGGCTACTCCACCAGGAGTGTCTGTGGTAAAGTTGTTAGAGAATGACCACATCGGATACCAGTCTCCAGGTGCATTGTTTGTTCCAAGCATTTCAACGTATGTCTTAACACCATAGGCATCGAAAACCTCTTTTACATCACTGTTAAGACCATCATAGAACTCTCTTGCCTGTCCATCAGGTTTGTTGGCATTGATTCCATCATCACTTGTTCCATTGTACTGTGGGAAGTATGAGTATGGGCATGAATGAGAGGCCTTGTATGCTGTATCAGAAGCCTTCTTTCTCTCATCTGCTGTTTTGTAAAACTCACCATTCTCATCTACTTCATAGTCAGTACCCTTGACACCCCAGTATCTGAGATTGTGGATATCCTGATCAAGAAGATCATTTACAAACTTCATGGCCGCATCTACATCATCACAGGATGTTGTAACAGCAAGACCTGTTGACGCGTTGAAAGCGCCGCCTGCATTGTGCCACTGATTGTCACGGCCGTCGATTGTTACAGGTACCGGAATGTAATCGCATCCCTGCTCATCAAGGCCTGCCTGTTTAATTGCATCACCTGCTGTGTATGCAAAATCCCACCACTGGTCAATCATTCCAAGTACACGTCCTGTAGAAAGCTTAGAGATATATTCATCATATGTCTGTGTGAATGACTCAGGATCTACAATTCCCTTATTATACTCTTCATTGAGCTTCTTGAAATATTTAACTGCTGTATCAGATGTATTATAGTCAAGTACTTTCTTTGTATCAGGATCTACCATACATGATCCATCGTTTGGATATCCGTCAAGGAACTGTGGTGCATTCTCAAGACAGAAATATCTCCAATCTTCACAAAGGATTGTATATGGAATATTTTCTGTTCCATCAGCCATTGTTGGATTTGCTTCATTATATTTCTCGATGAGGTCAAAATACTGATCCAGTGTCTTGATCTCCGGATAGTTAGCCCATTTAAGTACTCTTGCCTGGATCCAGAATGCCTCGTCATTGTGTGTGCAGACTTTCTCGTCTCCCTTTATGCAGCTAAACTGTGGTATCCAGTAGATATGTCCGTCATCCTGACGAAGTTTTTCCCACTCAAGTTCTGTGAAAAGATTTTTGATGTTTGGATATTTCTCGATGTAGTCATCCAATGGAACAAGTGCGCCTGCATCATATAACTGCTTCTGTCCACTTATACCGTCAATGAAATCAGGATACTCGCCACCTGCGATCATTGTTCCGACTGCCTCATCTGCTGTCTGTCCGGTAAGCCAGGTTTCCTTTACCCTTACACCTGTCTTTTCCTCGATGATCTTCTGGATTTCATTATCATCATTGATTTCAGATCCCGGTACAGCAAAGAATGCATCAAACTCTTTCGCACCTCCGGAGCTACCTTTTTTGCCACTATCATTACCACATCCGGCAAACATTGTTGCTGCCATAGTAGCCACAAGCAGCATGCTTACAATTTTTTTTCTTCTCATATTGTAATGTCCTCCCTTTTGATAACTTAATTTTATACTTTTTAAGTTTTCAAACAATCGGAGTAACTATAGTCAAAAACAGGGTAAACTATAGTTTCTCGAAAAAACTATAATTTACCCTGTTTTGCAGTAATATATATTATTCTCCACTTTGCATCTGGCGTCTGAAACGCGCCGGTGTACAGCCTTTTACCTGTATAAACCTGTTCACGAAATAATCCATATCATGATATCCGACTTCCTCTGCTATCTGTATTATTTTCTTATCAGTCCTAAGCAGAAGCTCTGCCGCCCGTTCCATCCTGTAATTGTTCAGATAATCCTTAAAGGACTGTCCGTATTTTTTTCTGAAAAGCTGCCCTAAGTATGCACTGTTTACATAATACTTCTCACTCAGGCTCTTAAGCGTGATGTTCGTGGCATAATTGTCTCTTACTTCCTTTTCTACCATGCCGATCACACCTCTTGACACATTTTTTCTAAGCTGTGACAGATAATCACCATACTCACAGCAAAATCTGGTCATATGTGCACGGCTTCCCCTCTCAATACCGGTCTTAAAGCTGCTCTCACTTATGAGTCGCAAAATCTCCTGCTGATTTACATTATCATCCTGCTCACTTGCCAGGTGTATAAACTGAAACAACAGATAATTAATATTTAAGTTCATGCTTTCCCCATTCATACC
>ENA-OYDJ01000322-OYDJ01000322.1-human-gut-metagenome-genome-assembly--contig:-NODE-322-length-15157-cov-4.513574_pt1 | contig 15157 bp, 10 predicted proteins | sample MGYA00243465_ERZ652897 | MGnify/ENA primary metagenome ERZ652897 (study PRJEB26926, sample SAMN06164859) | human gut metagenome | biome: ENVO:00009003; feature: ENVO:2100002; material: ENVO:00002003...
GCGTTACACCGAGGCCCGCATGAAGAAGATCACCGACGAGGTGATGGCCGACATCGACAAGGAGACCGTCGACTGGACGCTCAACTTCGACGATACGATCCCCGAACCCACGGTGCTGCCCACCAAGATCCCGCTGCTGATCGTCAATGGCGCCAGCGGTATCGCCGTCGGTATGGCCACCAACATGGCCCCGCACAACCTCAGCGAGGTGGTCGACGCTTGCTGCGCCTATATCGACAACCCCGAGATCACGGGCGAGGAGATGCTGCATTTCATCAAGGGCCCCGATTTCCCCACGGGCGGTATTATCTACGGCTACGAGGGTGTCCGGGAGGCCATGCTTACGGGCCGCGGCCGCGTCATGATGCGTGCCAAGACCGACATCGAGCATACCCCCAGCGGCCGTGAGTGCATCGTCATCACCGAAATCCCCTACATGATCAACAAGGCCGAGATGATTAAGAAGATCGCCGACATGATCAACGAGAAGAAGATCGACGGCATTTCCTACATCAACGACGAGTCCGACCGTGACGGCCTGCGGATCATCATCATCCTCAAACACGACGCCGTGGCGAGCGTCGTGCTCAACACCCTTTATAAGAATACGCCGCTGCAAACCTCGTTTGCGGTGAACAATATCGCGCTGGTGAACGGCCGTCCGCAGCTGCTGCCGATGCGCGATCTGGTCATGCACTTCGTCAACCACCGCCACGACGTGGTGGTGCGCCGCACGCGTTACGACCTGCGCAAGGCCGAGGAGCGCCTACATATCGTGCTGGGTCTCTTGATCGCACAGGACAACATCGACGAGATCGTGCACATCATCCGTTCGTCGCAGACCCCCGACCTGGCCAAGCAGGCCATGATCGAGCGTTTCGAGCTGAGCGACATCCAGGCTTCGGCCATCATCGAGATGCGCCTGCGCGCCCTGACGGGGCTGGAGTACGGCAAACTGACCGCCGAGCGCGACGATCTTACCAAGCTGATCGCCCACCTGAAGGACGTGCTGGAGAATGTCGGCATGCAGATGCAGATCGTCAAGGACGAACTGCTCGAAATCAAGGAAAAATACGGCGACGAGCGCCGTTCGGAGATCGTCTATGCCTCCGAGGAGTTCAACCCCGAGGATTTCTATGCCGACGACGACATGGTCATCACCATCTCGCACATGGGCTACATCAAGCGCACCCCGCTGGCCGAATACCGCACGCAGAACCGCGGCGGCGTCGGCGCCAAGGGCAGTGCTACGCGTGACGAGGACTTCATCGAGCATATCTACGTGGCTTCGATGCACAATACGATGCTCTTCTTCACCGAGAAGGGGCGCTGCTACTGGCTCAAGGTCTACGAGATCCCCGAGGGCGCACGCTCCTCGAAGGGACGCGCCATCCAGAACGTCATCCAGATCGAACCCGACGACAAGGTTCGCGCCTATATCAACGTCAAGCGCCTGAACGACGCCGAGTATGTGAACAACAACTTCATCATCATGTGTACCAAGGACGGTACGATCAAGAAGACGAAGCTCGAAGCCTACTCGCGCCCGCGCCAGAACGGCGTGAACGCCATCGTCATCCGCGAGGGCGACCAGCTGATCGAGGCCAAGCTCACCAGCGGCAACGCCGAAGTGATGATTGCGGCCCGCGAAGGCAAGGCCATCCGCTTCAACGAGTCGACGGTGCGCCCGATCGGGCGTGTCGGCGCCGGTGTGCGCGGCATCTCGATCGAGGAGTCCGACGAGGTGGTCGGCATGATCTGTGTGGAACCCGATTCGACGCAGGACGTGCTGGTGCTGAGCGAAAACGGTTACGGCAAGCGTACCGACCTCGACGAATACCGCATCACCAACCGCGGCGGTAAGGGTGTGAAGACGATCAACGTGACGGAGAAAACCGGTAAACTTATCTCCATACAGGCCGTTACGGACGACAACGACCTGATGATTATCAACCGTTCGGGACTTACCATACGTACGGCCGTGTCGCAGATCCGCCTGGCGGGTCGTGCCACGCAGGGCGTGCGTATCATCAACCTGCGCGACGGCGATGCCATTGCCTCGGTGATGGCTGTGCCTGCTGCCGGCGATGAAGAAGAAGTACAGTCCGCGGAGGCTGCTGAAAACGGGGGCGCAACGCCCGAAGCAGGACAGCCGGCCGAGGAATAGATGAAATGAATTTGAAAACTTTAAATTAAATTTTGTTATGAAGAAAACATTTTTGACGGCTTTCGCGGCGCTGCTCGTGGCTATCCCTGCCGTGCAGGCGCAGAAAGTCAACAAGAGCGGGCTCCTCACCAAGATCGAGAAGAGCGACGCCGACATCGCCGATGCGAAGAAGAACGCCAAGGCCTCCACGTGGATCAACCGTGGCAAAGCATTGTACGAGGCTGCCGTGGAACCGACGAAGAGCCTCTTCGTCAACATGGACGCCGCGATGCTGAAGCTGGCCGTGGGCGAACCTTCGGCCACCAAGCAGGTGACGCTTCTCAACGTTCCCTACGAAGCGTGGGAGTACCCCTATTTCATCGCCTACATCAAGGACGGCAAGGTCGTTACCTGGACGCAGACCGACTGGGTGCTGAAAGAGGCTCCCGCCATGGCCATCGAGGCTTACAACAAGGCTTACGAGATCGACCCCAAGAGCGCTGCGAAGGCGAAGGACGGGTTGCAGCAGATCAGCGATTTCTGTTCGCAGGTTGGTAACACGGGTATCGACACGGGCGAGTACGTTGCCGCCGCCGATGCCTATGCCACGGCTTTCCGGGCACAGTCGAGCCCCGCTTACGGCGCAGCCGCAGATCCCGCGCTGCTCTACTATGCCGGTTACCTGCGCACAGTGGACGGTTCGGCGCACCCCTCGTCGTTCGGACAGGGTGCCGAGTACCTCAAGAAAGCGATCGACCTGGGGTATACCGACGAGGAGGGTAACATCTACTACTACCTCTTCCACTGCTATTACGGCCTGAAGAACGTCAGCCAGGACAACGTCATGCTGGCCAAGGACGCCCTGATCACGGGTATCGGGAAATTCCCGAAGAACGAGCGTATCCTCGACGGCCTGATGCAGCTTTACACGGCCGAAGAGGGCGTGGGCGACCCTGCCGACCTGGTAACGCTGATCGACTCGGCCATTGCCGACAACCCCGAGAACGTAGACCTCTGGTTCGGCCGCGGCCGTATCTTCTATGCGCTGAAAAACTACGACGAGAGCATCGCATCGTTCAAGAAGGTCGTGGAGCTGAAGCCCGACCTGTTCGAAGGCAATTATTACCTGGGCGTGTTCTACACGATCAAGGCCGACGAGATGAACAAGGTGATGAACGAGAAGCAGTACAGCAGCCAGACTGCCTACGATACCGACCTGAAGGAGGTGAATGCGGTCTATATGGAGGCGGTGCCCTGGTTCGAAAAGGCATACGAGCTGAAGAAGGACGACGTCAACACGCTCGACTTCCTCAAGTCGATCTGCTTCCGCCTGCGCGACGAGGAGGGTATGATGGACAAGTACAACAAGTACAATACCCTGCTCAAGGAAGCCAAAGGCGAAGAGTAATTCCCTGCGGGGGCGGCGCTGCCGCCCTGCGCTTACAGGAATCCCGGCTCCGAAACACGGAGCCGGGATTTTTCATGCGCCGATGTGCCTGTCGTGATGTCCGTGCCGTCGAATTCGTAGGGTAATATCCGTGCGAGACGTCCGTGCAAATCCTGTGCGGCATCCGTGCGAAATGCCTGTGCGGTTGTGCCGATCTCCGGGACATTCGGCCTGTGGCGCGACCCGCGCTTCAAGATTCCGGGATGCCGAACCCCAACTGCCGGAGCATACCTTCGTGGTCGAGGCAAAAGCGTTTCATCAGCAGGTAATGCGGCGTTTGCTCCAGTTCGGTGAGTTGCAGCCCGTTGTCCGCGATCTCGTAGATGTCGGCGCCGGGGTAGGCCATGACGATAGGCGAGTGGGTGCTGACGATGAACTGCGATCCGCTTTCCACGAGTTGTTTTATCCGGCACAGCATATACATCTGCCGCGACGGCGAGAGGGCGGCCTCGGGCTCGTCGAAGATATAGAGCCCGTTCCCGCGGAGCCTGTGTTCGAGCAGGCTCAGGAAGCTTTCGCCGTGCGATTGCCTGTGGAGCGACTTGTCGCCGTAATAGCGGTGTATGCCGTCGGCTATCTGGTCGATTTCGGTGGCGACGTTGTAGAAACTTTCGGCACGCAGGAAATAGCCGTCGCGCGGCTGCAACCCGCGTCCGAGCACGAGGTTCCCGTATAGCGGGGAATGAGTCTCGCGCGTTGCGAACCGAAAGTTCTTCGACCCGCCCTCGGCATTGAATCCCGCTTTTACGGCGATGGCTTCCAGCAGCGTCGATTTGCCCATGCCGTTCTCGCCCACGATGAACGTCACCGGGCGGCGGAACCGCAACCCGCTGAACCCCGCCAGCGCGGGCACCGTATAGGGGTATTCGTGCGGCAAATCTCCGGCCTCTTTCAGTCGGATATATTTGATATAGAGTGCGTTTTCGGATAAGATCATGGCGGGGTTCCGTTCCGCTAATTTAGTGATTATCCCCGGATATGCGGCCTGTTATCGCAGGAAACCTTCCTGATTCCGGACGTTGCCTCTCCCGGGCCGTTCCGGCCTCTCCCTGCCCGGGGATTCACCGCCCCTTCCTTATGCGCCGGCTTTGCGGTAGATTGTCCGCAGGCTGTGCGTCATGAAGTATTGCAGCACGCCGCGCAGGAACATGTACAGCGTGAAGGCGAGCCACAGGGCGTTGTTGCCTATGAGCGTATGCCCGATATAGAAGATGCCGAAATAGGCTGCCGTAGCCCAAAACATCGAGTTGCGCATGACGCGCGTCTGCGTAGCGCCCACCATGATGCCGTCCATGATGAAGGGCATGGCGCTGGCTACGGGGATCAGGATGATCCATACGATATACCGTCCGGCGACCTCCACGATCGTCGCGGCGTTTGCGGCCGAATCGTCGATGAACAGCCCCACCAGGTCGCGCCACCAGACGATGTAGATTCCCACGAACAGTACCGACACGGCCGTGCCCCATGCGATGCAGCGCCGCAGGCAGTCGCGCAGCGCCTTTACGTCCCGGGCGCCGATGAACCGTCCGGTCAGCGCTTCGGCGGCATATGCGAAGCCGTCGTTCATGTACGAGAAGAGCGTGAAGAGCTGCAACAGCAGGGTGTTCACGGCCAGCAGCACCGGGTCTTCCATGCGGGCCGAAGCCCCCGTGAAGAAGGTGTAGACCGCCACGATGCAGAGCGTACGCAGCATGATGTCGCGGTTGACGATGAAGAAGGTTTTGAGCGGTTTCATGTCGAATACCTCGGCCCAGTCGATGCCCGTCAGCACCTTGCGGTAGCGCAGCATGAGCAGCAGCAGCGAAAGTCCCACGCCCGTCCACTGTGCGATCACCGAGGCGTAGGCGATGCCGACGATCCCCATGTCCATGCCGAAGGCGAACCAAAGGCTGCACAGCACATGCACCGCGTTGACCGAAATAGCCGTGAACATCGGTATCATGGCATTCTGCATACCCGTGAACCAGCCGTTGAACCCGAACAGGAGGATGCCAGCCGGTACGGCCCAGATGCGGGCGTAGAAATATTCGCGCGTCATTTCGTTGCCGTTCAGTCCCCACAGGGCCAGCTCGCCCAGCGGGTATTGCAGGGCGAGCATCAGCAATCCCATGCCCGCCGCCACGACCATCGCCCTTACGAGCATGTTGGTGCATTCGCGGAAATTCCCGGCGCCGAACGCCTGTGCCGTGAGTCCGCTGGTTCCCATGCGCACGAACGAGCAGTTCCAGTAGATGAAGTTGAAAATCGACACCCCGATGGCCAGTGCGCCGATCGTCGCCGCCGAATCCGCGCCCCAGTGCCCGGCGATGGCCGTCGACACGATTCCCATCAGCGGCACGGTGATGTTCGAAACGATATTCGGGAGCGCGATGCGCAGTATTTCGCGGTTCATGTTCATAGGTGCGGGGCGGGGATGTCCGGCAACCCCTGCCGGACGTCGTTTACGGGTGCAAAGATAAGGCAAAAGCGGCGAATTTGTAACGGCCCCTGTCTTTTATCGCCAAATCGGGTCTGCAATATGCCGTAATCCGGAAAAATGGATTACCTTTGCCCCACAAACTCATTCAAATACGTATGAAAGACAACAAAAACGACTCGACCACGGTACTTTCGCGTTTCGGACGCGACAAGCGCCAGCGTACCGTGACTGCTACGGCGGAGCGTGTCGAGCGTCGCCCGCGTTTACAGCGTGATGCTGCCGATTCGGAGCAACCGTCCAGCGAGGGGCCCCGTGAGCGGGCCTCCTACAATCCCCATTTCACGGCGGACAACCGCCCTGCATTCGACAAACCGCGCCGCCAGTTCGGCGACAAACCGGCTTACGGCGAGCGTAAGTCCGGCGATAAACCCCGTTACGAGCACCGCGACGGCGACAAGCCTGCTTACGGCGAACGTAGTTTCGGCGATAAACCCCGCTACGAGCACCGCGACGGCGACAAACCGCGCCGCCAGTACGGTGACAAGCCCGCCTATGGCGAGCACAAGTACGGCGACAAACCCCGCTATGAGCACCGCGACGGCGACAAACCGCGCCGACAGTACGGCGACAAGCCTGCTTACGGCGAACGTAGTTTCGGCGATAAACCCCGCTACGAGCACCGCGACGGCGACAAACCGCGCCGCCAGTACGGCGACAAGCCCGCCTATGGCGAGCGCAAATTCGGCGACAAGCCCCGCTACGAACACCGCGACGGCGACAAACCGCGCCGCCAGTATGGCGACAAGCCCGCCTACGGTGAACGCAAGTTCGGGGATAAGAAATACGGCGACCGTAAATTCGGCGACAAACCCTATAAGCCGGGGCCGAGGAAGCACGACGACAAACCGGCTTCCTACCCGAAATTCACGCCCGAAAAGCAGGTCGGCGAAATGCGCCTGAACCGTTTTCTCGCGCAGTCGGGCCTCTGCTCGCGCCGCGAGGCCGACGATTTCATCACCGCGGGCCTGGTCACGGTCAACGGCCAGATCGTCACCCAGCTGGGCACCAAGGTGCTTCCTACTGACGAGGTGAAATTCAACGACAGCCGCGTGCAGGGCGAGAAGAAGGTCTACCTCGTGCTCAACAAGCCCAAGGGTTATGTCACGTCGCTCGACGACCCCCATGCCGGCAAGACCGTCATGGATCTGGTCGAAGGTGCCTGCACGGAGCGCATCTACCCCGTAGGCCGTCTGGATAAGAACAGCCTCGGGTTGCTGCTTTTCACCAACGACGGCGACCTTACGAAGCAGCTCACGCACCCCTCGTATCTGAAAAAGAAAATCTACCAGGTGACGCTCGACAAGCCCCTGGCGCGTGCCGATATGGATCGCATCGCCGAGGGCATCACGCTCGAAGACGGCGAAATCTTCGCCGACGAAATTTCCTATGTCAAGGAGAACAAACAGGAGATCGGCATCGAGATACACTCCGGCCGCAACCGTATCGTGCGCCGTATTTTCGAATTCCTGGGTTACACGGTCACCAAGCTCGACCGTGTCTACTATGCCGGCCTGACCAAGAAGAACCTCAAGCGCGGAGCCTGGCGTTTCCTCTCCCGCGAGGAGGTCGAACGGCTCAAGTCCGGCCAGTACGAATAATGAAAAAGGGTGATTCCTTACGAATCACCCTTTTTCAATTAATGCGTATCTCGGTACCAGCTCGTCTGCTTGTTCTCTTCGGTGTATTTGTCCGATGGTTCGCTGAACGACACTCCCGAATAGTAGGCGACGGGGTTCATCCGGCCGTTATATGCCGAGTAGAATTCCGGCGTATTGAGCCGTGCAGCTTTTGGGAACGCCTTGTCCAACTGCACTTTGAACTCCTCTTTCAGCCCAGCGTCGCTGCAGGCCAGTTCGACCCAGTGTCCCAGATCGTAGAATATGTGCGAAGACATTCCCTCGTAGCTTTGCAGCTCTTCCGCATAGGTCTTTTGGGGCGCGGCGTTGATATGCCGCATGATCTCCTTCATACCTTCCATTTCCGCCATCACGGCCAGCGAAATGCAGCCCGATTTGGTCGTTGCATCGTTCATGTAGAAGTTCCAGAACGCTTCGCATACCTTTGTCAGGTTGTATTCTTTGCCACCGTCGGTGAAGAACCACGGCATCGCCCGCTCATAGGGGAATCCTTGTGCCATGATTTCGCAGGGCGCGGCAATTACGTAGTCCGTGCATTCGCGCAGGTCGTACAGCGTCTCTATATTGGCCATAAAGCAGGCATCGAAAAGCAGGTAGTCGGGTCTGTAATTTTGGGCCTTGACCGCCGCCGCGAAATTCGTAATGTCGATCGACCGCCCCGTGTCGCCGAACGAACGGGTTAGCAGTGCCCCTGGCATCGGAATCCATAAATCCTCCAGCTCATTCGTCATCCGGGCCGAGTAGCTGAGTGCCCCATGATCCGCGGGCACCCACGCCTTGCCGTGACAACCGACGATGATCCCGTAATGCTGCGCAGGGGCGAGCGCCGCCACGTCGCTCAGCATGCGCTGTACGCATGCGGGATCGGCCGCCGCGAAATCGTCGTAACTTTTCAGCAGCGTGAATGCGGCCGCCTGCTTTTCGGCGTTGAAATACGCTTCGTACATTTCGGCCTGTGAGTGCGTATTGGGCTGGTAGCAGACTAATATGCGGCCGTCGCCCGGAACATTTGCGTCGACAGCTTTCAATACACCGTCGATATTTTGTTTGTAGAAATTCAGCAAATCCCGCCCCGGCATGTAGAGCAGCATGGTCTGCGTCGCAGTCGCCGGGCTTTGCGATACGGTGACGCTACACTGCGCACCTCCTGCGGTCAGGTTCAGCATCACTGTCCCTAACTTGATGCGGCTGTGGCCTGTATTGTCGTCCTGCGCCCTCACCGTTACCGTCGTCTCCCCGCGGCCGCCTTGGGTGGGGGAGACGTCGAAGCCGCTTCCCGTGGTGGTGAGCGACCACGCTTCGGTCGACGACACCGTGAATGCCGCCTCCGAACCCGCCGTGCTGCGCAGTACCACTTCGTTCTGCGTCGTGATCAGCCCTGCGCGTTCCTCTGTTTTTTCGCACCCGGCGAGCAGCGTCACTGCCAGCAGCAGGCTCAGCGTGCGCCGGATTATTTGTAGGTACGGGGTTTTAGGTTGTTGAATTGCCATGTGCGGTCACGTTTATAGGTATATCCTTCGGGCTTGTTCCAGTATACGCGGCCGAAGTCGTAATAGAGCCCTTTGCGTTTCTTGTCGCCGACCATCCGGGGCGCCGTGAAGGGGATGAATTCCACCGTACGGCTGATGATGCGGCTCTTGCCGTAGGTGTAACCCTCCGATGCCATCACGTCGAGCGCATGGTCGAACATCAGGATATGGCGCGGGGTCTTCTGCGTGAGGGCATCCCCCGAATCCTCGATCGCGCGGAGCACCCCCTTCACCTTGTTGTAATACATCTTCTCCTGCAGCTTGTTGCCCAGCGCCCCGTGGGCATAGGCCATCAGGTTCAGGATCTTGGGGCTGAACGGGTCGCGGGCGAGCGCATCTTCGCCCACGTAGAGCATCGCGTCGAGCGTTTCGGCCAGCGGGTTGTCGGGATCGAGCCCCGATGCCAGCATCAGCAGCTTGTCCAGGTCGGGGTTCGCCTCCATCGGTTTGTAGCTCTCCTGGTGGGCGTAGCCGTAGTAGAGGTAGTGGTAATCCTCGTCGGTGAGCGTCTCGTCGCCCGCGTTGTAGCGCATCATCAGCGATGTGTAGTAGAACGGCGAATCGGGGTCGGACGTCTTGGCGACGATGTCCTCCTCGACGGGGACTTTCGCCGCGGCCAGCGCCGGGAGCAGGAGCAATGTCAGCAGTAAATTTTTCATATTCGTATTTTAGGCACTAACGCTCAAATCAGCGCAAATCGTATTCCGCGATCAGTTTGCGGAACTTTTCGCGCAGCGCCCCCGAACCTTCGACGAGCGGCAGCCGCATCGTCGGGCCGATTATGCCCATTTCGGCCAGTGCGCACTTCACCCCCACGGGGTTGCCCTCTTCGAACAGGGCATGTACCGCTTCGTCGAGGCATTCGTATGCCTTTTCCGCACGGTCGAACTCCCCGGCCTTGGCGTAGTTCACACACTCCATGAACCGCTTGGGAAAAGCGTTCGCGGCCACCGAGATCACGCCGTCGCCGCCGCGGCGCATCAGCTCGAGCGTCATGCCGTCGTCGCCCGACAGCACGATGAACCCTTCGGGGCGCCGGTCGAGGATGTGCTGCATCTGTTCGATGTCGCCCGATGCCTCCTTGATGCCGATCACGTTCTTCATCCCGCGAGCCAGTCGCAGCGTCGTCTCGGCCGTCATGTTGACGCCCGAGCGTCCCGGGATGTTGTAGAGGATCACCGGCAGCGGCGAGTGCTCTGACACGGTGCGGAAATGCTGGTACAAGCCCTCCTGCGAGGGCTTGTTGTAGTAGGGCGTAACGCTCAGGATGGCGTCGGCGCCCCGCAGGTCGAATTCGCGCAGCTGATCCAGTACCTCCGACGTCGAATTGCCGCCGCAGCCCATTACCAGCGGTACGCGTCCCGCGATGTGGTTGGTGATGAACATGGCTATCACGGCGCGTTCGGGCATGTAGAGCGTCGGCGTTTCGGCCGTGGTGCCCAACGCCACGATGTAGTCCACGCCGCCTTCGATCACATAGTCGATCATGCATGCCAGCGCCTGGTAGTCGACTTTTCCTTCGGGTGTAAAGGGGGTTATCATGGCGGCCCCCACGCCGCAGAGCTTGTGTCGTATCATATGATTCTGTTTGGCATTATGTAGTTTTTTATGCGTATTCCTTTTCCGCGGGGCTCAGAACAACTCGCCTTGTTGGACGGGTTCGCCGTCCCCGCCTTCCGTCGCGGCCGGGGCGCCATTGTTCCTGCCTCCGGTATTTGCCGTTGTTGCGCTGTCGGCTTCCGTCCCGTTTGCCGCCGGGGCTTCCTGCCCGCCGACCATGGCGATGAACTCCTCTTCGGAAATGATCTTCACGCCCAGCTTCTCGGCTTTCCTGAGCTTCGCCGGGCCCATGTTGTCGCCCGCCACGATGTAATCGACGTTGGCCGATACGGCCGCGAGGTTCCTGCCCCCGTGCATTTCGATCAGCTCCTTCATTTCGTCGCGGCTGCGCGAGAACTTGCCCGACACCACGAAACTGCGGCCTGCGAGCGACTCCGACGCCAGCTCCCGCGCCTCCTCCTCGAACTTCAGCCCCGCGGCACGCAGGCGGCGGATGATGGCGTGGTTCTGCTCGTCGGCGAAATACTCGATGATCGCGTCGGCGATGCGCCCGCCCACCTCGTCGGCCTGGGTCAGCTCCTCGCGCGTGGCCCGCATCACGGCGTCGAGCGAGCGGAAATGCTCCGCGAGGTATTTGGCCGTCGTCTCGCCCACGAAGCGGATGCCGAGTCCGAACAGCACGCGGCGGAAGGGCACCTCGACCGATCCGCGGATGCTGCGTATGATGTTGTCGGCCGACTTCTCGCCCAGCCGCGGCAATTCCGCCAGCTGTCCGGCCTTCAGGTCGTAGAGGTCGGCCACGTCGTGCACCAGCCCGTTTTCATAGAGCAGTTCCACGGTCTCCTCGCCCAGCCCTTCGATGTCCATCGCCTTGCGGCGGATGAAATGGATGATGCGGCCGACGATCTGCGGCGGGCATCCCCCCTGGTTGGGGCAGTAGTGCTTCGCCTCGCCCTCGTAGCGCACCAGCGGAGTGCCGCATTCGGGGCATACGGTGATGTATTCGAACGGTTTGCTGTCCGCAGGCCGCTGCGAGAGGTCTACCCCCGTGATCTTGGGGATGATCTCGCCGCCCTTCTCGACGTATACCATGTCGCCCGGGCGGATGTCCAGCAGGGCCATCTGCTCGGCGTTGTGCAGCGTCGCACGCCGCACGGTCGTCCCGGCCAGCAGCACCGGTTCGAGGTTCGCCACAGGCGTTATGGCTCCCGTGCGTCCCACCTGGAACGACACGCTGTCCAGCCGCGTGAGCGCCTGCTCGGCCTTGAACTTGTAGGCCACGGCCCATTTCGGGGCCTTGGCCGTGAATCCCAGCTGCCGCCTTACGGCGAAGTCGTTGACCTTGATCACCACGCCGTCGGTCGGGAAGGGCAGGGCATGGCGCCCCTCGTCCCAATGCGCGATGTAGGCGTCGATCTGCTCCGCAGTGCGGCATATGCGCGCCGCGTCCGAGACTTTGAATCCCCACTCGCGGGCTTTCTGCAGGCTTTCCCAGTGGTTCGTGAAGGGCAGGTCGTCGCCCGCCAACTGGTAGAGCGTGCAGTCCAGGCCGCGGCGTGCGACCACCGACGACGCCTGCTGCTTGAGCGTCCCCGCCGCGGCGTTGCGCGGGTTTGCGAAGAGCGTCTCCCCGGCCGCCTCGCGCTCGGCGTTGATTTTGTCGAACGAGGCGTAGGGCATCAGGATCTCGCCCCGTATTTCGAAGTAGGGCGGCCAGTCGTCGCCCCTCAGGCGCAGGGGAACCGTGCGCACCGTACGTACGTTGGCCGTCACGTCGTCGCCCTGCGTGCCGTCGCCGCGCGTCACGGCACGCAGCAGCCGCCCGTCCTCGTAGGTGAGCGATATGGCCGTGCCGTCGAATTTCAGTTCGCAGACGAACTCCGTCGGCCCGGCCTCCTTTTCGATGCGGGCGATGAATTCATGCAGTTCGTCGAGCGAATAGGTGTTGCCGAGCGAAAGCATCGGGAACCGGTGCTTTACGCTCCGGAACTCCGACGTGATGTCGCTCCCGACACGCACCGAGGGCGAATTGGGGTCGGACAGTTCGGGGTGCGCCCGTTCCAGATCCTGCAATTCGCGCATCATCGTGTCGAATTCGAAGTCGGAGATCTCAGGGGCGTTTTCGACGTAATATCTGAAGTTATGGTACTCGAGCTGCCGCCGCAGCTCTTCGACTCTCTCGCGTATCATAATATAAGTATAACCTGCGTAAAGGTACGTATTTTGTTTATAACATCCTGCAAATTCAAAAAAAATGCAAAAAAAAAATTACGGATGTGGTGCGATATGTAAATTTTGCTTATAATTGCAGAAAATTTCCAAGCATTACTATGGCTAAACAGAATACGACGAAGAAACATATCGTAACGAGCTTTCACAACTTGACTCCCGAACTGCAGGATGCCGTAAAGGAAAAATACCCGCTGGGGTTCACCGAAGCGATGATGCGCGTGGACAAACCCAACGGCGATTTTTTCTATGCCGTGCCGTTCGATACCGACGAGATCGCCTATATGGTGAAGATCGACGTGAAGATCGACGACAATGCGCAGGAGGAGGACGACAAGGATTACTACGACGACGAAATCAAGGGCGCCGACGAAATCCAGGACGACGCCAATTCCGACGACGGCGGCGGCGACTCCGACGACGACGTGAATATCTGATCCGGCCATGCTGCGCTTTATCCCTGTTCTCGCTCTGTTGCTGTTCACGGCCTGCGGCCTTGCTGAGAACGAGCAGGATGATAAGAACAAGCGTATTTATATCACCTTCGCAGATCCCGCCTTCGAACGATTCTGTCTCGGAATGTTCGATTTGGATCACGACGGACGCATTTCGCGCTACGAGGCGCAGCGCGTCCTGGCGATGGATTGCTCCGGCCGCAACATCTCCGCGATGTGGGAGATCGGCGAGTTTTCCCGCCTGCGCGAGCTCGATTGCAGCGGCAATAATCTCACGCGGCTCGACCTGCGCAAATGCCCCGACCTGCAAAAGCTCGATTGCGGCGACAACGAAATCACGTCGCTCGACATCGACGGCCTGCGCGGGCTTACGCAGTTGGACTGTGCCGAAAACCTGCTCGCACGCCTCGACCTGAAATCCAACTCTTCCCTGCGCTCGCTCGATTGCCGCGGCAACCTGCTGGTGACGCTCGACCTGCCCCCCTGCTCGGGGCAGTTGCAGGCCGACACGCGCGACAATCCTTTCCTTACGACCGTCTATTGCCTCGCTTCGCAGGGCGTCGACCGCAACGGGCCGACCGAGGTGGTCGTCCGCTGACCGCCCCCCCCGCATCGTTTTCCGCTGACTGCCCGCGTCGCTTCCCGTCACCTGCCCGCATCGCTTCCTGTCGGTTGCTGCGTTGTTTGCTGCTGCCCCCCCCCGGCACTGTCATTTGCCTTCCGCGGCGGGTTTCCGGTACGCTTATTTCTGATACATTGTTGAAAAGTCGCCGCCGCGGGTTGGGTATTTCGGATAATAATTCTTACCTTTGGGTGCAAAAAATGTCTTTTGCGCCATAAATATTACCGGATACAATGAAAAAAGTTGACGTTATCCTCGGCCTGCAATGGGGTGACGAGGGCAAGGGAAAAGTTGTGGATGTGCTGACGCCTGGCTACCAGGTCGTAGCCCGCTTCCAGGGCGGCCCCAATGCCGGTCATACATTGGAATTCAACGGCGAGAAATACGTGCTCCGCTCGATCCCTTCGGGCATATTCCAGGGCGGTAAGACCAATATCATCGGTAACGGTGTGGTGATCGACGCCGTCCTTTTCCGTGAAGAGGCCGAAGCGCTCGCGGCCAGCGGCCACGACCTCACCAAGCAGCTCTGCATTTCGAAGAAGGCCCACCTGATCCTGCCCACGCACCGCATCCTCGACGCTGCGTACGAGGCGGCCAAGGGCAGTGCCAGGATCGGCACCACCGGCAAGGGCATCGGCCCGACCTATACCGACAAGGTCAGCCGCAACGGCATGCGCGTGGGCGATGTGCTGAGCGCCGATTTCGAAAAGATATACGCCCGCGCCAAGGCTCGCCACGAGAAGATCCTGCGCGGCCTGGCCTACGAGTACGACATCACCGAGTTGGAACAGAAGTGGTTTGCGGCGGTCGAGTACCTGCGTCGTTTCAACATCATCGACAGCGAGTATTTCGTCAACGAGTGCCTCGCCGCGGACAAGAGCATCCTGGCCGAAGGCGCCCAGGGTACGCTGCTCGACGTGGATTTCGGTTCCTATCCGTTCGTTACCTCGTCGAATACCGTCTGCGCCGGCGCCTGCATCGGGCTGGGCATCGCCCCGAACCGCATCGGCGAGGTCTACGGAATCTTCAAGGCCTACTGCACACGCGTCG
>ENA-OYDJ01000386-OYDJ01000386.1-human-gut-metagenome-genome-assembly--contig:-NODE-386-length-13980-cov-4.167325_pt1 | contig 13980 bp, 9 predicted proteins | sample MGYA00243465_ERZ652897 | MGnify/ENA primary metagenome ERZ652897 (study PRJEB26926, sample SAMN06164859) | human gut metagenome | biome: ENVO:00009003; feature: ENVO:2100002; material: ENVO:00002003...
TGGTAAGACAAGACGAGGCGCTCTTGTTTTTGATGTGGCGGATTTGATCAAGGATGCCATCGTCCTGCCATGGAGCTTTATCTGTGCCATGAGAGGACAGAACGACAGAGAGTTCAGGCAGATATGCTTACAGAAGTTTACCGAGCATAAGGCGCTGGATTTTATGTTTGATGAAGTGAAACGGTGCAGCAGACTATATGCGGGCGGTGAACGGGCATGATGGTCATATTTACGAGCAAGAGCGAGAAGAAGGCTATTTATACGGTGCGGAGGATTCTGGATAGTTTTGCAGACAGAATTGGGAATGATACGTGGAAAACGGTCATTACGCAAGAGGGATTGCTGACGGTACAGGCGCTTTTGCGACGGACTGCTACCAAAAGTACAGCAGTGGCGTGTCATTGGATCCGATCCCGGAGCCATAGCGAGCTGGTCTGGATTGTAGGGAAGCGGGACATGTTTAATGAGGAAGGCATCGTACCTGTCCACTCCACACAAAAGGAAATCCTTCACAACGAGTGGGAAAACGACTGGCAGTATTTGCCGTTGATAAAAGCGCTGGCAGCGGTGGCGGCACTCTTCCATGACTGGGGAAAGGCATCAGCGTTATTTCAGGAAAAACTGGATGAAAAAACATTGAAAATGGATCCCTTCCGTCATGAATGGGTATCCTGCAAGCTTCTTGAAGCGCTTGTTTTTGCCGCAGGTGCGGAGGAAGACGATAGAAAATGGCTGAAAGTACTGGCCGAAGGAACGATAAAGACAGAGGATATAGAAAAGAATCTGCAAATTGACGAGAAAGGAAACGGGCAGGCAGATATGAAAAAGCTGGATGCAGCACATTTGCCGCCGATTGCAAAATTTCTGATGTGGTTGATCCTGTCTCATCACAGGCTGCCGTCTATGGATAAGGATGGCTGGGTGAATGTAGAGAAAAAAAGTTTCCACAGTATATTCTCCAGTCTGAATGCGTCCTGGGGATATGAGAGTGAAGCGGAGGAGACTATTATGTGCCGCAGGAGCTGCTTTGTATTTCCGGAGGGACTCCTTGTGGAGAATGCGGCAGCTTGGCGGAAGGCCATAAAAAAATGGTGCGGCCGGTTATTAAATGATTACGACAGACTGATGGATATTATGGGAGGGGAGACATACAAATCATCATTCAGGGCTATCGCCCACTATACGAGATTGTCTCTTATGCTGGCGGATCATTATGTTTCTTCCCTGCCTGAGGAAACAGATAAGGGCCGATGGGCAAAAAATGATTTATGGGCGAATACAGACGGTAAAACCGGAAAGAAAAAGCAGTTTCTGGAGGAACATTTGGTCAGGGTCTGTGAACAGGCAACCCATATTGCTCACAGACTTCCTTATTTCAGTGATCAGATGGAGAGCGTCTATGATGTAAAGGCGTTGGCAAAGAAAAGTCCGGCAGTTTTCAGATGGCAGGATACAGTTGTCGAGAAAATCAGAGCATTCAGGGAGAAGAATGGGGATGGTGCCAGGTATTTTATAGTCAATATGGCAAGCACCGGCTGCGGCAAGACGTTTGCCAATGCAAAGATCATGCAGGCTGTATCGACGGACGGGAAATCGCTCCGGTATATCCTTGCCCTCGGCCTCCGTACGTTGACGCTGCAGACCGGTGATGAATACAGGGAACGGATACATTTGGACAGAAATGATCTGGCCGTCCTTATCGGTTCCAGTGCCGTAACCAAATTGCATGAGGAAAATAAGGAAGCAGATAAAGATAAAGAGAAAAAGGGAAATAGAAAGGGGTGTTTATCGGAAGAGCCGCTGCTGCCGGAAGAATTGGAGTATGTGGATACGGAAAGCGAGGAGCAGTCCCGGTTTCTGGATATCTTTTTCAATAAGACAGATAAAAAAGGAATGACGGTAAATGAAAAGACGTCAAAAAAGAATAAAGCCTTTCTATACAAGCCTGTTCTTGCGGCGACTATCGATCATATGATGGGGGCTGTGGAGACGACGCGGGGAGGAAGGTATATTTTGCCTTCATTGCGGCTGATGTCATCGGATCTGGTGATTGATGAAATTGATGATTTCAATTCCAAGGATCTCATCGCCATAGCAAGGCTTGTTCATCTGGCGGGATTGTGCGGAAGAAATGTGGCGATCTCTTCAGCGACGATACCGCCTGATCTGGCGGAAGGGCTGTACAGATCATATCAGGCAGGACTGAAAAGTTACAATTCCTTCTTTACGAGGAAAAAACAGTGTGCTCTTGTGCTTTGTGATGAGTTCAGGACAGATGTGGAACCGATGGACAGCGGGGATGATTCGGCTTATCGAAAGATTCACGATCGATTTATCCGTAAACGAGTGGAAAATCTGGGGAAAGAGCCGGTAAAGCGTAGGGGATATATACAGTTCTGCGGAGCGGAAGATAATGACACTGACGCTGCGAAAGAGACTTCCTATTTTGAAAATATAAGAGAAGCCATAGAAAAGCTGCATGAAAATCACCATGTTATTGATAAAAGAACAAAGAAGCGGATTTCTTTCGGTGTGGTTCGTGTGGCAAATATCACCCCCTGTGTGAAAGTCAGCCTGTACCTCATGAAATGCGGATGGAGTGAGGGGACAGCTGTCCGAGTGATGACTTACCACAGCAGGCAGATCCTTCTTCTCCGTCATGAGCAGGAGCGGTATCTGGACAAGGTGTTCACAAGAAAAACACAGTCTGCCACAGTGGATTTTCAGGATGAAACCGTGCGGAAGCATCTGGACAGCACACCGGAGGAGAATATCATATTTATCCTTGTAGCAACACCGGTGGAGGAAGTCGGCCGTGATCATGACTTCGATTGGGCAGTGGTGGAGCCGTCGTCGTACCGATCCATCATACAGCTTGCCGGCCGTGTCCTTCGTCATCGTCAGCCGGTTTCAGGGACGCTTGAAAAAAAGAATATGGCAATCATGGCATATAATCTGAAAGCCTGGCAGGGAAAAGAGCCGGCTTACAGCAAACCCGGGTATGAAACCGAAAAGCGGAAATTGAACAGTTATGACATGCATGATCTTGTAGATGAAGAAGAGCTGAGCAGAAGGATTGATGCGGTACCGAGAATTTTAAAACCGGAAATGCTGGATAAGGAGCAATTCTGTCCGGATGATAAAAGATATTTCTCAAAACTCTCTGATCTGGAACATGCGAGCATGATGGATTTTAACTGCAAGGGAGATTGCGGGCCGCAGTGTATGCACGGATGGATGGAAGAATACTGGTGGATGACGGCACTTCCGCAAGGCTGCAGCCGCTTCCGTGAAAACTATGGGGAAGAAATCAAGGCCTGCGCGGTGTATAAAAATGGAGAACGGAAATTCTTTTCCTATGATAAAATCAAGGAGGGGGATGATTTATTTGGAGATGATGAAGCCCGAGGATTTATCGATGTTTCCGATTATGATGGAATGACAGAACAAATGAAGAGACGGCTGTGGCTGGTCCGTGATTATGAAACAGTACTGAAACGGCATATATCTGATACGGAAAAAGAATCGGAAGAAATACAGATAGCTGCCATTTCCCGGAAGTATGGAGAAATTACCATACCAGACAGGAAATCAGATATAGCAGAAGATTGGAAATATGATGATCAGCTGGGGATGTTCAAGTTGTCAGAAGACGGACAGGAGGGATGATTTTGGGAATATTAAGAGAATATATAGAGAAGCAGGCGAAAAAGAAAAAGAAAACATCAGCGGAATGGTTTGCAGGGATGCTTGCTTCATTATCCGAGTGCCGGTTTACAACACATGTAGGCAAGTTTACAGATCCCGATTCAAAAATTTATTTCTATTGTAACAAAGATGATAACTGCTCAGGATATGTGATAACCGGTAATGTTGATGTTGAATTGGATTTCGCTGTATCAGCCAACTTTATCACACCAGCTCTTTTTTTGCTTCAGATATTAGAAGATGGGGAAACGCTTTTAAAACATATACAAGAAAAAGATGAAAATATAAAAGCAGAATTTGCGGAGCTTGGGATAAATACTCTTGCACCCTTATATCAGGCAGTAGAGGGAATAAATAAGGTGGAAAGATCACAAAAAAGTGAATTCCATTTAAGGCAGGTATATTTTCCTGTTGGCGATGGTTATCACCTATTGACGGTTTTACCGGCATCTGGGTTATTATTAACGGCAAGACGGCGTGTGGATCGTATAAACGGATATAGCAGGCTTTGTCATGATTCAAAGAGCAGTGAATATGGGAAAAGTTGCAGCCGTATATTCGATATGGCAAGCATTAATTTCGGCAGTGGGAAACCGCAAAATATCAGTGCAGGAATTCAGTCTTATTATGGGGAAGCGTATCTGCTTGAGTCATTACCACCCGTATTGGGAAATAAAGGGGTTCATCTGACAAAATATAATTTTTTGGAGGAAAATGTTTCTTATAAGGATTATATAGCTACCTTTCAAAGATTGCATAAGTTATTTAAACAAGATCGCAAGAATCAGCAAATTCGGGAAGCTATTAAAAATAGAATTAAAGATGTAATTGATGTAGTCATGGTATCTTGCTATCAAATTCGTGAACAGAAAGCTGGTTGGAGTGATGATGAATGTTGTAAGAATCTTCCTGTATTTCAGAAAATATGGCTGGATGAAGCATATCGGGATAAGAGGGAATCAGAATCATGGAGAGAAGAAGTAGGACGATATTTTGCAAGATGGTTCATTTATAAATACAAGAAAATTATAAAAGGAGAGAGGGTGTCATTTGGAGAAGAGGAATTCAGATATTTGAAATGGAAGATGATAAAAATACTGGAAGAGGAGGTGAGATATAACTCATGAAAAATTATTTGTTGCTATCCCGTGTCAGTGTACATAATGCGAATGCCATGAGCAGTATTTTTACGATTGGCGTGCCAGCGATGACGGCGTGGCTTGGCGCCATGCATGCCCTTGAGAGGAAATTAGGGGAGAGATGTGATCAGTTCTTAAGCGATATACGATTTACTCAAATGGCAGTCTCATATCATAAAACATCATTGCAAACCATTCGTAAAAATGGGATAGGATATATAGTGATGACAGCTAATCCACTTGTAGTAGACAAAAAAAAATCAAGTAAAGATAACTACATTTTTAAAAGAGCACCTCTATTAGAAGAACCAAGAATTCACCTGCTGGTATCCCTCCTGATAGAAGTCGAAGGTGCGGATGGGAATAACATGGAATTATTGGAACAGGCAGTAAAGGAAATATTGCCCCGGATGAAAATGGCAGGGGGCGACATACTGGACACTGGGAGAATCAAAGTCATGCGTATCGATGAAGACAATCCTATATCAGTTAGGAAAGTGATTTCCACCCTTATGCCCGGTTATATACCTATTGAACGCAGGGATCTCATGGAAGCGAAAGAGCTGGAAGGAAAAGACAGTCTGGACAGGCTGCTTCACTATCTGAAAGTACATCAGACGGCAGAAAAAGATGAATCCGGGAAGATAACAGGCTGGAAATACGAAAAGGCGGCGGCTGGATGGATTGTACCGCTTGCCGTGGGATTTAAAGGGTTGTCTCCGCTGGGAAAGGTGAAAAATCAGCGGGATCCGGATACGCCCCATCGGTTTGCAGAAAGTATAGTCACCCTTGGTGAATTTAAGATGGCTCATCGGTTCCGTGATATAGATGGAATGATGTGGCACTATGCCTATGAAAAAACCAATCAATTATATCTTTGTAAAAATAAGGAATGATCAGGAGGAAATGAAAATGGCGAAAAAAGAATCAAATCTGGCATCTGTACTTTCTTTTGAAAAGAAACTTGTTTTATCGGATGGCTATATGTATGGAACAACCTGGGAAAAAAGAAATGAAACAGCCCGTCCCATTTCACTGATAGAGAAATCTGTGAGAGGAACCATTTCTAACCGTTTAGATAAAGTGACCCTAAATGACCCGATGAAACTGAATGCCAAGGTGGAAAGACCAAATCCGCAGACTGTAGACAGTGCCTCTATTTCTTTAAACGATGACACATTGAAATTATCCTTTACAATCAAAGTCCTTTCCGGTGTAGAGCATCCTTCTGCATGCAATAACGAAACTCATCATAAAAAGATAGAAGAAATAGGAAGGAAATTTATTGAGCAGAACGGATTTAAAGAGCTGTCAGCCCGCTATGCGATGAATATAGCTAATGGCCGCTTCCTTTGGAGAAATCGTGTAGGGGCAGAAAAAGCCGAGGTCATTGTATCCATAAAAGAAGAAAATAAAAAATGGATATTTAATATTTATGATTTCAGCTTGAAGGATTTTGATAAGAATCGTGAAAAAGTGGAAGAATTGGCATCTTTTATTGCCGAAACTCTCTGTGGAAAGAGGTCATCCCTTCTGATTGAAGTGGAAGCCTTCGCACTTATGGGAAAAGGACAGGAAATTTATCCCAGCGAAGAACTGATTCTTGATAAAGGAAAAGGCAAGAAGAGCAAGGTTCTTTACCAGGTAGACGGTACGGCCGCTATGCACTCGCAGAAACTCAGCAATGCCATCAGAACCGTCGACACTTGGTATCCTCAGGAAGAAGGCAGACGGATACCGATTGCCATTGAACCCTATGGTGCGGTCACCACTCTTGGGAAAGCCTACCGCACACCAAAAGAGAAAAAAGATTTTTATACCCTGTTTGATCAGTGGTCAACCGGCAGTGAACCGGACGATGAAAATGACAAAAACTATGTCATGGCTGTTCTCGTCCGCGGCGGTGTTTTTGGTCAGAGCGAAAAGGAATAAGCCATGGAATACTATCAGGAAATCACCTTGCTCCCGTGTGCGGAAGTATCGCTTGCCTTCCTTTGGACCAAAGTGTTTACCCAGCTCCATATTGCTTTTGCAGATGGAAAAAATAAAAGCGAACATAACCCCTATGCCGTTTCATTTCCCGAATACAGGGAAACAGGTCTGGGAGAAAAAATCCGTATTTTTGCGGAAGCACAAGAATTGGAAAGACTCAACCTGTCCAAAGTACTGGGACGCCTCTTTGATTATGTGCACTGTACAGGCATAAGGAAAGTGCCGGAGCGCAAGCTGCGGGGGTATGCCGTGTATAGCAGGTACCAACCGGAAGGTTCAATCTGGGTGAAAGCGAGACGCTATGCAAAAAGACATCCGGGAGTAACGATCGAAGAGGCTGCCCGGCTTCTGCAAGGAAAGAGAAAATCTGTCAGACTGCCGTACATACAGATGAAAAGCCTTTCCCGCGGAGGAACATTTAGCCTTTTTATAAAAAAGCGGGTAGAAAAAGAATCCGTCTTGACAGAATGCGGAACCTATGGTTTAAGTAATAACAGAACCGTTCCGGAATTTTAACCCAAATTTTTACGGCGTTTGAAAAATGCGATTAAATCAATATATTTCAAAGCAGGAATAAATTTGGGTTAAAGTGGGAGAAAGATGTATAAGCGCACGTGCTGTCGGATTCTTTTTCCGCTCCGGCATCGTTAACTGCCGCATAGGCAGCTTAGAAAGTTCCATGTCTCTAATGCAGTTAATGGTGTCTGTTAACTGCCGCATAGGCAGCTTAGAAATACATTGAAAAGTTCCACTTCGCTGGGAATATCGTTAACTGCCGCATAGGCAGCTTAGAAACCATGCCGAACATCTGTACCGGCTCGGAAATGGGTTAACTGCCGCATAGGCAGCTTAGAAAGCTACAGGTTCCATCGAAAGCTATTGGTATACGTTAACTGCCGCATAGGCAGCTTAGAAATATATGAGAAATAATTGTGTCTTCCAATATCTGTTAACTGCCGCATAGGCAGCTTAGAAATTATTGAGGTCATGGAAGATGACCTTTTTGATGTTAACTGCCGCATAGGCAGCTTAGAAATCCAGCATTCCCAGAATGATATACATCTTACCGTTAACTGCCGCATAGGCAGCTTAGAAAATACGTGCCACCTGTTGTAACCATTCCATACCGTTAACTGCCGCATAGGTAGTTTAGAAATCCGAAAGCAAATCCGATTGCCGCACAAGTGAGTTAACTGCCGCATAGGTAGTTTAGAAAACCCCTCACCCTTTGCGTTCCAAACGTCAATAGTTAACTGCCGCATAGGTAGTTTAGAAAGATTGACGCCGACGCCCTCAATTACATTCGAGGTTAACTGCCGCATAGGCAGCTTAGAAAACTGACTTACACCAATTGACGGGTAATCTCCAGTTAACTGCCGCATAGGCAGCTTAGAAACAACACCAGAAGAGCTTAAAAGACACAAAAAAGTTAACTGCCGCATAGGCAGCTTAGAAAATTTTTCGCTACCGCAAACACAGCGACATAAAGTTAACTGCCGCATAGGCAGCTTAGAAAACTACAGAATTCGTGAAAAACCGTGAAAACATGTTAACTGCCGCATAGGTAGCTTAGAAAGCCGATTCCGTCAAACAGGCTTCCCATTGTTAGTTAACTGCCGCATAGGCAGCTTAGAAACGAACTGCTGTACCAAGTACTGAAACATCAGTGTTAACTGCCGCATAGGCAGCTTAGAAATGCCGCCATACCGCAAATATGACGACGGGAACGTTGACTGTCGTATAGGGTAGTGTGACTGTTCATTTTTTAATAGGGAAGATTTATAGAGTGGATCAATTTTGTGATTTGCATCTTAAATCACATTTGACTATTGCATTTCTTTTTACTTACAATAATAAGAAAGGAAGAGAGTGGTAAATAGAGAGGCGCTATGGGAAATACAGCTTTCGGACGGATGGGTGAGGATCGGGCTTGTTTGTACCTGGAGGAGAAGGGGATGACTTTGGTCACCCGGAATTTCAGGTGTAAACATGGGGAAATCGATCTCATCATGAAGGACGGAAGCGTTTTTGCATTTATCGAGGTGAAGACCCGGCGGAGCCGTTTATATGGGGAACCGATTGAAGCGGTGACTGTATATAAGCAGCGGCATATCCGTTATACGGCGGAGGTATTTCTTTTAGCGCGTCATTTGCATGATGTCCGGATCCGTTTTGATGTGGTGGAAGTCATGATGGCGCCGGGGCGTGTGGTGCGGTTGCGTCATACGAGGAATGCGTTCTGAGAGAGGGAGATGCCATGTTTGCGCAGGTGTTTGGGACATGTACGTTTGGTTTGAATGGTCATGTGATTACTGTGGAGGTGGATATTAGCCGTGCGTCACCGGCTTTTGATATTGTCGGGCTGCCTGCGGTTTCCGTGAAGGAGTCGAAGGAGCGTGTCCAGTCGGCGATACGGAATTCCGGATATTTTTTTCCTATCGAAAAGGTGACGGTGAATTTGGCGCCTGCGGATTTGAAGAAGGACGGTTCCTGTCTTGATCTGCCGATTGCCATGGGGGTGCTGGCGGCAAGCGGGGCGATTCCGAAAGAGGCTCTTGCATCGGTGATGTTCATCGGAGAGCTTTCTTTGCAGGGGGAAATACGTTCGGTGCCCGGTGTGCTTTCCATGGTTCTTGCCGGACGGGAAGCAGGGATTTCTACTTTTTTCATGAGCCCCGCGGTTGCCGGGGAGGCTCTTCTTTGTGAAAATGTGACTGTGTACGCGCCAAAGACGCTTGGCGAACTGGTGGAGTATCTTTTGGGGCATAACCCGATGGCTCCTGCCAAGCGGCGGGAAGCGGCGGAATCTAAGTTGAGTGATGTGGATTTTGCCGAGGTGCAGGGACAGATCATGGCGAAGCGTGCTATGGAAATAGCGGCGGCAGGGTCCCATAATGTCCTTATGACGGGGCCGCCCGGATCAGGGAAAACGATGCTGGCACGCCGCATCACGACGATTCTTCCTCCTATGACGCGTGAGGAGGCTCTTGAGGTGACAAAGATTTATTCGGTGGCCGGACTGTTCAAGGCGGAGGATATCATCCGCGAGCGTCCGTTCCGCAGTCCTCATCATACGATTTCCATGGCCGGTCTTATCGGCGGAGGTACGATTCCCCGTCCCGGCGAGGTGACGCTTGCCCATAACGGTGTTTTATTTTTAGATGAACTTCCTGAGTTTCCACGGGTGGTGCTGGAAGTTCTCCGGCAGCCGCTGGAGGATCGGGAGGTGCATATTTCAAGGGTAAATGCATCCTTTGTATATCCTTCCGATTTTGTGCTGATTGCCGCAATGAATCCTTGTCCCTGCGGATATCTTGGAGATCCTGACCATCCCTGTACCTGCAGTGATGGAGAAATACGGAGTTACGGCAGAAAGATTTCCGGGCCTCTTTTGGACAGGATTGATTTGCATGTGTCGGTGATGCGTCCGAAGTATAGTGAGCTTACAGCAACGATTAAAGGGGAATCTTCGGCACGGATTGCGGAACGTGTAGCAGCGGCAAGGGCCATGCAGTCGGAACGGTTGTCTAAATGGCATATGCAGAATAATGCGCAGATGGGGCACCGCCAGCTTCGGGAAACCTGCCGTTTGGATGCGGAGGGATCAGAGCTGCTCCGTGAGGTTTTTGAAAAGCTCCATTTATCCGCGAGAAGTTATGACCGCATCATTAAAGTATCCCGTACGATTGCCGATTTGGCAGGTACGTCGGAGATTAAGCCCGAGCATGTGGCGGAAGCGCTCAGTTATAGAAATATGCTTCCCCGGAGGTCATGATGGATATATTCGCGGCGGCGCTTCCCGGTTGTCCAAGGCTGGGAGCGAAACATATGCGGGTTCTCATAGAGGCGTTCGGAACGGCGGAAGATGTGTGGAAGGCTTCCGATAAGGAGATTGTGGAATCTCATTTGCTGAAAGGGAAGACGGAAGCGTCTTTTTTGGCGTACCGGAAAGAAACGGAGCCTGAAGAAATAGGGGAAAAGTTATACCGGCTGCAGATTCGCTGCGTGACATGGGAGGATGATTTGTATCCCCCGCTTTTACAGACGACGGCAAATCCTCCGGCTGTTTTATTTTATAAAGGAAATAATCCCGTTTTTGAGAAAACGGTGGCGATTGTAGGATCACGGAAAGCGACGCCTTATGGCGTGCAGACGGCAGAACGGATAGCCTGCGGTTTGGCTGAAAATGGAGTGACGGTGGTTTCCGGCGGCGCACGGGGGATCGACAGCGTTGCGCATGAAGGGGCATTGCGCGGAGAAAGCCCGACGGTGGTGGCGCTTGCCTGCGGGCTGGATCATGTATATCCTCCGGAAAATAAAAATTTGTTCCAAAAAATTATTGATAATGGCGGTACGATTATTTCTGAATACCCGCCGGGGACGCCGCCTCTGGGGAGGCAATTCCCCGCGAGGAACAGGATTATCGCGGGAATGAGCCGGGGTATCCTTGTGGTAGAGGCGGCAGAACGGAGCGGTGCTCTTATTACGTCCGACTTCGCATTGGAAGAAGGACGGGATGTCTTTTCCGTTCCGGGAAATATTTGGCTCGATTCGAGCAGAGGGACGAATCATCTTATACGGAGCGGGGCGATTTGCTGTACGTCCTACGAAGATATCCTTTCTGAATACGGGTGGAACGAAAAGAGTATTTCTTCCAAGAAGGAATCTCCTGAACAGTTGACATTGGAAGAGGAAGTGGTGTATCGTTTCTGCTGTACAGGAGAGGAAGTGACGGCGGAGGATATTCTCCAGCAGTCAGGAATGTCGGTGATGAAGATTACGATGCTCCTGCTCCGGCTTCAGCTTAAAGGGTTTATAAAGGAAACGGGATCCGGCCGGTTTATTACAACAGGACGCGGATAATATAAATGAGATATATGCTGTATTTCATGTAGTATAGGGAGGGTATTTTGGCTATACAGATTACGATCACCGTGAAGGATAAGAAGAAAAGGTCTTCTGCCGGGGAAAAACTTTTCACAAGGAAACCGAATGCCAAGGGGAAACACCTGATTATCGTGGAGTCTCCGGCAAAGGCGAAGACGATTGAGCGTATTTTGGGCTCCGATTATAAGGTGCTTGCCTCCATGGGCCATTTACGTGATTTGCCGCAGCGTACGCTTGGTGTGGATGTGGAAAATGATTTCAAGCCGGAGTATGTTAATTCGGCGGAACGGGCCGATGTCATTGAAAATTTGCAGAAAGAAGCAAATAAGTCGAAAGATATTCTTCTGGCAACGGACCCTGATCGTGAAGGGGAAGCCATTTCCTGGCATTTGTCGAAACTTCTTGATGTGGATCCCCGGTCAAACACGCGTATCGCCTTTCATGAAATCACGCCGCCGGCGATTAAAGAGGCGGTACTCCATCCCGAACCGATTGATTTAAACCGTGTGGATGCCCAGCAGGCACGCCGCGTGCTTGACCGTCTTGTGGGGTACAAGCTTTCACCGTGGCTGTGGAAGCAGGTTTACCGCGGCCTTTCCGCGGGACGTGTACAGTCGGTAGCGACACGTCTGATTTGTGAAAGGGAAGAAGAAATACGGGCGTTTAAGCCTGTGGAATACTGGACGGTGGAAGGGATTTACCGTACAGAGGAAAAGGAAAGTTTCAAGGCAAAACTGACGCAGATTGATGGGCAGGAAGCAAAAATTCATAATGCGGAAGAAGCAGATCGGGTTGTCAGGGGAATTTTAAAACAACCGGCAGAAATCACGTCGGTCACAAAAACGAAAAAGCAGCGTAAGGCAAAACCGCCGTACACGACTTCCACAATGCAGCAGGATGCGGTCAACCGTCTTAATTTCGGTTCCAAAAAGACGATGACTCTTGCCCAGATGCTTTATGAAGGGATTGAAATACCGGGGCACGGACATGTAGGACTGATTACATACATGCGTACTGACTCGACCCGTATTTCCGATGAAATGATCAAGCAGGTACGGCCGTACATTGAACGTGTTTACGGGAAAGACTATCTGCCGCCTAAACCGAATGTATATGCCAGGGGGAAGGATTCTCAAGATGCCCATGAAGCGATTCGTCCCACGAATCTGCAGTTTGCTCCGGATATGCTGGCGGTCGTTTTGTCCCGTGACCAGCTCCGGCTGTATACACTGATCTGGAACCGATTCCTTGCAAGCCAGATGGCGCCCCAGATTTCCCAGGCAACGAATGCAGTGCTCCAAAGCGGCATTTACACACTTCGCGCGACAGGGACGCAGGTATTGTTTGATGGGTTTACGGTACTCCGGACGGTAAAAGAAAAGAAGCAGGATAATGAAGAGCTTCCTCTTCTGCCGGCGCTCCATAAAGGACATACGGTACTCAATACAAAGGCGGAAGGAGAGCAGCATTTCACCGCGCCGCCGCCAAGGTACACGGAAGCCAGCCTAATCAAGACGCTTGAGGAGAAGGGGATAGGCCGGCCGTCCACATATGCGCCTATTTTGGATACCATCCAGAGGCGTAAGTATGTGGAAAAAGAGGGAAAACAGTTTGTTCCCACGGATATCGGGTTCAAAGTGACAGATCTTTTAAAGAAATATTTTGCTGGTATTGTCAGTGTGGATTTCACCGCGCAGCTGGAAACCTGGCTGGATAAAATTGCTGACGGCAAAGCAACGTATAAAAAGGTCATGAGCGGGTTCTGGGATGTTTTTGAAAAGGAACTGCAGAATGCCAACCTGGAGGCAGCGAAAGCGAAGGAAGAAAATCAGGAAGTATCCGATGTAATCTGCGAAAAATGCGGTGCCCATATGATTGTGAAGATGAGCCGTTACGGAAAATATCTTGCCTGCCCGAATTTCCCTTCCTGTAAAAATATCAAGCCTTATCACACAGGAGAAGAAAAGGAAGAGATTTCCGATGTGGATTGTGACAAGTGCGGCGCGAAGATGGTGTACCGCCAGGGGCCGTACGGCAGATATCTGAAGTGCCCGGAATGCGGCCAGAACAAAGCAATCGTTATTGATACGGGCATAGAGTGTCCGAAATGCCATGAGGGGCATTTGGTGAAGCGCCGCTCAAAGCGGGGACGTTATTTCTATGGCTGCAGCCGTTATCCGGCCTGCGATATGGCAGTCTGGGATGAACCGGTTAATGAGTTCTGCTCTGTCTGCGGCGCGATCAAGGTAAAGAG
>ENA-OYDJ01000412-OYDJ01000412.1-human-gut-metagenome-genome-assembly--contig:-NODE-412-length-13596-cov-5.375822_pt1 | contig 13596 bp, 9 predicted proteins | sample MGYA00243465_ERZ652897 | MGnify/ENA primary metagenome ERZ652897 (study PRJEB26926, sample SAMN06164859) | human gut metagenome | biome: ENVO:00009003; feature: ENVO:2100002; material: ENVO:00002003...
AAGTATTATATTAGGATAACTTTATGCACAAAACTATTTTTTATGTGCAATATTATTGTACCTTTGCGCCCGAAAACAATTAAAAAAGATTTAGATGAGAAAATTTTCGTTGATTGGCATTGCGATGTTAATCGTTTCAATTCCAACTTTTGCGGGTGGTATCCTAACAAATACAAATCAGCATGTATCTTTTCTTAGAATGTTAGCGCGTGGTGCTTCCATTGATATTGACGGTGTCTATTCTAATCCGGCCGGTTTGGCCTTTCTGCCGGAAGATGGTCTCTATTTGTCTTTGAATGGACAAAGTGCTTATCAGACCCGTAACATAAAAGCGACATTTCCCTTGTTTATTGAAGATGGGAATACACGTTATTATAAAGGAAAAGCTTCTGCTCCTTTCATTCCTAGTTTTCAAGGTGCATATAAAAAAGGAGACTGGACTATTTCCGGTAGCTTTGCTGTTGTAGGTGGTGGCGGTAAGGCATCGTTTGATGATGGTTTGGGTATGTTCGATTCAATGGTGATGGGACAAGTCCATACTATTTCGGGTGGTCAAATCACTCCCAATATGTATTCTATCAATAGTGCAATGGATGGAAGCCAGTTTATTTATGGTGTGCAATTGGGGTTGTCGTATCAAGTTAATGATTGGTTAGGTGTGTTTGCCGGTGGACGTATGAATTATTTTACCGGTGGGTATGAAGGATTTCTGACTGCAACCGCACACAGTAATATTCCTACTTATGGTGGCATGGAATTGGTTGGTATCGATTTAGACTGCGACCAGACCGGCTGGGGATTGACCCCTATCTTGGGAGCTGATGTGAAGTTGGGCAAATGGAATATTGGGTTGAAGTACGAGTTTATGACCAGTCTTAATCTCGAAAATAAAACCAAAAAAGCTGAAGTACGTGCGATGGGAACTGCTATGGGAGATGAAGGGAATCCTTTGGCTGACTATAAGGATGGTGTGAATACTCCGAGTGATATCCCTGCATTATTGACTGCAGCTGTTGGTTATGAATTCCTTCCTACGCTTCGTGCAACGCTGGAATATCACCATTTTTTTGATAAAGCGGCAGGGATGGCCAATGATAAGCAGAAAGCGTTGAAGCATGGCACACATGAAATTTTGATTGGTACAGAATGGGATATAGCTAAACAGCTGACCATCAGTGGTGGTTATCAGCGTACAGATTATGGCTTGGCTGATGATTTTCAGAGTGATATAAGTTTTTCATGTGACTCTTATTCACTGGGGTTTGGTGCTGCCATCAAAATGACAAAGCATTTGACTATGAATATAGCCTATTTTTGGACAAACTATGATGATTATACAAAGAAGATAAGTGAAACCACCAAGAATGTTTATAGCCGTACTAATAAAGTGTTTGGTCTTGGTGTTGACTATAAGTTCTGATTTCACAATCCTACCTTTATATATTAAGAAGCCGTCTCAAATGTCGATTTGAGGCGGCTTCTCTTTTTATATTGGATTAGAAAGAATACTGTACAAGCAGGTTCATACGGTTGGCATGGTTGGTGGAATTGTCGAAGTTGGTGCGCCAGCCACGCAGATATTCAGCGCCTACCTGCATGTTCGGGGTTACGTTCCAGAATACGTTGGCTACGAAATACTGTCCGTAGCGATAGGTACTTGGCAGGTCGTTGGGATAACCGTCTTCAGAATAAAGGCGGGACATGCTGTAAGTGCTTGAGAGGAATATCTTCGGAGATATGTTATATTGCAGACCTGCATACCAGCCCAGCATGGGCAATGCCTGCATTTTGCCTTCCTTTTCGGGATTGGGGACAATATCGACGTTCAGATTGCTGATGTCGTTCAGGTATTGCCCGATACCTTTACCATAGTTGACTTGCCCGAATGCCTGCCATTTTTTACCGAGATTGAAGGTCGTTGAGGCTTGTATACCGTATCCGGTGACACTGGATGCCTTATCCCTTTCTACATTGGTATATGTCATGCTGCGGATGATACCTCCTACACGCAGATGACTGCTGCTGTTCCAGCTGTATTGTGCCGAAGCCGTGAAGTCCGGCATGCGTTGCTGGGCAATCTCGAATTGGCTGCTTGTTGTGCCGTCAACGGCAGGCGCCTCGATGGAAGCTTGGAAACGAAAGTCTTTCAGCCCTTTATAAGTATATGACAATTGTGTGGCGCGGTAGAATGTGGCACCGTTGGGACCTTGAAAGTCAATGGTGGAAGGGAGGGCGCCTAAGTCCATGAAACCGCCATAATTGTATCCTATTGTTATATTGCGGAATGAAAGATAGGCATTGCGCAGTTGGAATGTCTTGTCTCCACCACGGAAATTTCCAGCAGTATAGACTGTGAAGTCACCCAATAGCCGGGTGTGTCCGACCAATTTCAGAAAGATAGTAGCCGTACTGGCATCCATCTGAAATTGATTTTTGATTTTACTACTGCTTGGAATGTTGGCAGGAACAAAGTCGATGTCATCCACAATACCTCCAAAATCATACTCGCCGGTGGCACGGACATACCCTCCGATACCCAGGGCGAATTTGCCTTGTTTGTCCATCAATAAGAAGCGGGGAGCTTTCGGGTCATGGATGTAAGGCAATTGTGACTCATTCATGATACGGATAATCTCGTCGCCCGCTTTGTCGATGGTAACTATGACAATGCCGTTTGGAGCTTCGTCATCGATAATCTCTTTTTTTTGTGCATGGATAGTGGACAAGGGAAGTCCGGTTACGCACAACAGAAACATTGCTTTTAAGATTGTTTTCATTTAAGTTAGGTTTTGATGAATGTGCTTTCAACAACTTAAATGAAAAAAGGTTTTGTAGTCTTGGAGGAAGAAAGGAGGTTATTCCGTCAGTATTCTTGCCTTGAATGAAGATCGTATGCAAAATTACCCTTACCCTAATTTCCGGAATAACCTCCTGAGGATGTGTGTTAAGTTACTTATTTTTTCATGACGGCATTCCATAGCGCTTTGCGTAGGGTTCCCATGGTGTCGTCACCTTCATAATCCCAGAACATCATGCCTTTCATGCCGTTTTTTAATATCCATTCACCTTTGGCGGCAATACTGCGGGGATTGTCGTAACCACAGTAGAAACTGCCGTTTTTGGTGACATAGGGGACATTGCCTTCTGCATCCCAATTTTCGATGACATAGCCGTCATCCTTACTCAGGTTGAGAATATCCCGATAATTGATGCTGCCGCCGGCATTGAAATCGGCTCTTCCGTAGAACGGAATTCCCAACACTAATTTGTCGGCAGATACCCCTGCATTCAGGTATTCGTCTACGGAACGCTGGCAGTCCCAGTAATTACTTGGCTTGTTCAATGCTGATTGATGCTGGGGGGCACCAACCAGATCATAGGCCATGATATTGACGAAATCTACATACGGGTCTACAGCCTTTACATCAATATATTTGTAGCCTTCGCCTTGGGGACGCTTGTCCATGCAATAACCTGCATAGGTCAATAGGGTGGACTGCCCCAACTCTGCACGCAAGTCTTTCATCAATAGGGTGAAGTTCTCCACATCTACCAACTCGTCATAGGCATTGCTGCTGAAAGTCATACCGGGAAATTCCCAGTCAATGTCAATACCGTCTATGCCCTCACTCGAAACAAAGGCTTTGCAGTCTTGTGCGAATTGCTTGCGCATTTCCGGACTCTTCGCCAGGGCGGAGAAACCTCCGTCCTGGGAATTGTCAGTATTGGAAACGCTATTGGTAAAAGAGAGTAATATCTTCACATGTGGATACTGGCTCTTTATTTTCTTTACCTTATCAAAACGGGATTTATCACCTTGCAGGCCAAACTTTTCATAAATTCCGTTTTTAACATATAATTCTGCAAAAGCGTAGTTTATGTGGGTCAGGTATTTGGCATCGGGTATGGATGTGCCATAATAAGTGACGTAGCCCAATGCAACCCGGCCTGCAACCTGCTCGGCCATTTCGGTCTCGTTGTCTTCATTTCCCGGAGCTGGCAGTCCGGGCATGTAGTCGTCATTGTGACATGCGGCTACTAGAAAGACAGTAGCTATTATAAATAGCAGTTTCCTTTTCATAGATGCATATTATTCAGAATCGGTTCCTGCTTCAGTCTTGAAGTAAGCATACCAGCCGCTGTCGTCCCAATCCACACCACCGCTATACTTGCCGGGATGATAGATTGTGATATAGTTCTCATCCAGTGTCAGCAGCCAGAATTTGTTGCTGCCTACGCTTTGTCCGTTGTCGTCATAATTCCCTCCGATGGTGGGGATGCTCGTTATCAGTTCACCCAGTACTCCGTCTTCCGGTTTTTCGTGTGTGAAGGAGAAAGTACCTTCTGCCTTTAGGTTTCCGCTGGCATCATAGGTTTTCATCTTGTTTCCGTCGAATTCGAATACCATGGACTGGTCTCCGGCTTCGGCGGCAGTGACATTGGCCCACCAGGCAAAATTTGATTCGGGAGTATAGCCTGCACTGGTATATTTCCAGCCTCCATGAGCCCCCATATTGCAGACGGAACCCCAGCTGACTTCACGGAACTTCCAGGTTTTCTTGGCAGATTTGTCACTCTTGTCGGTTGCACCGGTGAAGTAAGTGGACCAATCGTCGAATACATTGGTCACAGTCACTACAACCGGCTCTGTCTTGATAATTTGATTGGCGGAAATACCCATATAGTAGATGGAATAGTCTGCATTGGATTCCATGATGACCGTAGCGTTGTCCGTGACCAGTGTCTTACTTTGTTTACTTCCTTCGTCCCCCCATTCTATGTGCCATGAACCGCCAATGTCCGGGCGGGAGTTTTTCAAGGCGATATACTGGTCGCCTTCCACTACTCCGTCTTGGTTGGGGAAGGGTTGGGTAATGGATATGGCAGCTTGTAATGCCTCTTTGGTAATGGGCGTACCGGCATCAGTCACATATTTGTCTCGCAAGTCTTCGTCTTCGATAGGATCGCATGCAGTAACGATGAAGGCTGAAGCAAGCATTGCTATCAATATTTTTGTTGCTTTCATATTGTCTTTATTTATAGGTTAATACTCTTACATATTGTTCCAATCCGAGAACTGGGCAGATGCATCCCAGCCTGGATTCTGCTCAAGGACTCCATTGGAGATGTCTATTTCGTCTTGCGGAATGGGCCAGTAGCCTTGGGTTGCCTGTAAGCGTTTCTTATAGTCGAATTTTACCATCGGTACCACCGTAGCGGCATTTATTATATTGAACCCGGTCTGTTTGTTGAGTATGTCACCGGCTTCTTCGAGTGAAGGACCCGACCAGCGAAGGATGTCCCACCAGCGGATGGACTCGAATGCAAGTTCCCAGCGGCGTTCCTGCTTGATGGCTTCCAGAGAGTAGGCAACCGGAGCCAAGTGGGAGCGGGCACGTACCTTGTTCAGACCCGTAGCGTCTTGTTTCAGCTCGGACTGCATGAGCAGGACGTCGGCAAAACGGATATGAATCAAGTCGGCAATTTGGAGTAGCTGTTGGGATGTCTGCGAAGATATTCCGGGGAACATCTGCTTGCCGAAAGGTTCGATTTTGCCTTCATTGTAGGAATTGATATTGATGTATTTTTTCTGGAAATAGCCGGTTTGTTCATAGTAACGATAGGATACGGTATATTCCGGTTCACCCTCGTCCATGGTGCAGTCCATCAGCACATTGCCGGCAATATTCGGGTCGAGTGCTTTGTACGACCATATGGAACCGGTCAGACGGGGATCCTCCTTGTAACCGTCTGTATAGGTCTGCTTGGCGGCCCAGTCTTTCCATTCGTTGACCATTGCCGGAGATACTGGGCCAGCTCCCCAACCGGTGCCGAAGGGGTAGCTGTCTTTGTTGGAATAGTTGTCGGCAGACGGTGAATAGAATTGGGCGCAAGTGTTGGAGAACCAAGTATAGGTCCAGTCGGATTTCAGGTTATGCTTGTTGGCGAACAAAGTTTCGTCGGAACTGTTTCCTTCCCATTTCAAGTTATGGTTGATGACGTATTGGTAACGGAACCCTTCGGTATTGTCTTCGGTAGCATCGTTGGTATAGGCCCAAATGTTGCGTTGGTCGGACACCAGTTTATGACCGGAGTTGTTTACACAGTCATCTATCCAAGAGATGACCTCCTCTTTGGTAGTTCCGTTGGGAAGCTCGGTTTTTTCGTAGCGTCCGGTATAGAAAAGGAATACACGTGCCATCATGGCTTCGGCGGCATATTTTGTAGCGTGTCCGGTCATGTCTGAGCCTTTCGGATAAATCTTTGCGGGCATCATTTCGATAGCATTTTTCAAGTCTGCTGCAATCTGGGCGTAGATTTCGTCTACGGATGCACGCGGCAGGTTGGTGCTTTCCAGTGTGGTGCGTAAAGGAACTCCGCCAAAAACTTGTGCCAGTTCATAATAAGCCATGGCACGCAGGAAGTAGGACTCACCGAAAAGCCGGTTGCGTTCGCTCTCGCTGGACCATGATTTCACGTTCTCCATTGTGTTGATGGCATTGTTGGCACGGTTGATAAGGGTGTAGCAACGGTCCCAGATGCCGGCAAATGTATTCAGATTGCCACTGTACATAAGGAAGTTGGTGGCACAGTTGTTGGAGTAGGAGAGGTTGCCTCCCAGACAGTCGTCACCTGCCAACTGGGCAATGTAATACTGGGAAGAGGTTTCAGGACTTTCAAACAACAGATGGGCGTATATGGCCGTCACCATCTCTTGGGCATCCTTTTCTGTCTCCGGGAAGTTGGCGGTTGTCTTTTCGGTCAAAAGTTCCGAATCGAGGAAGTTTTCGCATCCTGAAAGAAGAATCAGTATTGCTGATGCTATGAATAATATCTTTTTCATAATTTCTTCGGTTAATTAGAATTTTACATTTAAGCCTATCATATAGGTACGTGCACTGGGGTAGTAGCCCAGGTCGATGCCTGATGCCCAACCATAATCGTCGCCGCCGTAACCGATTTCCGGGTCCATACCGGAATAGCCGGTGAAGGTAAAGAGGTTCTGTGCGGTCAGATACAGACGCAGCTGTTGTACCGGTAACTTTTTGAATGCTTTCTTGAAGTCGAACCCCACAGTGATGTTCTTTATCTTGAGATAGTCTCCATCTTCGATATAAATGTCTGATACTCTGTTCCAGTTGGAGCTGGAAGCGCTGGACAGTCTCGGGAACTTGTCGGACGTACCTTCGCCGTGCCAGCGTTGGAATATCTCTGCTGTATAGTTATTCAAGGGTGAGGAGGAGAAGTCACGATAACACTTCAGAATCTGCTGGCCGAATGCGCCGTAAGTAGTGATTGAGAAGTCAATGGCCTTCCAGCTGGCATTCAGGGAAAGTCCCATTGTCAGGTCGGGATTCGGGTTACCTATCATAGTACGGTCATTGGCATCGAGCGTACCGCTATTGTCGGTGTCTGCCCAGATTACGTCACCCGGCTGTGTCTTGTCGCCGTTCAGTTTCGGACCTTTGTAGTTGTCTATCTGTTCCTGGTTCTGGAATATGCCGTTACTCTTGTAGCCGTAGAAGTAGCCGATGGGTTTGCCTACTTCAGCACGGAAGCACTCTTCGGCTCCTTCCCACAGAACGCTGCCGCTACCGTGGATGATTCCGTCTTTGTTGGCAATCTTGGTCACTTCATTCTTGTTGTGAGCAAGGGTCAGGTTGGCTCCATATTGGAAATCCTTTCCGATGTTGTCGTTCCAGTGGAGTCCTACTTCAATACCCGTGTTTTTTACATTACCGCCATTGACGGACACTGCATTGGCACCGAAGGAAGAGAGTACCGGAGCCGTAACCAGCCAGTCTCTGGTATTTTTGTTATACCAGTCGAATTCAAAGCCCAGGCGGTTGTTCAAGAAGCGTGCATCGATACCGAAATTCAATTGCTCCTGTGTTTCCCAGGTAAGGTCCGGGTTGGTCAGTCGGTAGGCGTATGAACCGGTACTGATGAGGTCCATGGAGTCGCCGAACGTATAACCGCCATATCCGTTGTTGGAAGTTATCGGTGAAAGATATTGGAAAGTAGATACATTACAGTTACCGTTTTGCCCCCAGGAAGCGCGTAGCTTTAAGAAGTCCAGCCATTTGATTCCTGACATGAAGGACTCGTTGCTGATAACCCATCCGGCGGATACTGAAGGGAAGTATCCCCAGCGGTGTCCGCGGGCAAAAGTGGAGGAACCGTCCGCACGCATGATGACAGAAGCCATGTATTTCTCCTGGTAGTTGTAGTTGACGCGTCCGAAGAAGGAAGCGATGGAACCTTCCCCGTTAGGCTTGCCAGTCAAGGAGGACACACTGTTGGCGGTCAATGGAACATTGGACAAATAAGCGTGCTTGAAGTCATAGAAGTTTGAGCCTATGGCTGAACCGCTCATTTCTTCTCCCATACCCCATTTTTCAATACTCTGACCTACCAGGACGTCGATGTTATGGTCATCGATATTGAAGATGTAGTTGGCTGTATTGTCCCATGACCAACGGTTATACATAGACATGGATTGGGTAACCTTGTCTTCTGCGTTGTTGAGTGACGCACTCAGATAATCGAATCTCGGCAAATAGGAACGATAACTGGAGGCTCCCATGATGTAACCGAACTGGCTCTTGATACGCAGGTTCTTGATGGGTTGCAGTTCTGCATAGAAGCTGCTCTGCATGTAATGGGACTTGCTTAGGTTCTGGTTCATATAGTAGTCCAGATAAGCTATCGGGTTTTTATTGGCTCCGTTGGAGATATCCCATTTGTAGTTGTCCTTTTCCTGGTCTGCGTAGAGGTAGTAGTCTCCGTCTGAATTGTAAGGGTGCATCAACGGGCTCATGATGAGCATATTGTGCACTCCGTTCCAATAAATGCCGCCGGTTCCGAATGAACCTTGTGTTTGCGAATATTTGTAGTTGATGGTTTCGCCCACTTTCAGGAAGTCAAGATTGCCTTTTTTCATGACTACGTGGTCCGAGTTGACGCGGAAGTTGTAGCGGTTCATTTCTGGAAATTCGCCGGGAACTCCCATGGTGGCTTCTTGGTTGGTGTATGAAATACCTATGGCATATCTGGAACGGTCTGTTCCTCCGGTGATGTTGACTGCGTGGTTCTGTACCAATGCATCTTCATTCAGCACTTCCTTCAGCCAGTTTGTCCCTTTCCATGTTCCGTTCTGTATGGCCTGCAAATCCCTTTCCGGAATATAGGTCGCCCAGTTGTACGGACTCAATCCGTCCATTACACGGCCTTCATCCTGCATCATCATGTACTCTTGGGCATTGAGGATAGTAGGGATTTTGTAGAGGTTCTGCACGCCGACATAGCCGTCGTAACTGACTTCGGCAACGCCGGTTTTACCTCGTTTGGTGGTAATCAGGATAACGCCGTTGGCAGCACGCGCACCATAGATGGCGGCGGAAGCGGCATCCTTCAAGACGTCCAAAGATTCAATGTCACTCGGGTTCAGCCCGTCGATGCTACCGTTGGCAACTCCATCTACCACATAAAGCGGGGAGAAGGTTCCGGTAGTACCGATACCGCGGATATTCACCTTAAAGCCCGAACCCAGGAAGCCGTTGTTTTGCGTGATGTTGACACCCGGTGACTGGCTCTGCAAAGCGCCCAGGGCATCCACAGTGTTCAGCTTGGCTATGTCTTCTCCTTTCACTTGTACAGTGGCGCCGGTGACAAGTTTCTTTTTCTGTACACCGTAACCGACAACAACTACTTCATCCAGTAGTTCGGAATCTTCTGTAAGGGTGATTTTCATGTTGGCATCTGCTTTGGCTTCCTGCGTCTTATAACCGATGTAGGAAATGACCAGGGTGGCACCTCTTTTTACGTTTAGCGAGAATTTACCGTATAAGTCGGTGGTAACTCCATTGGTAGTACCTTTTTCCAAGATACTTGCTCCGATGATAGGCTCTCCATTCTGGTCGACAACAATACCGCGGGCTGTTTGTGCCTGCATCTGTTCTGTCACTCCGAATGAATTTTCCGAGTAGGTCTCTATTGCCATGATTTTGCTGCTTCCTATAAATAGGGAGGCGATGGCAATTGCTGTGAGGATTTTGTTGTTCGATGTTCCTCGTTTACGATTTTCATTCATAATAGATGTTTTTTGTTTAAGCTAATGGATCTCAAAATAAATAGGTTGAATAGAAGATGACACTAATAGTGTCTTGGGGCTTTCGGGTAAATCATAGGCATTCATTGTTTTTCTAAGGTTACTATATATAATATGGTATATTCTTGGTTAATATCAATGTGCTTTCCAGAGCTTCCGGATTGTTGTTATCAAATATAATCCTAATTTTCATTATTTAAAATATAGAATCGTATGTATTAAAATATGTTGTCCATTATTTTATTTGCTTAAGAAATTTGCGTGAATGAAATCTTGTTTGAGGGCAAACTTGGTTGCATGTTTTTGATTTTGTGCTAAAATCAGTTAATATATTGATTTATATGCTGTTGTCTTATATATTTTAAAATTATTGTAAATAATATTCTTGGTTTGGAAAATCTTATTTAAGTCTCGTTAACTAAATATGCACTGTCTGTAATTACTTCGAATAAAAAAAAGGAGCTTTGTCTTGCTTGGGATTTAGTTAAAATATATGTTGTTTGTTCATTTGCAAAACTTGTTGTACCTTTGCAACCGGATTTAAAATGTATGATGCCGTGAATAGCGGTCGTGTATTCTAGAACACCACGTAAAAAACAGGAGTATGAAACAAAAAGTATCTGTACCTTTTATGTTGCTGGGCATTCTGTTCAATGTATGCTTGATTGCAGCCAATCTTCTTGAGACTAAAGTTATCCAGGTTTTTGGTATTACCGTAACAGCCGGATTGCTGGTCTTCCCGATTTCTTATATTATCAACGATTGCATAGCCGAGGTTTGGGGCTTTCGTAAAGCCCGCCTGATTATCTGGAGCGGTTTTGCCATGAACTTTTTTGTGGTAATGCTGGGACTGATAGCCGTGGCGTTGCCTGCCGCCCCTTTCTGGGATGGTGCCGCGCATTTCAATTTCGTTTTTGGAATGGCGCCCCGTATTGTCATAGCCAGTCTGACGGCATTCTTGGTGGGCTCTTTTCTGAATGCCTACGTAATGAGCCGCATGAAACTGGCAAGCAACGGGCGTAATTTCTCCGCACGTGCCATTTGGTCGACGGTGGTTGGTGAGACGGCAGACTCGTTGATTTTCTTTCCGGTGGCGTTCGGAGGAATCATTGCATGGCGGGAGTTGCTGGTGATGATGTGTATCCAGATTCTGCTGAAGTCCATGTACGAGGTATTGATACTGCCTGTGACTATCCGTGTGGTAAAAGCTATTAAGCGGATAGACGGTAGTGATGTCTATGATGAAGGCATCTCCTATAAAGTATGGAAAATAGGCGATATTTAAAGCCCCTTACCCGTAGTGAGGGGAAATCAGTTATTATGTCAAACAAATAATTAGCAATGCCCTCTCTGTTTCCCTCCCTACGGGGGAGGGCAAGGGGAGAGGCTTTTAACAAGATGAATAGGGACACTGCTTTGGTGGTATTCAGTGGCGGGCAGGACTCGACCACTTGCCTCTTTTGGGCAAAACGTGAATTTAAGAAAGTGTATGCGCTGAGTTTTCTGTATGGACAGAAACATCAGAAGGAAGTGGACTTGGCGAGGGCCATTGCCCGTAAGGCAGGTGTGGAGTTCGAAGTAATGGATGTTTCCTTTATCGGCCGGCTGGGACGTAACTCATTGACAGATGCCGGCATGGAGATGGACCAGGAGAAGCCGGCAGACAGCTTTCCGAATACTTTTGTGCCGGGACGCAATCTGTTTTTCCTGAGTATAGCCGCCGTCTACGCCCGCGAGCGGGGGATTAATCATATTGTGACGGGGGTGTCGCAGACCGATTTCAGCGGTTATCCCGATTGCCGGGATGCTTTCATCAAGTCGCTTAACGTGACGCTGAACTTGGCTATGGACGAGCAATTCGTGTTGCACACCCCGTTGATGTGGATTGACAAAGCGGAGACCTGGGCGCTGGCAGACGAGCTTGGAGTGCTCGAACTTATACGCCACGAAACGCTGACTTGCTATAACGGTATTCCGGGAGATGGTTGTGGACACTGCCCGGCATGCACGTTGCGCAGAGAAGGATTGGAAAAGTTTTTGGCTTCTACTAAATGAGGCACACTTGTATCACTAAAAATATATGGCTATGACAGAATTGAAAGACCAACTTTCCCTTTTGGGGAGAAAGACAGAATACCGTCAGGACTATGCCCCCGAAGTATTGGAGGCATTTGATAACAAGCATCCCGGCAATGACTACTGGGTGCGTTTCAACTGCCCCGAATTCACCAGTCTTTGTCCCATCACGGGACAACCGGACTTTGCGGAAATCCGTATTTGCTATATCCCCGATGTCAAGATGGTGGAGAGCAAGAGCCTGAAGCTCTATCTGTTCAGTTTCCGCAATCACGGAGCTTTCCACGAAGATTGCGTGAACATCATAATGAAAGACCTCATTCATTTGATGAATCCTAAGTATATCGAGGTGACGGGTATCTTTACCCCGCGTGGCGGCATCTCTATCTACCCGTATGCCAATTACGGACGTCCCGGCACGAAGTTCGAGCAGATGGCGGAGCATCGTTTGATGAACCGTGAATAAGATGCTGTATCTGATGGCTCCTATAAATAGAAGGGGGGCTGTTAGGACAGGTAATTTTTGCATCACTATATTCTATATCCTTGTCTACTGACCTTTAGTTTCTTGTTTGCTAATTTTTATTCGTCCGACAGTTGTTGCATTATCGTCCAACAGCTGTCGGACGATAATTAAACAGCCGTCGGACGATAATGTAACGGTTGTCGGACGAATAGTTTTTAGTAAATGAGAAGTTAGTCTGTCTTTATTCATCGGCTAATATAAGGCTTCTCTATCATTAGTTTTGCTACATCTTTATTTTCTCTTTTACGATTATCCGCATAAATGCCGCTGACGAATAAGAAACTGTTTTGATTTTATTATTTAAGAGATTTCCTCAGCACCTTCCGAGCTCGTTTTCATTTTTTTTATCTGTTTTATTATTGATAATACCTATCAATGGTGATTGCATGGTATGATATATACGATAAATCCACTCCATATAATTACCTACAATAAGCGATTGCACAGCTGGATGTTAATAATGACCTTTGCACCGGTTTACTAACAACATTATAATTATTATAAAATTGAAAGCATATACATTTAAATTCTCGCTGCTGTTTCTCCTTCTGTTGGCTTCTCTGTCTGTACATGCGCAGAGGAGAGGAGGGATGATTTCTGGTAGAATCATTTCTACGGAAAAAGAAACGGTGGATTTTGCGACTGTTTATCTGAAAGGGACGAGTTATGGAGGAACCACGAATCAGGAAGGCCTCTATCACATCAAGGCGCCTGCCGGCGACTATACGCTGGTGGTGTCTGCCGTAGGTTATACAAAGGTGGAGAAAAAGGTGAAACTGGTCAATGATGAGCGGATGAAGCTGAACATAACCATCGCTCCCGAAACGCAACAGCTGGACGAGGTGACTATCGTTTCTACCGGAGTAAGCCGGGTGAAGAGGTC
>ENA-OYDJ01000414-OYDJ01000414.1-human-gut-metagenome-genome-assembly--contig:-NODE-414-length-13544-cov-5.206983_pt1 | contig 13544 bp, 11 predicted proteins | sample MGYA00243465_ERZ652897 | MGnify/ENA primary metagenome ERZ652897 (study PRJEB26926, sample SAMN06164859) | human gut metagenome | biome: ENVO:00009003; feature: ENVO:2100002; material: ENVO:00002003...
TCAGAAACAAATAGCCGTGCGAAAAATAAGCTATCGAGCTTATTTTTCACACTAAGCCTCCATTGATTTCTGACTTTGCAAATTATTATCTCTTTTTTTGGGGATATTATGTATAAACAAAATAGAAGCATTAGAATATGTAAAATTACTTTTACAGGAAATCATTGCATATGGCATCTTACTTTTTATTGGAAAGTATATAATTTTTTACACATGACAGATTGCTTTTTATCCAAAAACATGTTATTTTTTCATGAGTGTTCATAATAAAAACTCCTGTCTGACAGGAACGGGATTTTAACATAACAGTTGAACAACTATAATGATCAATTTCACTGATAGAAAGGAACTGCACCATGGCAGTCACAAAGGAAATTTTATCTTTAGCGGTTGAAACCGGAGACGCACTTCTTCGCAACGGCGCAGAGGTGTACCGTGTGGAAGATACCGTAATGCATATCTTAGAGGCATATGAAATTGAAGAATATGACGTTTATGTGCTCTCAAATGGAATTTTTGCGAGTGCAAATGAAAATAAAGATGATGCGTGCAGCATGATCCGTCATGTCCCGCTCGGTCAGACACATCTTGGGCGTATCGCAGCCTTAAACCAGCTTTCGAGGGAAATCTGTTTCCACGAATGTTCCCTAAAAGATGCGTGGACACGTTTAGATGAATGTAAAGCGATTCCCACCTGCAGCAAATGGACGGAAGTCTTTTTCTGCGGTCTTGGAAGCGGCAGTTTTTCATTTCTGTTTGGCGGAACTCCGTTAGACGGCGTGATTGCATTTATCGCCGGCGCACTTTTAAATATGGTGTTAAAAAAGTTTTCACAGCGGAAAACTTCAAAATTCATCACCAATATTTTCGGCAGTGCACTTGTGACACTCGTCAGTCTGATCACTTTTTCCATTGGACTGCCGGTTTTGTATGACAAGATCATCATCGGTGCAATCATGCCGTTAGTGCCGGGGATCGCATTAACGACTTCAATCCGCGATTTCTTTAACGGCGATTATCTCTCCGGCGCGATCCACATGATCGATGCGGTTCTCACCGCTTTTTGTATTGCGGCAGGTGTCGGAACCGTCATGACGATCTATAATCTTGTAGTAGGAGGTATTTTGTAATACTATGTTTATTCAGTTTATTGTCAGTATGATCGCAACGCTTTCTTTTGCCGTGCTGTTTTGTGCACCAAAATCAGAACTTCTCTTCTGCGGACTTACCGGTGCGATCGGATGGATCGTCTATCTGATCTGCCTGCAGTTTGACACCGGAACCGTCATTGCAAACATGATCGCAACACTTGCCCTCACGGTCTTTTCAAGGGTGGTTGCCGCCCTGCGTAAAAATCCGGTGACCGTCTACCTGATCGCCGGTATTTTCCCACTGGTGCCGGGGGCTGGTATTTATTATACTTCCTATTATTTTATCATGAATGACATGAGTGAATTTTCACGTTACGGAATGGAAACAATCAAAGTTGCCGGAGCGATCGTACTCGGTATCATCTTCGGATTTTCCCTGCCGCAGGCATGGTTTAACGCACTGCAGCACCGGACAAAACGGCAAAGCAGCCATGCCTGATGCCAGCATCGCAAAAGAACTTACAGAAAAACAGAACGGATCCCCTTCTGCTCTAATTGATTCTCAAATACATCGCAGATAGACCGGTCAAACTCCCTGATATCCGTTACCGTTTCGTCCATGATATATTTTCCGCTTTCAATACGCGCCATTTCTAAAACATCATTGAGAAGGGATAGCAGATATTCACTGGAACTTTTGATCTTGCCAAGATAGTCCTCCCGTTTTTCCACGTCATCCCCATATATTTCTAAAAGATCAGTATAACCAATGATGGCGTTCATCGGCGTGCGGATGTCATGAGACATATTAAACCAAAAGGCTGATTTTGCATGGCTTGCTTCCTCGGCTCTCTTTAACGCCTGCTCTAATTTTTGACGGCTTTCCCTTTCCTCTTCGACAATGTCATCGATCGGACGGTAGCCAAGAATGATCTTGTAGCTGTCATCATCTGAATAAAGACGCACTGCCCGCGCTTCAAAGTATTCCATTCCTGCACGGTTCGGCAGTGTTCTGTGCCGGTATACAAAGCTCTCATGATCATCCAGATATGCCATCAGATTCCTGTTGTCAAACATTTCCATAAAGCCCGGGGCCGACTCTTTCACGACAAAAGTATTATAAGAATGCCGTATCCATTGAGAATAGCATTGTATGCTGCCAGACTGGAGTTCTTCGGCAGCACAGTGGGAGAATGATTTTTTCTTGATGACAGTCATGGTATCTGCCATCAGGTCGCATAAGTATGCCGCAGTGTAGTCAATGCACAGAGCGTCATAAAAATGTCTTTCCTGTTCAGATTTATCAAGTGCGTGCTGTAATTCGACAAGCGTTTCGCGTACATTGGCATCCTTGTCTTCAATGTGCCTGACCTTGTCAATGGTTATATTTAGCATTGCAGTTTTCTCCCCGGGTTTATACTATCTTAAGCTGTATTTTACCTTCCCCCGCAGGCAAAGTCAACCTGGTGTGCTGTCCGTTTTACGCTCTATATCCCTTTTCTTTTGAGCATACCGTAATGCATTGTATCTGGTGTGTAGTTTTGGATTTTTATCTTATTTGCAAGTCAAACAGTCAGGATTTTACCGTTAAACAAAATATGATATCTCATTGCCATATCCTGTACCCAGTTCACAAAAGGATCCCAGCCATCGTTTAACACCTCTGCGCGAAAAACAATCTTTTTCTTCTCAAGATTTATCACAATCCTCTGTTTCTTGTATTGATCCAGATAGAAAAATTCTATGCTTTTTATATCACTCCACGGTATGCTTTTTTTCCTCAAAAAATGGATTACCTCTAACAAATATCCTGTACAATACACTTTATAACAGCAGTAATGCGCCAGCACATAAACGCCATAGATGTTAAAAAATCCCATACAAAACAGTGGAAAAATTCCATCTCTGCCTTGAAAAAATTCTATCATCACCTGTGCATCTTTGTTTCTCTCATGCAAAAAAGATAATACAAACATCATATCCAGCGCAGTAACTGCAATCGGGAGCATGTAGTATCTGCTGCTACACCGCAATACCTGAAAATTACCTTCCCCGAAACATTCCTTTTGGTTTTTTCGCCGAAAAATATATTTTTCAATTCTTTCAAAACATTCAATCAGTATCAATCCGACTATGTTTATTCCGACCAGACTTCCCGTGCTGATCGCAAAATCTTTTATCAGCTTCAAATTCGACTCTGCGTCATCACTGAGCAGCATACAGTCAACAGCAAATAAAATATTTGAAATAATGAACAGAAGGAAAAAAAGTATAATCAAATCTGTTGTTGAAGTTTCGCTTTTGTCTTTCATTTGTGAGTGTCCTTCCTGCCTTTGCATACTAACTGTTTTCTTTCCAATTTCATTGTATTGATTATATGCAAAATCAATCATAAAAACAATCGTATTTTTTTACGATTGATTTTATGACCGTTTTCAATCATATCGAAATCTTATCCACGCGGGAAAAAAAACCTTTCGATATTTTTCAGGGGTTGTGTACAACACTGGGGCAACAGTTGACGGAAACAGCAGTTTAGCTATAAAATAGATAACAGATGGAGGAAGCTGCGAGCATGAAATTAAAACATAGTATTTTAGGGTTACTTTTACTTTTTACCCTGGTACCGCTTGGTATCTTCGGAATATTTTCCATTTATGAGACGAACCGCAAGATTGATGAGCTGACGGAGCAGAATGTGCAGGCAATCAGCGAAAATCAGGTGATGAATATCAAAAACTTTACGCAGGACCGCAATAACGAGATGGACATGATCGCGAGTTATCAGCTGACGCAGAACGCGATCCTTTACAGTCTAAGGGAAAATGAAAGCCCTCTGGCACGAAACTATGTAGACAATCTGCTGAAGGAACGCAAAAAATACAGTATCTTTGTAGCGAGCATCTCTGTGGTAAACCGGAATTTTCATGTGGTCAGTTCAAGTGAAGAGTACGAACCGGGCACTGTCAGTGCAATGAAAGATGTCGATCCTAAATATCAGACCGGCGAATTTATTATCGGTGACGTGTATGAGCGTATAACAGATGACGGCAGGAAAAATGTCGTGCCCGCCTATACCGGCGTCTATTATAATAATGAACTGATCGGCTATGTGATGGAGGAGCTGGATACGGCATATTTTGACGACCTGCGGCTGAATATGGACACTCTTGCAGATGGAACTTTCTATCTTCTCGACGGCAATGGGGCGATCATCACGGCAGGTGACACAAAAAACAAGAGAAGCTTAAAGACATTTGTCTCTAAAAGTTCCGACCGCAATGATTTTCAGAAAAAATGGGATGCGATCGACCATGAGAAAAATCCGTCCGGTTATGTGCGCTACCGCTATCACAGACAGGATTATATTACATATTATTCCGACGTGGAAAATACCGGCTGGGGCATCCGTGTGACTGAAAATCTGAGTGCACAGAAGCAGACCGGCAGAACCTACGGTGTGCTGATCGCGCTCGGTCTTTCTGCACTCATTATCGGCGTATTCTGTACACAGTATTTCATGACAAAGAAAATTTTCGCACCGATTACCCATATTCTGCAGGTATTTGCGCAAATCAGGGAAAGTGAGGATTATTCCCTGCGTGTCCACATTCAGGAAAAACATGAGACAGGTGAACTGGCTGCGGGTATCAACGAGCTGTTAGACTATGTGGAACAGGCAGACCGGAAAGAAAAAGAGCGTCAGCAGAAACTTTTACAGATGGCAGAGAACGACCCTCTGACCGGTATCAAAAATAAAAAAGCGATTGAAAAAGAGATGCTTTCGATGGTGCAAAGGGCGGTTGAAAGCCATGAACAGATCACATTCGGCTTTGTCGATATCGATGATTTCAGGGATTATAATACCAATTACGGTCATCAGGAGGGCGATGCTGTCATCCAGTTCGTAGCGCAGACACTTAAAGAAAACATACACGGTGCAGTCGGCAGGATCGGAGGGGACGAGTTTGCATTCTGCTATGCCGGTGAGTTAGAACCGGAACGCATCCGGCATAATGCCGACAAAATTCTTGAGATTCTGCGCACGCAGCATGTAAACGAACAGACCGGCGAGGTGCTGCCGGTGCCGTGCAGTATCGGCATTGTCATGTCCCAGGGCGATACGCTTGACTATACACAGCTAATCCGCAGGGCAGATCTGGCAATGTATCAGGCAAAAGAGAACGGCAAGAATACATTTGTCCTGAACGTGGACTGACAGGCAGGCTTTCCAGTGTACTGTATCAATGATTCAGTACACTAGCTCTGCTGCCCTGCGATCTTTGCCGCCAGCTCTTCTAAATACTCCCACCTGTCCATCTTTTCTTCTAACATTTTCTCTGCGTTTTCTTTCTCCTCAACCAGCTCCCGCAGCTTTGCTGCATTGGTGGCATTCGCTGCCATCTCGTTATCTAAATCTTCCAACTTCTGTTCGAGCGCTGCAATATCATCCTCGATCGTCTCGTATTCTTTCTGCTCTTTATAGCTGAATTTCAGTTTCTTTTTTTGCTTCCAGGTTGCAGTCGAATCATTTTTTTCGATCACACTTTCTCCGGATTTCTGGTTTTGTGAATTACCCGATATATCGGCACCAGCAGACCGCGCCGCAATGTTTCCACCCGGTGTCCTGCCCTCTGCCGCAAGTCGGTTTACATAATCTGTATAGCCGCCTTCATATTGTTTCAGTTTTCCGTCTCCCTCAAAGGCAAAGATACGCTTCATTGTTCTATCAAGGAAATAGCGGTCATGCGATACCGTGACAACAATGCCATCGTAACGATCCAGATAGTCCTCTAAAATTGTCAGCGTAGCTATATCAAGATTGTTTGTAGGCTCATCCAGCAGAATAAAGTTCGGGGATGTCGCCAGTACCCGAAGCAGATTTAATCTTTTCTTTTCCCCGCCGGACAGTTTTCCAATCGGACTGTACTGTTTTTCCGGCGGAAATAAGAAACGCTCCAATAAAACAGATGCAGATATGACTCCATCCACAGTCTGAATATATTCTGCTGTATCCTTTACATAATCAATCACTCTCTGATTTGGGTCCATATATGACAGATCAATTTCATTTTCATCCTCATTTTTTTCTGAGGCTATTTCCTGCGCATAATATCCCATTTTCACAGTCTGTCCGATGATAACCTGCCCGGAATCCTGTGGAATAATGCCTGCAATAATTTTCATTAAAGTAGACTTTCCACAACCGTTTGGTCCGATAAATCCAACCCTGTCTCCCTTCAAAAAGATATAAGAAAAATCATCGATCAGTTTTCTTTCTCCATAGGCCTTGCAGATGTTTTCTAACTCCACAGTCGTTTTTCCCATTCTTGTAGAAATAGAACTTAATTCTACCTGCGAATCCTGCACCGGAGTCTGACGGTCTCTCAGCTCTTCATAGCGCTGGATATGTGCTTTCTGTTTTGTGGAACGTGCCCTTGCACCCCTGCGTATCCATTCCAGTTCCACACGCAGGATCGACTGACGTTTTCGTTCACTGGCTGCTTCCATTTCCTGCCGCTGGGTTTTTAATTCCAGATACCCGGAATAATTCGTCTGATAACTATAAATTTTTCCTTTATCAATCTCCACGATCCGGTTACACACACTGTCTAAGAAATACCTGTCATGTGTTACCATGATAAGTGCACCTCTCCATTTTTTCAGATAATCCTCCAGCCAGTCTGCCATATCATTATCTAAATGGTTTGTAGGCTCATCCAGCAGCAGAATATCTGCCGGGGAAAGAAGTACGGATATCAGCGCAAGACGCTTTCTTTGTCCACCGGATAACTGTCCTGCAGGCTGCATAAAATCTTTAATGCCAAGCCGCATCATCATTGCCCTGGCATCACTTTCAACAGACCAGCGGTTTTCATCCGTTACATTTCCTTCCAGCACACATTCCAGACTGCTTTTTTCCGGTTCGAATTCCGGATGCTGCGGCAGATAACGTATGACCACATGGTTAGCAGTCGTAACAGTTCCCTCATCCGTCTCCTCTTCCCCCATGATCATCCGCAGAAGCGTTGTCTTTCCGGTTCCATTGATACCAATAACACCTATCTTCTCCCCATCCTGCAATGAAAATGATGCACCATCAAACAGCTTTCTTTCGGCATAGACCTTTGTCAGATCTTCTATATTAATCAGATTCATGTTATTTCCTCTTTTACTTTATTCTATGGCTCATGATACATCAAATAAATTTAGTACAGCTTCAATCCACTGCGTACCGGTTCACTTGTCAGATCCACACCCAGTTTTTTGAAAATTTTAATATCCACCTCGGAAAGCATAACCGAAGTATGCACCTGACAGCCACGGAGTGCAGGAATCTGCTCAATGGCGCATTTTGCATTTTCATTGGAAACCGCTGCAAGAGATAACGCGATCAAAACTTCGTCTGTGTGAAGTCTTGGATTCTTTCCTCCTAAGAAACGTACCTTCAAATCCTGGATTGGCTCAATTGCCTCCGGGCGGATCAGCTTCTCGTCATGTTCAATTCCAGCTAAATATTTTAAAGCATTTAAAAGCAATGCTGCTGATGCTCCAAGGAAATCAGAAGTTTTTGATGTAATAATTGTTCCATCAGAAAGTTCGATTGCTGCGGTCGGAACACCTGATTCCTCTGCACGCTTCTTTGCGGCAACGGTAACTTTTCTGTCGTCTGTTGTAATCTTCGCCTGTTTCATTAGAAGCTCGATCTTGTAAACTTCATTTTCGGTCGCTTCTTCTTTTACCAGCTTATTCACTGCGGTGTAATAACGTCTGATAATTTCCATTTTAGATGCCACGCAGCAGGCTTCATCATCGATGATGCAGTTTCCTGCCATATTTACTCCCATATCAGTCGGCGATTTGTAATAGGTATTTTCACCGTATATTCCCTCAAAAATTGCATTTAAAACAGGAAATATTTCTATATCACGGTTGTAGTTTACCGTGGTCTTTCCATATGCTTCCAGATGGAACGGGTCAATCATATTCACATCATTTAAGTCTGCTGTTGCAGCCTCATATGCAAGGTTGACCGGGTGCTTCAACGGAAGATTCCAGATTGGGAATGTCTCGAACTTCGCATAGCCGGCTTTGGTTCCGCGAATGTTTTCATGATAAAGCTGTGAAAGACAGGTTGCCATTTTTCCGCTTCCAGGCCCCGGCGCAGTAATAACCACAAGCGGTCTTGTCGTCTCAATATAATCATTTTTTCCAAAACCATTCTCGCTGACGATCAGTGGAATATTCGACGGATACCCCTCGATCCTATAATGCTGATATACTTTGATTCCACGTTTTTCGAGTTTTTCCCGAAACTGCACTGCACCATTTTGTCCGGCAAACTGTGTGATGACCACACTTCCAACATAGAGTCCTTTTTTCTCAAACTCTCCGATCAGACGGACAACGTCCACATCATAAGTAATGCCAAGATCTCCACGCACCTTGTTTTTCTCAATATCTGCAGCACTGATCACAATTACGATTTCCGCAACATCCGAAAGCTGCATCAGCATCTGAAGTTTACTGTCCGGTGCAAATCCCGGCAATACCCTAGACGCATGGTAGTCATCAAATAATTTTCCGCCAAATTCCAGATACAGCTTATCACCGAACTGACTGATGCGTTCTTTGATATGCTCCGACTGAATTTTTAAATATTTGTCATTATCAAATCCTATTCTCATCTTAATCCCCATTCTTGCGTGTGAAAAATCTTATTTTTCACACGCACTATCCTCTTATGTTTTATTTCTCTCTCAGACACGGAATATATTATACTATATAATCCAGTCAAAATACACGTTTTCTTTTTCCTTTGTTCATTATAAAAAGCTGCCTAATGATATTATCACTATCATTGGCAGCTTTTCTCCTACACATTCATTTTCACTTTATACCTGTCTCTCTTATTTGACCACAACTTTTATTTTTTGTGCACATCCGTTTGTTGCATATACATATATAGAACAGGATCCTTTTCCTTTCGCGGTGATCTTACCATTTTTAGATACCACTGCCACTTTACTGTCTGATGTAGCATATCGGAATTCCGATATATGATTAATGATCGGACGTTTCTTATTCTTCTTGACAATCGAAGCTTTTACGACAGCTTTTTTCCCTTTTGCCAATACATAAGAAGTCTTTTTCAGTTTAATGCTTTTTGCATCTGTTACTGATTTATTCTTCTTTCCTGCTGCATGTATCGTGATCGATTTCGCAACTGTTACTTTTTTGCCATCAACCATCTTATATGCAAGAACATGACATTTTATATTTTTTTTCTGATTGATTCCTTTCTTTTTCAATTTGCTGATCTCAACAGATAAACTATCCGCTGCCTTTACGGACTTTACAACCTTTTCCTTATCTTTTCCGCAGTATGCCATATAAACATCATAACCATCTGCATCTTTAACTTTTCCCCAAGTTACCTTGACCGTCTTTCCTGCTTTCACATTAAATTTCGAATTTAATGCTGCGTCTTTTGCCTCTGTCCTTTTTACTTTTACCGGTTTACTTTCCGTATTCTTTTTATCTGCTGCCTCAGCTTCTTTTTTTCTTGTTTCACTTACATATTTGCAGACACTACATGTATATCTTTCCGCACCTGCTGTTCCATAAACATGAGCTGCCTCATCCTTTTTTTCTGTGGTGTGTTCACACGTGGCAGCATGCCAATGGGAAGTATCATTGCTGCTCCACTCATCCCTAAATGTGTGCCTGTGTTCTACCCATTTTGCATAAAGAGTCGTGTCGGCAGTAAGTGCCTGTCCCGGCCGCGCAATCGTCGTAAAATCTGCATCTGTATACCAGCCGGCAAAATCATATCCATCTTTCGTCGCAGCTGGCAGCGGATCTGGCAGGTTCGTCTGATTTCCCTCTGCTATCTGACTGCCACCGTTTGTATTATAGGTAATCGTGTATTTAATGTTAGCATTTTCTACGATCGTATATGGCGTATTTTTTAACAATGGGCCGGAGCTGTCAAGATTAAAATACCAGTTAAACTCGCTATACCCCACCTTATCCGGATGATCCTTATGGGCTTCCGTAGCCACCACCTCAGAGCGTTTCATGTCTCCAGTACCGTAATCCGTGCCCGTCGTAATCCATATCATATTGCACTTTTTACAAACCACAATCTGTCTGTCTACCGTTAACTGAACCCCCCTGTAAACCACATCTCCAGCTTTCAATTCGGCAGGATCAATCGTTCCCGTTGTATATTGTGCTGCATGTACCTGTGTCGTTCCCATTGCAGCAAGCATCAAAAATGCCATCATCATTGATACAACTACATTTATATACCTGCTTCTGTGTAACTTATTCATCCTTTGCATCTCCTTTTCTGCTAATTTTCTACCAGATAATCCCGTTTTTCAAATCCGAGCATATGTGCAAGTACACTGGTTGGAAAAATGTGAAGCTCTCTGTTTAATTTTGTCACCGAATCATTATAAATCAGCCGGCTGGTCTGCACCATTTTTTCATAACACTCTACCGCGTCCATACATTTGATGTATTCATTTTCATCAGTCGAACCCGGATATTCTTCTAAAACCGTCTGTGTCCGGAAAAGCACCTCGTTTATCACACCTTCCTGGCGCAAAACCTCCTCCAGTGTGGAAGTTTCCATAATGATACACCGTTTTTCATTTACTTCATCTGTAAGTGTCTGTGCCTCGTATCCTGCATATTTTTTTGTAAAATCAAGCAGGGAAAGTAACGCATCAAACCGTGACGAAAGCTGCACTCCGATCTGATTCATGGAATGATTGATATTTTCATCCATGATTGCTAATTTTTTCCGTACAGAAACAATCCATATGGCAAGTAAAATCACAAGCAAACAAACAATTACAGAGATTTCCATTCAAAAACTCCTTTACTGTACAAAATATACTGCATTGTATCCGGAAGTATCGGACAATGCTACCATTGTCAGTCCGTCAAAATCTGCAAACACGCAGGCGTATACCAGATCTGTGCCGTTATTGTCAAATGTTAAACGCACACCTTCATCCTCATAATGATATTCACAGACACCGTCTAACGTTCCACCTCCCTGTACCATCTGTACAGTGGAACCATCATCGCTAAACACGATCTCCAATTTTCCGCCATACTGCTCTAATGCAGCATCATAATCGTCCTGTGTCATTTGCACACCGCCAAGGTTACCCCCACAGAAACTCCAGGTTGTTCCTGCTAAGTCCGGCATCTCTAAAATCGGCACATCAAGCAGGCAGAATAAGTCTTCGGTAGAATCTGTTTCCACATCTTCGCTTTGTGCATCTGCTGCCTCTGTGTCCACAACAATATCTGCTGCATCGTTCTCTGCCGCATCGTTCTCCACATCAGTGCCAGTATCTGTCACATCTACATCTGCCTCTGCGTTTGTCACTGTACCATCAGCAGTCTCCTCGGTATTCCCGCAGGCGGTAAAAGAGAATGCCAGCATTGAACTCAACATAATTGCTAAAATTTTTCTTTTCATAATCTTTCTCTCCTTTGTCATTTGTTTTTCATTTCTCTCTGTTGACATTAATGTACCGTATTTTGTGCTACAGTGGATTAACTTGTTCTGAATCGACTATAATGTGCACTCAATCGACATCCTTTTATTTTTCATCTGTAGTTTTGTTATTTCTTTTAAAGTGCAGCAAAAAGCTGCACCCTATAAAGAAACGCGTAAAATAAATTTATTATCTTCTACCAGAAAGCTGTACATACCGCCATACCTGTCAACAATTGCACAAATACTGCGTACGCCGATTCCATGCCCCGGCCGGTCGGTAACCGGAACACCGTTTTCAAATACTACTTCTTTTCTGCATGGATTCGTGACCTGAAAAAAGAACCTCCCGTTCTTCTCATACGCTAAAATATCTATCGTTCCTTTCTGCTCCTGTGCAGTACACGCATGGAGTGCATTTTCTAACGCATTTGATAAAAGCACACACAAATCTGTCTCCGAAACCGGAAGAATATATGGTACCACCGCTTTTATGTTCATTGTGGCACCAGCACTTTCCGCCCTTCCTGCAAAAGAGGAAAAAATAAGATTGACCGTCTCATTCTCACAGTAATTTTTTACCCTGCCTGCCTCAATCTGCGCACATACTTCATGAATGTAGCCTTCTGCCTGTTCAATTTTTCCATTCTCGATACATGATAACAGATGCTGCATATGATGTCTTAAATCATGCCGGTAGGTACTGGCATCTTTCTGCGACTCCCTCAAAGCCTCAATCTCGTGGACCGCCTAGGAAATCTGCAGATTCAGACAGCTCTGCATCTGCTCAAGTTCATTTTTCTTCCGCTCCTCCTCCGAAGTACGAAGCACAAACACCAGATAAGCAATACAGCAGACGAACGGCATAAATTCCACTGCCGCCGGTATGCCTTCTGAAAGTAAATCCGTATAAACTCTCGTCAGGTAATCAAAGCCGTAGCCCAATGCCGGAATCAACCCGAACTGAAGCTGTATTGACACGGGATAATTTGATATTGCCCGCACCGAGGGTGCCACAAAACGCAGTAAAAGAAATAATAACGGCAGCGTAGCAATCAGTTCCGTCACATTTTGCACCGTTTCACTGTTCACAAACACAGCCATTATAAAAAGTGCCACCCACCTGCGAAGCTGACAGCAGAGATAAGCGGTCAGCACGGAAATCACTGTCCACAGACGTTTTTTCGTTAAAATGTAAAGGGCAATACACATCGGGACATGTGTGATCACAGGATAAAGATAACGGATCGTCGCTGCCCCGGCCAACAGATACATCACGCCCTGTATGGCAAGCAGCACAAAAATACTTCCAACAAGAAATTCCCGTTTTTCTTTCGTCCAGTGAATATCACAAAAAGCCCCGGACAAAACCATGCCGAATATCCCGACTGCTGCACCATTTGTTACATAAAGAAGATTCATGATAAAAATACCTGCTTTCTGTTAAACGCATACTCGAGATATTTATTCTTTATCTCCGAGCATTTCCCATGCGGGATTGGTATTTCTGCAAGACTTATCAGTTTAATTGCACGGTAAGAAATATTCTGTATATAATCCATATTTACCAGAAATGACCGATGTGGCCGTAAAAAATTGCCATAAGGCTTTAACTGCAAAAATAAATCGTCTAAACTGCCAACACTCTCAAATACTTTTCCATTTCCGAGATGAAAAAAGAGCGTCCGTCCTATCACTTCACAATATTCTAACTTTTCAAGGTCAATTCTTGTAATTCCTTCTTTGCTCCGCAGAATCAGACTGTTTTCCTGTGTCTTTGTGCACTCTGCAAGCACGGAATCCATCAGCTGGAAAAAACTTTCCTCCCAGACTGGCTTTAACTGATAAAAATATGCCCCGACCGTGTAAGACTGTACTGCAAACTCCGGAGATGAGGTAAGAAAAATAATTTTCATATTATTATCATACTG
>ENA-OYDJ01000481-OYDJ01000481.1-human-gut-metagenome-genome-assembly--contig:-NODE-481-length-12864-cov-4.575533_pt1 | contig 12864 bp, 9 predicted proteins | sample MGYA00243465_ERZ652897 | MGnify/ENA primary metagenome ERZ652897 (study PRJEB26926, sample SAMN06164859) | human gut metagenome | biome: ENVO:00009003; feature: ENVO:2100002; material: ENVO:00002003...
ACGAGATGTCTTAGGGTCTCGTGGGCTCGGAGATGTGTATAAGAGACAGTCACTAAACACTAATAACTAAATAATTATGTCTCCATTAGTAAGCATCATCATGGGCAGCACCTCCGACCTTCCTGTTATGGAAAAGGCCGCTCAACTGCTGAATGATTTACATGTACCGTTCGAAATGAACGCTCTTTCTGCACACCGCACTCCGGAAGCAGTAGAGAATTTTGCAAAGAACGCCCGCGGACGCGGCGTTAAAGTGATAATCGCAGCTGCCGGCATGGCTGCCGCTCTGCCTGGAGTCATCGCTGCCAACACAACACTGCCTGTCATCGGAGTTCCCGTTAAAGGTTCTGTGCTGGATGGCGTAGATGCCCTGTACTCTATCATCCAGATGCCTCCCGGAATCCCTGTAGCCACAGTTGCCATCAATGGTGCCATGAATGCTGCCATTCTTGCTGTACAAATGCTGGCTTTGAGCGATACCGATCTCGCTGAAACTTTTGCAGCCTACAAAGAAGGGCTGAAAAAGAAAATCGTAAAAGCGAACGAGGAACTGAAAGAAGTAAAGTACGAGTATAAAACGAATTAAAAAGGAGTAATTAGTGGATTTATTCAACTATTCCCGTCGGGAAACATCAGAAGTAAATATTGGAGCCACCCCTATGGGCGGCTCCAATCCTATACGCATACAGAGTATGACAAACACCGCCACGCAGGATACAGAAGCCAGCGTGGCACAGGCCAAACGAATCGTAGATGCCGGAGGTGAATATGTACGTCTGACAGCACAAGGCATTAAAGAAGCGGAAAACCTGATGAACATCAATGCCGGTTTACGCCGGGATGGATATATGGTTCCACTGGTTGCCGACATTCACTTCAACCCAAAGGTAGCAGATGTAGCAGCACAGTATGTTGAGAAAGTACGTATCAATCCGGGAAACTATGTAGATGCCGCACGCACCTTCAAGCATCTGGAATATACAGACGAAGAGTATGCACAAGAGTTGCAGAAGATACATGACCGGTTCGTTCCTTTCCTGAATATCTGCAAGGAGAATCATACAGCCATCCGTATCGGTGTAAATCATGGTTCACTGTCCGACCGCATTATGTCTCGCTACGGCGATACACCGGAAGGTATGGTGGAATCATGCATGGAATTCCTGCGCATCTGTGTAAAAGAAGACTTTACAGATGTTGTTATCTCCATCAAAGCCTCCAATACAGTAGTAATGGTGAAAACAGTTCGCCTGCTGGCTGCTGTAATGGAAAAGGAAGGAATGCAATTCCCGCTGCACCTTGGCGTTACAGAGGCCGGTGATGGTGAGGACGGGCGTATCAAATCTGCATTGGGCATCGGTGCATTACTAGCCGACGGTCTGGGTGATACCATCCGTGTTTCTCTGAGCGAAGCTCCGGAAGCAGAAATCCCTGTAGCACGCAAGTTAGTGGATTACATCATGCAGCATCAGGACCATCCTTACATACCCGGAGCGGAAGCAGAAGATTTCAACTATCTTTCTCCGGTACGACGTGAGACAATTGCTGTACGCAACATCGGCGGAGAACATCTGCCGGTAGTGATTGCCGAGCGCATGGACGGAAAGTTCGATACGAACCCGCAATTCATTCCGGATTACATCTATGCCGGACGTGCCTTACCAGAAATTCGTGAAGAAGGAGTGGAATACATCCTGGATGCGGATGTATGGAAAGAAGAGCCCGGAACCTATCCGGCTTTCAATTACCAGCAGATGCCACTTATGGGCAATTGCCAAGCTGATTTGAAATTCATGTTTATGCCTTACATGGCACAAACGGAAGAAGTGATTGCTTGTCTGAAACATCATCCGGAAGTAGTCATTATATCACAGAGTAACCATCCTAACCGACTTGGGGAACATCGTGCCTTAGTTCACCAATTGATGCAGGAAGGACTGAAAAATCCTGTTGTATTCTTCCAGCACTATGCTGAAAATGAAGCGGAGGACTTGCAGATAAAATCTGCTGCTGACATGGGAGCACTTATCTTCGACGGCCTTTGCGATGGTATTTTCCTGTTCAACCAGGGAAATCTCAGTCATGCCTTAGTAGATGCCACAGCCTTTGGTATTCTGCAAGCAGGACGGATACGCACCAGCAAAACGGAATATATCTCCTGTCCCGGATGCGGACGCACCCTGTTCAATCTTCAAAGTACCATAGCACGTGTAAAAGCCGCTACTTCACACCTGAAAGGATTGAAAATAGGTATTATGGGCTGCATCGTCAATGGTCCCGGAGAAATGGCTGATGCTGACTATGGCTACGTAGGTGCCGGACGTGGGAAAATCAGTCTGTATAAGAAGAAAGAATGCATTGAAAAGAATATTCCCGAAGAAGAAGCTGTAGAAAAGCTGATTGAGCTGATTAAAGCTAACGGGGATTATGAAGAAAAATAGTTTAAAGAAAAATGAGGTTGTGTCAAAATGCTGACACAACCTCATTTTTCTTTAAACTATTTCTTCTGACTGAACAGCCAATTCATAAAGTCGGGATAATTGAAAGCCGGATTCCAGCTACCATGATTACATCCCGGGAACTCGATGTATTCCACATCAGCACCTGCCTTCTTCAAAGTCCTGTATGCCGCACGCGAACCTTCAGGTGTAACCACATTGTCAGCATCACCATGGAAAATACGAAACTTTACAGACTTGGCAGCTTTCAGGCGCGCCACATTTACTGTACCGCAAATAGGCACAGCAGCAGCAAATATCTCCGGGAAACGGACAGCCATGTCAAAGGTTCCCATTCCTCCCATAGAAAGTCCAACGATATAGATACGTGATTTATCAACCTGAGGCATTGCCAGATAAGTATCCAGCAAATCCTTCACTGTCTGAAAAATCGGAGTTATCGGTTCATTCAACGGCATCTCATTCGGCAAAAATGATTCAGGACGTGCCGAGTATGCCCAATAGCCCGTTTCGGGACACTGTGGTGCAAGCACGAATGCCGGGTATTTCTCCCGGTTCACCGGATTCAAAAACATTTGTCCACCATGGGTCAATTGCCTCTCATTATCATTACCGCGCTCCCCTGCACCATGCAGAAAAAGCACCAAAGGATACTTCTCACTCTTTTTCATATTTTCCGGTTGCAGCAAGCGATACTGCAAGGTATCTCCCCGGGAAGAGATAAAGATTTCTTTCTGGTACGTTTCCTGAGCAGGCAAAGGTAACAGGAAGAAAAGAAGACAAATAGCACTGATTAATCGTTTCATAGCATTGTTATTTTACATGTTTCACTTCTGAACGTAAAGATACGCCATTCTCATTAAATGCTTCCACACAGAAGTAATAATCCTGATCGGTAGTAAGAGATTTCATAAATAATTCATTATTGCCATATACCATCCAGGAGCTATAAAGTTTATCGGGAGCAATACCCCATAACACATTATATCCTTGTGCACCTTTGACCGGTTCCCAACTGATAGTAATATCACGACGGTCCGCACGGCGATCAAGGACTAATTTCTTCGGTTGTTGCGGTGTTTTCCCCATACCCAATCCGAATACCCGAAGTTCAGAAATTGCCAAGTTCGGGGTCGGTACATCTATGTTCTTATAGCGGATATAACGCGCAGATTGGGATTGTCCGAGTTCAACATAATCATTCGGGGTATCTTTATAACTTTCTTTACGGTCAACCAATATATCCCAACTCTGTCCATCCAGTGACCCCTCAATCACATAGCGGTGACGAAGCCCTTCATAACGACCATACATATCACTTTGGTAATCATGATAGTTGATCTGAATAGCAGATACAGTAGCCGGTTTTTCCAGATCGATCATTACCCATTGGCGTTCATCGTTAGCCTCAGCCAACCAGAATGTCTTAGTCAGTTCATCAGTCAATGCAGAAGGTTGAAACTCTCCTTTCACAGTAGAAGCGGTAACCGGCTTGCCGTAAGAGAGCAACATCCACCCTCGGAACTGCCCTGCCTTACCCGGCACGGCAGGAGCATAACGGGGATAATCTCCAAAACGGGTATCCACATACATAATACCATCTCTATCGAATCCGGCGGGAAACATGCAGAGACGACGTTCCCAGTTCACATTAATGGAAAGAGACATCGAAGCAAAATGCCAATACTGCCCGCCGGGACCAAGCACAGTGCTTCCATGCCCGGCACCATTCATATAACCACCCGGTTTATAAGATACCGGATTATGTTTCTGGTAGGTATAAGGTCCCATCGGATGATCTGCTACGTATACTCCGTCCGCATAAACATTGAATTCCGTACCCGGCGCACCATATTGCATATAGTATTTACCATTATGTTTTGTCAACCAGGGGCCTTCAATGTAACCGCCCAATACTGTATCCGTATGATTCTCACCAAAACGCTCCCAACCATGTTTAGGCATATCCAGATTGAAAAGTTCTTTCGTCTCCCCTTTCTTTGTGAAACGGTGATTTTTATCCAATTCCATACCCCGGATAGGGTAAACATTGGAAGATCCCCAGAACATATAAGCTTTCCCATCGTCATCAATAAACAAATCAGGATCTTGCAGATTATGCAGAATGGCAGGCGTAGCTTCCCAATCACCGGAAGCAGGATCATCGGTATAAAGGATGCTCATAGAACCTGAAGGATCGCCTGCAACATAAAGCACAGAGTCCTTATAATTGTGTGCAGCCGGAGCATTGCATCCCTGAGGATACCAATTCTTACCGGGACGTACAAATTCCCAGTTCAATAAATCCTTGGAACGCCAATAGCCATGCGAACGCGTTACGAACATATAATATTCTCCGCGAAAATCCACTACTGCCGGATCGGCCCCCGAACGGTAAGAAATATCCCGGTCGGAATTATAAATCATATAGGTATAATCTATATTCAAGGGATTACAATATGTATCCTGACGCATATCCTGCGCCGGAAGAGTAGTCCACGCAATCAGGCAGACTATAGTCAATAACAGATGTTTCATTCTTTCGTTCTTTATATTACTTGCACAAATTCTGAGGAACTTCATATTGTTTCTGTAAACGTGCAAGTTCTGCCATTAGTTCAGCAGTTACTTTCTCCATTCCTTGCTTTCCGTACAGATTGTGCATTTCTGTCGGATCAGTTTTCAGATCATACAGTTCCCATTTGTCTTCCACATAAAAGTGCATCAATTTGTAGCGTTCCATCTTTACACCATAATGGGCACGGACACTATGAAATCCAGGAAATTCATAATAATGATAATAGAGCGATTTACGCCAATCACGCGGTTTCTTTCCCGTCTCTACCAACTCCCGGAACGATACGCCCTGCATATCCCGTGGCACTTCGATACCACACATATCCAGAAAAGTAGGAGCAAAGTCTATGTTCTGCGTCAGTCCTGTTACCTGAGTTTCCGGCTTGATATGTTCGGGCCAGCGCATAACCATCGGCATGCCGAAAGATTCTTCGTACATGAAACGCTTATCAAACCAACCATGTTCTCCCAAATAGAAGCCCTGATCGGTAGTATAGACTACAATCGTATTTTTATCCAGTCCGGTACGTTTCAGATAATCAAGAATCTCTCCCACACTTTCGTCTACACTCGCTACAACTCCCATATAATCTTGCAAGTAACGCTGGTATTTCCATTCCGCGACTTCTTTGAATGAACGTTTTCTGGAGTGGAATTCATTATTTCTATCACGATATGCATCAAGAAAACGACGGCATTCATCCGGTTCCATTGTCCCCAGAAAAGCATGCGGCCAAGGGTCGAACAGTAAACTGTCACTATCCATACCAGTAACCATCTTCAGATCGTGTCCTTCGTACATGTCACAATAGATATTCATCTTTTGCATCTGTGCCGCATAACGACCCTCATAAACATCAAAATAATTATCAGGAAGTGGAAAAGTAGTATGCTCATACAGATGGTAATGTCTTTCTGCAGGTACCCAGTTTCTATGAACAGCTTTGTGATGCATCATCAGAAAGAAAGGCTTGTTCTTGTCTTTCCGTCCGTCGAGCCATTCTTCCGTGTATTTAGTAATCAAATCCGTCACATACCCCAAATGACGTGTGGTATCATTTTCAGTAATAAAATGCGGATTACAATATTCTCCCTGATCATCCAGAATCATCCAATGATCGAAACCTGTAGGCTTAGAAATAAGATGCCACTTACCAATAACAGCTGTCTCGTAACCATTTGCCTGCAATATCTTTGGAAGGGTCTGTTGCGTACCGTCAAAACCTTTCGCCCAGTTCTTCATGAAACCATTCTTATGGCTATGTTTACCGGTAAGTATGGCAGCACGACTCGGCCCGGAAATAGAATTGCAACAATAGTTATTCTGGAAAACCGCTCCTTCATGCCCGATACGGTCAATATTCGGAGTCGGCGCCACTTTCCCTATAGGATGACCATAAATACTCATAGCCTGACGGGCGTGGTCATCACTCATAATAAAAATGATATTGGGGCGTTCGTTACGGACTTCCTGCTCTTGACCTTGCACAATGGAGGAAGGTACAAAAGGTAAAACGACAAGCCCCAAGGATAATTTAGAAGTCATGGTACTATCGAATTGTCAGATTGGCCTGAATAGGCGCATGGTCGGATAAATAGCCATTGTCCGGCTTGTCTGCTATCACTCTGAATTTATTGGCCACCACTTGTCCATTGACAAAAATAAAATCGATCAACTGGCGTTCTTCAACCGGGATGCGCCCAAAATCATGAAAGCTCCACGTAGGACCATAAACTATGTCAGATGCGGAATAAGTATTCTGCATTCCCCCTTCCGTAAGAACAGAAATCGGATCTGAATCAACAGTACCATTAAAATCTCCCGTAATAACCACCGGTAAGTCCGAGGCTATCTCACGTATCTTTGCAAGCAACAAAACTGCACTTTCACGACGGGCAACCTTACCAATATGGTCGAAATGTGTATTAAAAGCAGCCAATTCTTTACCACTGACTTTATCTTTAAGAACAGCCCACGTCACAATGCGTTCGCAAGCAGCATCCCAGCCTTTTATTCCAATAGAATCGGGTGTTTCACTCAAACCGAAATTGCCACTCTTCATAAGATCGAAACGATCGGTCTTATAGAACAGAGAACAATATTCCCCTTTTTCTTTTCCATCGGCACGCCCCACACCTAAAACCGTATATTGCGGAAGGCGGTTCTTCAGATCGTCCAACTGGTTCTTTAATACTTCCTGCATACCTACTACATCCGGAGCATAATAAATAATCATTTGTGCCGCAGCATCTTTACGATACTTCCAGTTGTTCAAACTATCCGCTACATGATCCAGACGAATATTGAATGACATCACATCAACTTTAGCTTCCGGCTGCTTGCTGCACGAAGCAACAAGCAGAACGAAAGCAACTAATACACTATTAAAAAACATGTTTTTCATAATTATGAAACCTTTTTAATTTAAGTATGGTGTTTTAAATCCTAACTTCTTCAATCCTTTTTGTACATCCGGATGACTCATAAACAATTTCCATATTAAACCTGTACGATAATTTTCTATCATAACAATAATAGGTCCCTGGTCTATAGCCAGATAAGATGGCGCAAACCAGTCAGCAGTCAGGTTAAATGCATCCTTGAAACCATATTCTCCCCAAAGCTTATCGCCAAGCTCTTCATAGAAATAGCGCATGGCCTGCAATGAATATTCCGGTGCATAAGGAATAGACGACAAGGCGGCTGTTGGAGTAATAACACCGCGGTCATTACCAGGACAATGCGCAGAGTACCCTTTATCACCATCACTGGCTGTCAGTCCCCAGCACTGTTCTCCATACCCATTATACCCCTTCGGATTATCTATGCAATAAGCACGATTAATCAGAGTATGTGCTTTCATCTGTTCTTCATAATCAGCATAATAATCTTTCAAGCCACGCGGATCAAGTCCCATATAAGAATAATGGGTAAAGAACAAAGGTCCGCCATAATCACTTCCCAATGGCAAGGTTATGTCGTAATACTTCTTACCATTCTTGAAAACGATAGAATTGGCCCACCCTTTATGATATACCGACTCTGCAATGGGATAAGTGGGTGAAGAAGCAGCAAGTATATATGTAATATGGCACTCATTATGCCCTTTTATCTGATGGTTCATCGACCAACCGTTATTGGGTGACCAATGCCAATAGAGTACATCTTCACCACCTTTAGTAAACCAATTCCATTCAGCCTGACGCCACAGGTCATTAATAAGACCGCGGATACGTCTTTCCACCTGATTATCTTTGTTGAAATACTGATGTGCAGCCAACAACCCTTCGAACATGAAAGCAGACTCTACCAGATCGGCACCATCATCTTTCCTGCTGAAAGAAATGGTTTCTCCGTTCTGCCCATTTATCCAATGCGCCCAAATGCCATGGTAACTGTCCGTATTCTTATCATTCAGAAAGCTGACTATTTTCAGCATACGCTCTGCCGCTTGTTCACGCGTTACAAATCCACGTTCTGCACCGACAATAATAGCCATTACTCCAAAGCCGGAACCACCAATGGTAACAATATCGTCATTACCGTTACTACGTTCGCGTGCCAAGCCCGAAACCGGATGTCCATAATCCCAGAAATAACGGAAAGTCTGTTTCTGCACGAGGGTCATCAGTTCTTCATCAGACAAGTTCTTCTCCTTCTTACCACCAGAAGCTGCCGGCAGCAGGCTAAACGGGTAAAGCAGAAGCATCACATATATTATAAGTCTCATCATATATTCTATTTATCAGTTTAGTGCAGGGCTTTCAAAACCTAACTTTTTCATTCCCTGCTGAATTTCCGGAATAGCCATAAATAAATTCCAAAGCATTCCTGTCCTATAATTTTCTATCATACAAATGATCGGTCCTTGGTCGATAGCTATACACTGGTTATCATACCAATTAGCTGTCAGGTTGAAAGCATCTACAAAACCATAATCTCTCCAAAGTTTATCACCCATCTTATAATAATAGAAGTGCAATGCAGACATCGACTCTTCCGGAGTATAAGGAAATGCAGACAATGCAGCCGTAGGAGCAATCACTCCTTTATCATTTGTAGGTGAATGTGCCGAATAACCATTATCACCATCACTAGCTGTCAACCCCCAACAAGAGGCTCCATAACCAGCATATCCCTTAGGATTCTCCTTACAATGATTATAATTGATCAGAGTATGGTTTTGATTCTGTTCCCAATAATCAGCATATTTATCTTTCAGTCCTTTCGGATTAATGCCCAAGAAGGAATATTGAGATAAGAATAACGGCCCACCCTTATCAGCTCCCAGCGGAAGCTTGTATCCATAGTAGGTATTACCATTCTTCAAACCGCCATTCCTTGCCCATCCAGCTTCATAAACCGCCTTATCGATAGGATGAGTAGGAGAAGAAGCTGCAAGCACATAAGTTATCAGGCACTCATTCCAACCTCTGATCGGAAGATTCTTCTCAAATCCATAGTTCGGACTCCAATGCCAATACAGAACAGACTCTCCACTTTTCTGAAACCAAGTCCATTCAATAGCTTCCCACAGGCGGGTTATATCAGAACGCAATTTACTCTCAGCTTCCGAACCCTCCTTGAAGTATGCACGTGCTGCAAGCAGTCCCTGGAAAAGTAAAGAGGTTTCTACCAGATCCGCACCATCATCTTTATCACCAAATGGCTTTGTCTCACCGGTTGCACCGTTAATCCAGTGTGCATAGGCTCCATGATAACTCGTACACTCTTTATCCAGGAAAGTTACAATCTTCTGCACTCTTTCAAGAGCTTCCTGTCGGGTTACAAATCCTCTTTCAGCCGCTACCAGCATCGCCATCACTCCAAATCCTGTTCCTCCGGTAGTAACAACATCACCGGAAGTTGTTCTTTCGCGTGCCATACCGGAATGTGCATGACCGAAGTTCCAGAAATACTTAAAAGTTTGTTTCTGCACCAAAGTTAATAAATCCTCGTCAGGAATGCGATCAAACTTATCCGAATCATCCATCCCTGTACGGATTTCATAGACTTTGCCATTGGTAAGAGATACTCCGGAGGTGGATTTCACCCCCGGATTGATCACCAGTTTATATGAGGAAAAACTTTTAAAGCCACCTGTTGGAGTCAATAAGAGTTTATCCTTTCCCTGTAGTTTTGAATCATATGCCACCGCCTGATCATTCAGTTTCAATATGATATTACTCTGAATCGTAGCTTCATCCACTGCATCTGTGAATGTAAGCACAATACTGGCATTGGGAGCTACATTTTCAAAGGCACTCTGATCCTGTTTCTCACCAATGGATATACTTTGTAGTTCAAATTTCCCGGGTGCTTCCGAAGCATCATCTTTACTGCAAGCAACCAGTAATAAAAACAGTATGAAATAAACAGCTCTCATATTCACTCTATTTCTAACGGTCATCATTCTTTACCTGAATAAAGTTGCTTGATGTCAGAAGCAGATATAGCTCTGTCATAGAAGCGGAACTGGTCTAACTGCCCCAGGAAATTGGATGCCCAACTCTGCGCTCCTGCGCCTTCTGTCAAACTGGGTTTTGTGCTAAACTGAAATGCTCCGATAGCAAATGTACCCAAATCTTTAAACTTAAGTTTTCCATAACCGGGCAGTTCTTTTGTAAATACACTTTCACCATTCCGGTAAATTGTTACCATCGAATTACTACCATCATAAACAAATGCCATATGAACCCATTCGGTACCAAAAACATTGTCTATCTTAGCTTCTACCCATCTCTCATCATTATCTTTCACTGATGTACAGTTATACAGATGCATCTTGAAGAAAGCCTGAGTCTCACTACTTGTATTTTCCAAATAGATATCGAAATTACCCCAGAAAGTCTTGGTATTAGGAATACTGAAGACACCATATGCGGAAGTATTTCGCGTTGTTTTCATCCAGAAAGCCACCGTACAACTTCCTAAATCGGGTATAGAATCGGTCAGATAAGCAGGAACACGGGCTAACAGATACGTATCTTTTGTGCCTTGATAAGCTTGTCCGTTGATTCCATCAGTATAAGTAATATCCCCTCCGGCACTCATAAGGAAGGTATAATTACTCTTATCGCGCATATCATTTTCAAAAGGTAAGAACAATTTCATAGGTGAGAACACTTTGGGAGCAGAACTATCCGGATAATCAAAAGCCGGGTGATCCATATCCTGGAAACAAGATTGCAAAGTGAGTGTTGACACACAAAATGCCAACAATAAATTAATATATCTTTTCATGGTCATTACTATATGAATTAATAATTAGGGTTTTGAACTAACACGCCATTTGATTTGTCAATTTCGTCCTGAGGCAAAGGCAACAATGCATGCTTATCCTGATAACCGGTCTTTCCGGCTGCATGCAGCACTTCCTTCGCTATTCCCCAACGTACAAGATCATAGAAACGGTCGAATTCCATACCCAACTCAACACGACGTTCATGACGAATAGCTTCCCGTAATTCACTCTGATTATCAGTGGTAACCTCTGGCAAGATATTAGCATTCGTACCACGGGCACGGGCACGTACCATCTCAAGATATCTTCTTGCACTTGTATTATCACCCAGTTCGCAAGCAGCTTCCGCAGCCATCAGTACGACATCCGAATAACGGATCAGACGAATATTCACCCAATACCCACTCTTCGTATACTTTTCGCGCAAAGCCGGATCTGTATACACTTTCTTATTAAAGTATTTTGCTATCACATCGGCATTGGCAACCGGTTTTTCTCCATAAGGCTTATTTGCAGGAATGGTCGAAGGATCTTCTCCTGTTCTAATAAAATACAATAAAGTCTCATCCTTTCTCGGGTCACCTTCTTCGAATGCATCAGCCAATAATTGAGTAGGAGTATGTTGGCCCCAACCTAAATTCCATTCACCGGCCCCACGACATCCCTGTACCTGAGCATACTGGCTACCAATTTCGTTGGACCCCGGAAGAGCAGCAGTAGCAGTACATTGAAGTTCCAGAACAGACTCACCACAGTTTTCACCTTTTTCACGGAAAATATCTTCATAAGGTGTATTCAAATTATATAAACCGGAAGAAATAACGTCCTCTGCTGCTGCACGCAGATTGTTCCAATCATTACGCATCATATAAGTACGGGCATGTAAGGCACGAGCCGCTCCCCAGCTAAGACGACCGACATATTGTGCTTCCCAAGTCCTCGGCAGGTAAGATTCTGCATTCGTCAGATCTTCATCAATCAAAGTATATATCTGAGCAACAGAAGATTTGGGAATATTGGCATCAGCTACAGTCCCTACTTTAAAATCAATCAAAGGAACTTCGCCAAAAGCACGTACCAGATTGAAATAACAGAACGCACGCATCAATAAAGCCTCTCCCTTATTAACTAAGTCACCGCCTGTCAATGAAGGATTCGACTTCATCTCCTCCAATACATCATTTGCTTTATGAATCAAGGTATAATTGGCATTCCAGTAACTTTTTAGCATGCCATTACTTGCAGCATATTCAAAATCATCAAACATTTTTCCTGTTGCAGATCCGTCAGATAGTGTACTACCCTTTTCCGCATCTTCCGAACGCATACCATGAATAGCCAATGCCGTATTTCCGGAAACAATATGATAACCGCGAAGCAAGGCATACATGTTGAAAATCTGTGTTTCATAAGTACCACCAGTCAGGTCATCTTCAGTCAACACTCCTTGCGGTTTCTGATCTAACAGGTCACTGCATGACATCTGGGAACATCCCAGTGCCAAAGCCATCACATAATAAAATATCTTTTTCATACCTGTCTCTTATACACATCTCCGAGCCCACGAGACCCTAAGACATCTC
>ENA-OYDJ01000531-OYDJ01000531.1-human-gut-metagenome-genome-assembly--contig:-NODE-531-length-12484-cov-5.645104_pt1 | contig 12484 bp, 9 predicted proteins | sample MGYA00243465_ERZ652897 | MGnify/ENA primary metagenome ERZ652897 (study PRJEB26926, sample SAMN06164859) | human gut metagenome | biome: ENVO:00009003; feature: ENVO:2100002; material: ENVO:00002003...
CGAGATGTCTTAGGGTCTCGTGGGCTCGGAGATGTGTATAAGAGACAGAGGTAAAGGTATCAGTGCAGCCAGTCTTGGCCGTCTTTTAAAGTCCCGCGGCTACAAGGTAACAAGTCAAAAGCTTGATCCCTATATCAATGTGGATCCAGGAACAATGTCCCCTTTCCAACATGGTGAAGTATATGTCACAGATGATGGATTAGAAGCCGACCTGGATTTAGGCCATTATGAACGTTTCATTGATGAAAACCTACACACGTATTCCAATCTTACCACTGGACGTGTCTATTGGAATGTCATCAATAAAGAGCGTGATGGAAAATATCTTGGTGAAACCGTTCAAGTTATTCCGCATATTACCAATGAAATCAAGAGTTTCGTAATTCGTGCAGGAGAACATGCAGCTGCCGATGTCGTAATTACCGAGATTGGTGGTACGACTGGCGATATTGAAAGCTTACCATTTCTAGAATCCATTCGTCAGGTTGCCTTAGAGGTTGGTCGTAAAAACTGTCTCTTCATCCATGTCACTTACATCCCTTATATTTCGGGTTCACAGGAATATAAATCAAAACCAACTCAACATTCCGTAAAAGAATTACAGTCTTATGGCATAAATCCAGATATCATTGTGGCGCGTTGTGATGAAACCATTCCGCAGTCTGTATTAGACAAAATTTCATTATTCTGTAATGTTGAAAAACGTTGTGTCATTCAAAATAAGACACTTCCTTCTCTATATGAAGTACCATTTATGTTAGAAGAACAAAATCTTGCGGATATCGTCTGTGAAAAGACAGGTCTTGAAGTTCGTAAACCGGATTTAAGTGAGTGGCAACAAGTTGTCGACAACATTAAGGCAAGCACAAAACCTGTAAATATTGCCTTAGTTGGTAAATATGTGGCCTTACACGATGCCTATTTATCAGTCAGTGAAGCCTTGTATCATGGTGGTTTTGAAAATCATGCCAAAGTCAACATTCAATGGATCGATTCAGAAGGCTTAGAAAATGCCAACTTAGATGAAGTCTTTAAAGATACTGATGGAATCATTTTACCTGGTGGTTTTGGAGATCGTGGTATTGAAGGTATGATCAGTGTAGCTTCTTACGCAAGACAAAAACAAATTCCTTATTTAGGTATCTGTTTAGGTATGCAGATTGCAGCCATTGCCTTTGCTCGCGGTGCACTAGGTTTAAAGGATGCCAACTCTTTTGAATTTGATCCACAAAGTAAACATACAATCATTGATTTCATGGAAGATCAAAGTAATGATATTCGTAAAGGTGGAACCATGCGTTTAGGATCTTATCCATGTTCATTAAGAGCCGATACAAATATTTGGTCTTGCTACAAAAAAGATATGATTGATGAAAGACATCGTCATCGTTATGAATTCAACAACGAATATCGTTCTGAATTTGAACGTAACGATATGATGATTGTCGGAACAAGTCCGGATAAACAATTGGTTGAAGCCATTGAGTATAAGAATCACCCATTCTACATTGGTGTACAATATCATCCTGAATTTAAATCTAGACCCAACCGTCCACACCCATTATTTGTGGGTTTAGTTAAGGCCAGTCTAGAAAACAAAGAAAGTCACAAATAGTGACTTTTCTTTTTTTATATATACTTTTTAATTTCATCCACAGACATATTCAATAGTATAGCCATGGCTTTTACATCCATTGTACTAGAAAGGCGAAGGATCATGTCTTGAATCTGTTTCTCTGCTACGTCGGCTCTTTTTGTTTCAAGTTCAGTTTGTTTATTGGCTTCTTCTACTTGTTTATTAGCTTCTTGTTTTAATTTATTCGCTTCTTGTAAAGCCTTTTTTGCTTCTTCCTTTGCTTTTTGAGCTTCTTCAAGTTCAAGCTGTCGTTCGATCCGTTCTTCATTTTCATGTAGTTTTTGAAAATCTTCTATTATTTTCTTCCAACGATCATCCGATATAGTTTCTACACGCTTCTCTAACATTTGAATCACCTCATCACTTTCTATCATCATCTTAATTTTACTATCATCCATTCCTTTGTGGCAATTCAAAAAGTAATAAATCATCTTTTCCTGTTCATTCATGTCTTCAAGCGGTTTATGTAAATCTACTTTTGGCATTTCTATTGTCATTAACTTCATACGATCTTCTTTTTCTTCTTTCACTAAAGGAATGCCACTGTATTTCCTCATTGTGTATAAACTACAAATGTCATCATCGTCAGCAATTATCAAATTAAAGAATACCATGACAATAGTTTCCTTTAATTGACTGTAACTTTTTCCTTCCATGTCTTGTGAACCATGAAGTCTAGCCAAATAATAATTAAATCGATTGAGTAAATTATCTTTGGTTTGTCTTAACTGCATTTCTAAATCTACAGATGTTTGATCATCAAATTCAACTAATAAATCCAAACGAGGACTTTTCATTTTAGTATAGTCTTTTACCATTTCTGAATTCTTTACAACGACATGTTCAACCTTCCTTTCTAAAAATACCGTGAGTAATGATTTTAATGCATCATTGGCCTCCTTACAATCTTCGCCAAACACATACTTAAAGGCGAAATCATTTAATAAATTTGCACTTCTCATGAGCACCACTTTCTAGTAGGCATTTAACTGTTTATCTAGAACTATAAATATCGCAATGTAACTAGACAACAATTCGTTAGATAAGTCTTTGATTACAGTTAGTATCGATATTAAAAAGAACCATCATCACTTTTGTGTCCTAGATCAAGAAACAATTACACCTTCGTTTTATGACTATCTAATCAACTAGGTGTGTCAGATTGCCTACATACTCTTATACGTAAAAAAATGGAGTTTTTTTGAAAAAAAGAAAAATTTCTCAAAACATTTGTGAAAATAATGATATTATATACGCGACAGGAGGATACTAGAAAAATGAAAATTGTCGATGAATATTTTGGATGTGACGTATTCAGTACATCTGCTATGCAAAGATACTTGCCTCATGCCGTCTACAAACAAATGATGGATGTGATGGAAAAAGGAAAGGAACTTCCTAAAGAGATCGCAGATGTAGTCGCAAACGCCATGAAAGACTGGGCTATGGATAAGGGTGCAACTCACTATACGCACTGGTTCCAACCCATGACAGGTATTACGGCTGAAAAGCATGATGCGTTTATCAATCCAACAGGGCCAACATCTGTTATTTCAGATTTTAGAGGAAAAGAATTAATCAAAGGTGAACCCGATGCCTCAAGTTTTCCAAGCGGAGGATTGCGTGCCACTTTTGAAGCCAGAGGATATACCGCATGGGATCCAACTTCTCTAGCTTTTGTCAAAGAAAAAACTTTATATATTCCAACCTTATTCTGCTCTTATGATGGTAGTGCTTTGGATAAGAAAACACCATTATTGAGAAGTAATGATGCCTTAAACAAAGCAGCTGTTCGTTTATTAAACATTATGGGTTACAACATTCATAAAATCAAAACAACAGTAGGTCCAGAACAAGAATATTTCTTGATTGATGAAGACATGTTCAAAGAACGTCTAGACTTATTAGTAACAGGAAGAACATTATTTGGTGCGGCTCCCGTAAAAGGTCAAGAATTAGATGATCACTACTTTGGTAGTTTATCTGAACGAGTAAAAGCTTATATGGAAGAAGTCGATGAAGAACTTTGGAAATTAGGTGTTTATGCCAAGACCGAACACAAAGAAGTAGCTCCATGTCAGTTTGAATTGGCGCCTGTATTTACATCAACAAATATTGCGAATGACCAAAACCAATTGACTATGGAAGTTCTACAAAAAGTAGCTTCTCATCATGGATTGGTATGTTTACTACATGAAAAACCATTTGATGGTGTCAATGGTAGTGGTAAACACAACAACTGGTCTTTCTGTACAGAAGAAGGAGAAAACATTTTAGAACCAGGTGATTCTCCAAAAGACAATATTCGTTTCTTAACTGTTCTAGCTGCCATCATCAAAGGTGTAGACGAATACCAGGATTTATTAAGAATCTCTGTTGCCAGTGCCGGAAACGACCACCGTTTAGGTGCAGATGAGGCTCCACCCGCTATTATCTCTATCTATTTAGGTGAAGAACTAACTGCCATTCTTGAAGCCATTGAAGCTGGAAATGAATATGTAGATACAATCGATCGTAAATTGGAACTTGGTGTTTCTACCCTTCCTCCAATCGCAAAAGATTCTACAGACCGTAACCGTACTTCTCCATTCGCATTTACAGGTAATAAATTCGAATTCAGAATGCTTGGATCCAACTTAAACATTTCTTGTCCAAACACTATTTTAAATACAATCGTAGCCGAAGAATTAACACAGTTTGCGGATGAATTGGAATGTGTTAAACAAAAAGATATGACAAAATCCTTAATTGCGTTGATTCAAAAGACATTAAAGAATCATAAGCGTATCATTTTCTCTGGAAATGGATATTCCGATGTATGGAAAAAGGAAGCACAAAAACGTGGCTTATTAGAACTTAAAACAACAGCGGATGCACTTCCTCACTATACAGATCCAAAGAATCTACAATTATTTGAAAAACACAATGTATATTCTGCAAGTGAATTGCATGCTCGTGAAAGTATCCTACTCACAAACTACTACCAAGTGGTTCAAATTGAAGCTAAAACAATGGCTTATATGTTACGAAAACAAATCTTACCTGCTATCTTTAGTTATGAAGCTAAATTGGCTCAAATCATTCAAACAAAAAAATCAAGTGGCATTGAGGCACCATTAGAAGTTAAAATCTTAAAAAACATCAATACACCTCTAGAATTAGTATCCAATCACTTAGATACATTAGAAGCATTGATCAACAAAGAAACCACAACAGAAAAACAAGCTGCTCGTTTTGCGGCCGATGAATTACTTCCGTTAATGGAAACGATTCGTCAATTGACGGATGTGATTGAAACCAATGTTTCTAAAGAAGACTGGCCTTTACCAGACTATAACGACATTTTATTTAAATCTATGTTGTAGGGAATCCAAGGATTCCCTCTTTTTTACATTAATTTTCTGAAACTACTTGCATATTTCTCTTTCAAGGTTCATAATCACTTAAAAAGGAGTTTTAATTATGAGCAAATTAGTCGTACACGCAAAAATAATGATTGATGGAGTGAGTGATACACCAAAGAAAGATCAATTGATTTCAATTGAAGATGGAAAAATTGTTTCCATTGAAGAATATCATGAAACAAATGAAGAAGTCATTCATGCCAATGTCGTTACCCCTGGTTTTTTTAACTGCCACGTTCACATTATGGAACCGGTTGGCTTTGGGACCGATAAAAAGTTTAGTTTGATGGAGAAAGCATTCTATACGCAAAAACACTGTGAAGACTACCTTCATTCAGGAGTTACTTTTATCCGTGTTTTAGGTACTGCCAGCGATTATGATATGCAGATTCGTGACTGTATTGATTCTGGACTCATTCAAGGACCACATATGTTGTGTGCTGGAAGATGCATTTGTATGACAGGCGGTCATGGTTGGCAAGATGGAATTGAAGCCGATGGCAAGGATGAATGTCGAAAAGCAGCTCGTACCCTTCTTAAAGAAGGTGTCGATATAATTAAAATCATGGCTACAGGTGGAGTTATGACCAAAGGAGTTGAGCCAGGAAGTGCTCAATTAACACAAGAAGAAATGGCTGTCATTATTGAAGAAGCACATAAAGCTGGAAGAAAAACAGCTACCCATGCCCAAGGAACACAAGGTATAAAAAATGCTCTATATGCTGGTATTGATTCAATAGAACACGGAATCTTCTTAGATCAAGAATGCTTGGATTTTATGAAAGAACACGGTACTTATTTAGTTCCTACTTTAGTTGCTCCTCAATGCATTGTAGAAAATGGTATTGAAGCAGGTGTTGCTGACTATATGGTTAAAAAGGCAATCTATGTTAAGGATGCACACGTAGAAAGTTTTAAAAAAGCCTATGCCCAAGGATTAAAGATTGCCCTAGGTACAGATGGTGGTACACCATTCAACTACCATAACAACACCGCTTATGAAATGGAATTAATGGAGAAATACGGTGTAGATCGTATGGACATTTTAAAGATCGCGACACACAATTCAGCTGATTGTTTAGGTGTTTTAGATGATTATGGAACTTTAGAAGTGGGTAAACATGCCGATCTCGTTTGTCTTGAAGAAAATCCATTGGATGCTATTTCAAATGTTCGTAAAATTGATAAGGTCATTAAAGATGGAGTGATTGTAAAGTGACAAAGCTATATATTCATGCCCAAACTTTAATTGATGGTATTAGTGATACACCTAAGCTTGATCAATTAATTACTATTGAAGATGATAAAATCGTTCAAATTGAAGATTATCACGAAATAAACGAAGATATCATTCATGAAAGTGTTGTTACACCCGGTTTCTTCAATTGTCACGTACACATTTTGTATCCGGTTGGATTTGACTCAAAAAAAGAATTTTCTTTAATGGAAAAAGCTTTCTATGCCCAAAAACACTGTAAAGAATATTTAGAATCTGGTGTTACCTTTATTCGTGCAGTAGGTACAGAAGAAAACTATGACCTACAAATTAAAGAGGCCATTGACAACCATGTGATTGAAGGACCTCATATGTATTGTGCTGGTAAAGTTATTTGTATGACAGGCGGTCATGGATGGCAAGAAGGCATTGAAGCCGATGGTAAAGATGCATGTTTAAAAGCCGTTCGTACACAGCTTAGAAGCGGTGTGGATCTGATTAAGATGATGGCTACAGGAGGCGTTATGACCAAGGGTGTTGAGCCTGGTAATGCCCAGTTTACTGTGGATGAAATGAAGGTCATGATTGAAGAGGCACATAAGGCCGGAAGAAAAACAGCTACCCATGTCCAAGGATTACAAGGTATTAAAAACGCTTTATATGCAGGCATTGATTCCATTGAACATGGTTGTTTTTTAGATGATGAATGTTTAGAACTGATGAAAGAACATAATACATTCTTAGTCCCTACCCTTTGTGCTCCCCAATGCATTATCGATAAAGGTGTAGAAAATGGTGTAGCCCAATATATGGTGGATAAGACGTTAAAAGTCAAGGATGCCCATGTTGAAAGTGTTAAGAAAGCTTATGAAAAAGGTATTCAGATTGCCTTAGGCGCAGATGCAGGAACGCCATTTAATTACCATTCAAATACAGCTTATGAAATGGAGCTTTTGGCTCGACTTGATATTTCAAACATGGATATCTTAAAGATGGCCACGATCAATTCCGCAAGATGTGTTGGAGTTGAAAAGGACTATGGTTCGATTGAAGTTGGTAAACAGGCTGATTTAGTTTGTTTAAATGAAAATCCATTAGAGAACATTTCAAACGTAAGAAAAATTAATAGAGTCATTCAATCCGGTAAGATTGTGGTAGACAACAATTAAAACTATAGGAAAAAGGTAGAAATCTTAAAACTTGATTTCTACCTTTTCATTTTGACGGATAACGCTGCAGTGCCATGCCTGTTAAATATGGCATCGGCATTTTATATATAGCTTTTTTGAATAATTCTTTTGTTTTCGGATCAAATTGTTCTAATTTTGGAAAAATTGTAATCAAATGTTCAGTCATACGACATAATTCAATACATTCAAGAATGCGTTCCATTTTTAGAAAATCAAATACATCTTCACTCTTTTTAAAATGATCAAATAATTCATGAACATCTGGATCCGCATCATCATACCCATTATAGAAAATAGACAGATAGCTTTCTGGTTTTAAAAACACAGGAGCCATCAATTCATAGTCTAGACGCGTATTTGCGATCACATCCATATATGGAATTGAATCATAATACAATATAGCTTCTCCATAAGTATCATCTGGAATCAAATAATCAAATATATAGTATGTCCAGAAATTAAATAATGGATTGGTTTCCAAACTTCTAAGATCCAAGCCATACTTTTGTGCTTGCCTTTGAACAACCATGAGATCAATAGCTCCACAACTGCGAATAAATCCAATTAAACAAAGTAAAGGTTCTTCTTGTTTTTCTTTTTGATCAAAATCCACAATTTTTAAAGCCTCAATAACACTTTCCTTCAGCTCGTCTGGAATTTCATTTTTAAATAATAAATATTTTCGATAAAGCGCCACCTTTTCAAATGGCATACTACATACACTTCTTTATAATTGTTTTCACGATTCGTTTTAAAAGTTTTAGTTATTTTACTGTACAAACATCTACAATATTTTCTGGTGTATATTGTTGAATAATTAGCTCAACCATTTGTTTACGAGTAATTTTTTCACAACTCACATCATCCGGAAAACATATCCGAAAAAATTGACTGTACACAACTTCTTTTCGATAATGATTGATTTCTTGTATTAATGAGCTCATAACTCTCCTTTTAATTCATATTTTTTGGCAACAACGAGTAAATCTTTTGTCCGTAACTATAATCTTCAAATGCCTTTGAAACAAGTTTTTGGCTAAGCTGCATATCGGCCGTTGAAATAAAACCATCATAGATGATCATCCCATTAAATGGCATAATAGCAGTTTGAATCAACATAGGTGTTTTTTCGGCCGGAATAAATTTATCTAAGTTTTCATTTAAACCCTTGACCATATAGTTGATGCCTTCATCATTTAATACTGTATAGTTCTTTTCATAGACAGCCAACAAAAAGTTTTTGCGCATGCCATATTTAAAATCTTTTATAATATTCAAATTACGATATGTTAGATTTAAAGGATTCTTTTGAACATAGCCATCAATAAAACGATCTTTTTCTTTCCAGAACACCTCGATTAGATTGACCAATTCATCGGGTTCAATATAATTATTGGGATCAATTTTCTTATTTGGGACAATTTGTTCCAAAGCATTCACATAATCTAAGACGCTAAAATATAACTTATAGAATAGGCGTGTATCTTTTTGATCTAAATAAGCATACGTTTGTTTCTCATTTAGAGCACAAAGCTTATCATTAAAAGATACGTGCTCATGTGCTTCTTTATAGCCTTTCATACTAAGTCCATAATAATTTGGTAATGAAATTTGTACAACAGCTTTGCGATAGCGCTTTGTCAAAGAATCTGAGAATCCATTAAAGAATGGAATTAAATCGATCTTTTCTTCATTCACAGTACCACGAAGCAAATTGTTGAACAATTCATCCTTAAACTTTGTGATGTCCTGCACTTCTTTTTTAACAGCTGTAAAAAATTTTTTAATATCTGGATTTGTCGCATCAAAACCATGATAAAAGATAGAAATGTAGCTGTCTCGATCTAAGAATTTTGGTTCGAATCTTTCGCGTTCGATACGACAATTGCGAATGTTAAACAATAGATCTTTATAATCCCAATATACATATTCATTAGCTAAACTATGATCAATTAATTCATAGTCTTCTTTTAAATACGCCCAGAAATTGAAGAGTTTTCCCTCAATAATGGCTTTATAATCGTATGCACAAGCACTACATACGGCTTGAATCAAAGATGGTTCAATGATGCCAAAGGCACGTATAATTCCAAGAATGACTAAGCTTGGTTCATCTTTTTCTGCCTTCTGATCTAAATCAATATCTTTAACAGCTAATTTGACATTCTTTTTGAATTCTTCAGGTAATTCTTTATCAAAATATAAAAACTTAGAGCTTAATGCATGTTTTTCAAAACGATATCGATCGTCTTCTAAGTCTTGGTTGCGTAATAATCTTCTTAATACCTTTAATTCCCATGTTGTGCAAATAGAAACTAAATACTCAGGGGTATAGGTTTCAATCATGCGTTCAAACATTTCTTTTCTTGTCATGGAATCATAGTCCCAATAATCATTTTGACATGTTCTTTTATAACAATCAAAAACCTTTTCTTTACTATAACGATTTGCATGTTCCAATAAGCGCACCAAAAAAAACTCCTCCTTTATATATCTTCAAAGGGATTCATCGTACCCTTTTTTCAATCCAATGAGAAGCCAAAACAAATGCTTTGGCAATATTTTTATTTCTCCTTGGGATTGTTATAATTATTATAGTATGATATCGAAAAAAATTGAACCTATGTGTTAGAATTATACCTAAGAGGAAGAAGTATGCGAATCATAGAAATTTTTAAACGATTATTTCATTGTAAAAAACCAATTGAGATCAAACCAAAGAAAAATGTAAATGCTCCAACGAAGATGAAACAAAAGAAGGATTTAAATCCACCAAAAAAGATGAAACAAACGTATGTCGCAAAATCTACCAATTATTTGGATGAACAATACGAATTATTTCAAACCATTCAGCCTGGATATCTTGCCTTTTGTCGTATGCCAGTGTGCGAAGACAATTTGGTGAATATCAATCACCCCCATCGTATACGTCCCTTTTTGATTATCAAAAAGGACAAAGACTATTTGTATGGGTATGCGGGAAGCACAAAGAAAAAGAATCCAAAGATTCAATATACTTTAAAAGATGGACATAAAGATAAGGAAACAGGTGCCTTTAGCGATTCCTATCTATATTTAAACAATGTGTATCGAATTCCCATCCAGAATATCAAAGGAATTTTAAAACAAGTCTCAAGCAAAGATTTGATTCAAATCCAAAGAAAGATTCAATTATTGAAAAATAGTGATGTACATCATATTGTTTTATTTGAAAACATTGAATTTACATTTGAAATAGGAGATATAGTGGAATATAATACTTCCCTTTACTTTTTATCAAAAATTCAAGGCGATAAAATATATGGATATGTGTGTTCAAATACAAATGGTGATATCGAGTTAAAAGGTTTAAATCTATTCATTAATACAGATATAGAAAGAAAAATCGAGCCGAATCCACATAGTTTAAAATATATTTTTAATACGAATGTGAATCGTTATGTGAATAAACAGTTAAAGAAAGAAAACAAAGAAGTGTTGAAACTAAAAGAAGATATTTACGTTTCTAGAAATGTACAATACTACAATTATTATCCACTAGGAACCATATTAAGGGATATCAACACAAATGAAGAAATTGTATATTTATTTAATTACCGCAAGCGCTCCTATTGTGCAAGGCTAGAAGAAATGTATAATGATAATTATTCAATTTGGCAATATTCTCCAAAATATTATTGTGTGGAGGATGAATTAACTGAAAAAGGCATAAAAGAGATGTTGGAGGGTTTCTTAAGCAAGAAATCACGGAATAAAGAGATCAACAAACCTTTTATTCCAATTTTTGAAATCGAATATAAGAAAATAAAGAAGGTTTAGATAGTATGGCATTCACAATCGAAAGTGCAAAACAAGTTCTAGATGATTATTATGATTTGGTGCATTCCAAATATGAGGATGATATCCAGTTTATAAATGCCCTAGAATTTTTAATTCAAGAAACAAACAATCCAGAATATATGGTGGAACTGGGTGTCTGGTATTATGGACAAAAACAGTTTGATCTTGCGGAAGACTATTATTTAATGGCTGCTAAATTAAACTATGTAGATGCCTATGAATGTTTAGGCTACATTTACTATTATGGACGCGTGGGACAACCCGATTATGAGAAGGCCTTTCACTACTATAAACTTGCGAGTGATCAAGGAAATATTGTGGCAGCCTATAAATTGGCAGATATGTATAAGAATGGCTATTATGTACAAAAAGATTATCCAAAATATGTACAAATCATTAAGAGTTTATATCCTTTACTACAAGGAGCAACGAATACGTTTGATCCTGTTCCCGAAGTCTATTCTAGGCTAGCAAAGATCTATGTAGAAGAAGGTAATGAAGATCAAGCCATTCAATTGTTGTTGATTGCGAAGGAATTCCAGTCGCAAAGATTGATTTATTCGGACTTCTTTGGTGATCTTGCCATCATTAAACATATCGTACTCGATTTATATTCGCTTATTCAATTTGATTCAGACTGCATAGATCTATTTGATCTATACTATGTTCTACAAAAGCCATGTAAACTCGCCTTAGAAATCAATGGAGAAGATTATATTATCGAAGCCAAATATGAGGATGATTTATTCTATATATCGATGGATGATAAAAACTATGAAGATGTCGATCAATTCTTTCAAAATGCAATTATTCATGATGAGCCATTATATAATCAATATGTAAATGTGAATTATCTAGAAATGTTAGACTAAAACAAAAGTGGTAATTACTCAAACAAAATGAGTTTTACCACTTTATTTTCTTGAGTAATTGAAGCAGTAATTGTTTTAATATCTCATAAATAATTAGCAGGTTTTCACCTCTAACTTGCATTTTGTGTTAGTACGCGACGTAATGCAACAACTTTAAAAGAGCTGTTACTTCAATTTAATCTTGAAGATAAATTTTTCTCCTTCAATCGTTTCATATTTCATTTTATAATTATCTAATAGATTACGAACAATATATAAACCTAGACCATTTCCTTTAGATTGGGTCTGTCTCTTATACACATCTGACGCTGCCGACGACTAGTCGA
>ENA-OYDJ01000545-OYDJ01000545.1-human-gut-metagenome-genome-assembly--contig:-NODE-545-length-12349-cov-3.026029_pt1 | contig 12349 bp, 9 predicted proteins | sample MGYA00243465_ERZ652897 | MGnify/ENA primary metagenome ERZ652897 (study PRJEB26926, sample SAMN06164859) | human gut metagenome | biome: ENVO:00009003; feature: ENVO:2100002; material: ENVO:00002003...
ACGAGATGTCTTAGGGTCTCGTGGGCTCGGAGATGTGTATAAGAGACAGCTCCTGAACTGGGCCTGAAGGGCGATGCTTATCTTTACGGATTACGCACCGACAGTCTGTCTCTGGATACCATCTATTTCAACACGTCGCAGGCAGAAGGGAAAATCCTGTTCAGCAGCGGTGTCAAAGCCGGTACCAAACCTTTCCAGGAAGCCTTTGACGTATCCGTTGAAGGAGATATCGGCAGCGACGATGCCCATACACTGATCACTTATCTGAACGGGAAAAAAGAATGTGGAGTTTCACTCGGCCTGCTGGCACGTATCCATGAGTACGGATTCAGCGTACATGTATCGCCGGAAAATCCGACACTGGTATATCGTACCTTCCATGCCAATCCGCATAATTACGTAAACATCAGCGACAACGGACGTATCCAGGCTAATTTGAGCCTGTTTGATGAGAACCATACTGGTATTCATTTCTATTCAACTCCGGATTCGACCGTGCAGCAGGATCTGACCCTGGCGCTTAACCGGATTGACATTGCCGAGTTCCGGAGAATTGTGCCCTACATGCCCGACATCGCCGGACTGATCAGTGCGGAAACCCACTATGTACAGAACAATAAGGAATCACTGATCTCCGCAGAAGTAAGCATTGACCGCTTGGCCTACAACCAGCAGCCGATGGGTGACTGGGCACTGAGCGCTGTCTACCTGCCCAAAGAAACCGGAGAACACCGGATTGACGGGTATGTAACCCTCAACGATAACGAAATAGCCAGCATGAGCGGTTCCTATTTCTCTGCCACACCTGCGCAGGAAGAGGGTAGCCTGTCTGCACAGATGGAACTTCATCATCTGCCTCTGCAACTGGCCAATACATTCATCCCCGACCGGATGGCTGTACTCGACGGCGATCTGGACGGAAACATGACGATTGCCGGCCCATCAAGCAAACTGCTAATGAACGGGGAAATTGCTCTGGACAGCGTCACGGTCGGCATTCCGCAGGCATCCCTGAACCTGCGTTTTGACAATCAGCCAGTCAAGATCACCGACAGTAAACTGAATTTTAACCAGTTCAAGATCTTTACACAAGGTAAATCACCGTTCCGCATCAACGGGGATGTTGATTTCTCCGATATGGCCAACATGACACTCGACCTGCAGATGAACGCTTCAAACTTTGAGGTTTTCAATGCCAAACGTACCAAAGAATCACTGGTCTACGGAAAACTGAACGTCGACTTCAATTCCAGAGTCAAAGGAAGAGTGGATGCACTGGTAGTCAGAGGTAATATGAATATTCTGGGAAGCAGTGACTTTACCTATATCCTGAAAGATTCTCCTCTTACCGTTGAAGACCGGTTGGGAGAAACTGTTACATTCGTCAATTTCAACGATACGACAGATAGTCGGAAGCGGCAGATTCCAACCATTCCGCTGGGAGGTATCGACTTGCTGATGACGCTCCATATAGACGAGGCCGTACAATGCAAGGTCGACCTGAACGAAAACGGAAGCAACTACATGCTGGTAGAAGGAGGAGGCGACCTGTCCTTCCAGTACACACCGGAAGGAACGATGGTATTAAACGGCCGGTATTCGCTTATGAGCGGTGAGATGAAATATGAAATGCCGATCATTCCGTTGAAGACATTCCATATCCGCGACGGAAGCTATATCGAATGGACAGGCAACGTCATGAACCCAAACCTGAATATCAAGGCCTCCGAACGTGTACGCGCCTCCGTAGCTCAGGAAGGACAAGCATCGCGCACCGTGAACTTTGATGTAGGAGTCAGCATTACCAACCGGCTGGAAAATCTTGGTTTCCTCTTTACGCTGGAAGCGCCCGATGACGGAAGTGTACAGAACGAACTGGCATCCATGTCTGCTGAAGAAAGAAACAAACTGGCAGTGACCATGCTGGTTACCGGTATGTATCTGGCCGAAGGTAATACGGCGGGCAGCAGTGGATTTGATGCCAACAGTGCCCTGAACTCCTTCCTGCAAAGCGAAATCAACAACATTGCCGGAAGTGCACTGAAGGGCTTCGATGTCAACTTCGGTATGGAAACCAGCGATCAGGGAGAAGACGGTTCGACTCGTACGGATTATAACTTCCAGTTCGCAAAACGCTTCTGGAACAACCGTTTCCGCATTGTCATCGGCGGTAAGATCTCGACGGGTGACAACGTGGAACAGGATGAATCCTTCATTGACAACGTTTCCATCGAATACCGTCTGGACAACAGCGGAACCCGATACATCAAGGTATTCCACGACAAGAACTACGAAAGTGTCCTGGAAGGTGAAGTCATTGAAACCGGAGCCGGTATCGTGCTTCGCAAGAAGGTAAGCCGACTGGGCGAGTTATTCATCTTTAGAAACAAAAAGAAGAATCATGAAAAAGCAAAGGATGAAGATAAGAAACTATAATATACTGCTGGTACTTCTGCTCCTGCTCATGGGTACAGCCTGTTCCACCACCCGCAATCTGCCGGAGGGAGAAGTGTTGTATACAGGTATCAAGGACATTCATATCAACCGGAACGACCAGAGTCCCATGGGAGAAAAAGCTTTGGCTGAGGTAGAAGCGGCCATCAGCATTGCCCCGAACAATTCATTTTTCGGAAGTGCCAAGAAGCGTATTCCCTTCCCGTTCGGACTATGGATATACAACAGTTTCAAACGTTATGAAAAAGGACTCGGGAAATGGATCTTCAAGAAACTGGCAGCCGAACCGGTCCTGTTGTCGACTGTCAATCCGGACACACGGGTGAAAGTTGCCAGCAACTTGCTGCATGATTACGGCTATTTCAACGGCAATGTCACGTATCAGGTAGACAGTACCAAGAATCCGCGGGCTATCAAGCTGACCTATCATGTCAATATGGGGCAGCCTTATTATCTGGACTCCATCCGCTATCAGGGATTCAGTCCGCGTGCAGACAGCATGATACAAGCAACTTACAAAGAGCGTATCATCAAGCCTGGGGATCATTTCGACGTCACTAAACTGAATGAAGAACGGCAGCGTCTCGTCGACCTGTTCCGCAACAACGGATATTACTATTACCGGACAGACTTCATTACATTTCTGGCAGATACCCTGATGCATCCCGGATATGTCAATCTGAAGATTCTCCCTAAAGCCAGTGTGCCCCGGGAAGCCCTGCGCACCTATTATATAGGAAATACTTCGGTGTACCTGACAGGATACAACGGAGAACAGCCCACTGACTCCATGCAGACACGGAACTTTACGGTTCATTATGCAGGCGACAAGCCGGGATTGCGGTACGGTGTGCTGCGCAAACGCTTTCTTTACCGCTCGGGAGAACAATATTCGCAGATCAAACAAAACTATACGCAAGAAGCACTGGCCCGTCTGGGAGTATTCAAATTCAGTGAATTCCGCTACATCCCCCGCATGAACGACAGCATTGTTACCGACACGCTGGACGTACGCGTCAATGCTACATTCGATTTGCCTTACGACAGTGAACTGGAATTAAACGTCACAACCAAAAGTACCAAGCAGACCGGACCTGGAGCCATTTTCAATCTTTCCAAGAAAAACTTCCAGCGCATGGGAGCATCTCTCAACCTGGAATTAAAAGGTTCTTACGAGTGGCAGACCAGTTCGACCGTCGATGGAGAAAGTTCTGTCATGAACTCCTATGAACTGGGAGCAGCACTTTCGCTGGAATTTCCACGTCTGGTTCTTCCATGGGTGCGCAATCGGGTCGACCCGTTCCGCTTCCCGTCGCATACAAACTTCAAGGTGTATGCCGAGCAGGTGAACCGTGCACGTTATTTCAAAATGCTTTCTTTCGGTGGAACCGTGTCTTACAGCTTCCAGCCTAAACGCAGCATGAAGCATACCGTAACACCTCTGCACCTGGCATTCAACACCCTCCAGCACCGCACGGCACGCTTTGATTCAATAGCCAATGCCAATCCGATGCTGTTCCATAGTCTGGATGACCAGTTTATTCCGTCAGTCACCTATACATTGACCTACGACGACACCTACAAGAAAAAGAAGAACCGTATCTGGTGGGAGAACTCTGTAACGTCTGCCGGAAACGTCACTTCTCTGATATATGCAGCTTTCGGACAAAAGTTCAGTCAAAAGGACAAGAAGCTGCTGGGCACTCCTTTTGCCCAGTTCCTGAAGTTTACATCTGAATTCAGACATCTGTATACATTCAGCGAAAAGCACCAGCTGGCTTCCCGTATCATGGGAGGTGTGATCTGGTCATACGGAAATAAAACAATCGCTCCTTACAGTGAGCAGTTTTATGTCGGAGGAGCCAACAGCATCCGTGCCTTCACTATACGGTCCATCGGACCGGGACGCTTCCATCCAGCAAGTTCCTCTTCCTACTCGTATGTGGACGAAACAGGTGATATCAAGCTGGAAGCCAACCTGGAATACCGTTTCCGTATCTTCTCCAACTTCCTTGGAGGAAACTTAAATGGAGCCGCATTTCTGGATGCAGGCAACGTCTGGCTGCTGAGAAAAGACGAAGCCCGCCCCAATGCCGAATTCAGTCTGAACCATTTCTTTGACAGCATCGCCCTGGGAACCGGAGTCGGCATCCGCTATGATTTCTCCTTCCTGGTACTCCGTCTTGACTGGGGTATCGCCCTGCACGTGCCTTACGACACCGGTAAATCCGGTTACTACAACATCCCCAGATTCAAGGACGGTATGGGACTTCATTTTGCCATCGGCTATCCATTCTAGAAACTTTTTCGTAAATTTGCAAAGAATTAGAATGCACAATATGAAAAAAGTACTTGTTTTATTAACCCTGATAGCGACTTGCATGACTGCATGCAACAGCCGTCAACAAAAAAATACCAATATGGAAAAAAGTAACGAGACACAGGTTCTCCTGGAAACAACCCTGGGTAACATTACAGTGAAACTATACAATGAAACTCCCAAGCATCGGGACAATTTCATCAAGCTGGCGAAAGAAGGTGTATACGACAGTACGTTGTTCCACCGGGTTATCAAGAACTTCATGATACAAGCCGGTGACCCGGAAAGCAAACATGCTTCAGACACTGCCATGCTGGGCAACGGAGATGTAGGCTATACCATTCCGGCAGAATTCAATACAAAATTCTTTCATAAGAAAGGAGTTCTGGCAGCAGCACGTACCGGAGATGAAGTCAATCCGGAAAGAGCCTCATCCGGATGCCAGTTCTATATCGTAACAGGACGCAAGTTCAGCGAAGCACAAATGATCAATATGGAAAACCAGATGAATGAAGCGCGACTGGAAAACGTATTCAACACACTGGCACGTCAGCATATGAAGGAAATCTACAAAATGCGCAAGGCCGGAGACAACGAAGGGCTGCTGGAACTTCAGGATTCTCTGGAAGCACAGGCACGTGAGATTGTATCCAAAGAACCTGCCCTGAAATTTACTCCTGAACAGATCAAGGCATACACGACCGTAGGAGGAGCTCCTCATCTGGACGGAGCCTATACAATCTTCGGAGAAGTAACCGACGGCATGGATGTCGTAGAAAAGATAGAAGGTGCCAAGACCAACCGCGCAGATCGCCCAGTCACAGACATCCGGATTCTGAAAGCCACTGTACTGGAAAACTAAGTAGCACAATACTCAATCTTGTAATTTATCAATGATCAACGTAAACCGTCATACATTAGCAAACGGACTTCGCATCGTACACCATGAGGACAAGTCAACCCAGATGACTGCCCTCAACATCCTGTATGATGTCGGGGCACGTGATGAAGATCCGGATCATACAGGCTTTGCCCACCTCTTCGAACACCTGATGTTCGGAGGATCAGTAAATATCCCGGATTATGACACACCGGTTCAAAATGCCGGAGGGGAAAACAATGCCTGGACCAATAATGACATCACGAATTATTATATCACGCTTCCCTATCAGAATGTTGAAACCGGATTCTGGCTGGAAAGCGACCGAATGTTAAGTCTGGATTTCAGTCCCCGAAGTCTGGAGGTACAGCGGCAAGTGGTTATTGAAGAATTCAAGCAGCGCAATCTGAACCAGCCTTATGGCGATGCTTCCCATTTGATACGGGAAATGGCATACCTGACACATCCTTACCGATGGCCGACCATCGGTAAGGAAATCAGTCACATTGCCAATGCGACATTGGAAGAAGTGAAGGATTTCTTCTTCCGTTTCTATGCACCGAATAATGCCATTCTCTCTGTCACCGGACACATTTCTTTTGAAGAAACCATCAGACTGGCTGAAAAATGGTTCGGACCAATTCCACGTCGGAATGTTCCTGTCCGGAATTTGCCTCAGGAACAGCCACAGACAGCCATCCGCCGGAAAAGCGTCAAACGCCCCGTTCCGGTTGATACGCTATATATGGCATTTCATATCTGCAACCGTTATCATCCGGAATATTACACGTACGACATGATTACCGATGTCCTTTCAAACGGAAAGTCTTCCCGATTTATCCAGTCGCTGGTTCAAGAACAGAAAATCTTCACGACCATTGACGCTTACATTTCAGGAAGCCTGGACGACGGACTCTTACAAATCACCGGAAAGCCCTCGCAAGGTATCTCTCTTCAAGATGCCGAATCGGCCATTTGGAAAGAACTGGAACGGTTGAAAACTGTTCCTGTAGAGGAGACTGAACTGGAAAAAGTCAAGAACCGTTATGAGAGTGAACAGATCTTCAACAATCTGAACTACCTGAACGTAGCAACCAATCTGGCCTATTTTGAATTGATCGGTCAGGCAGAAAACATCAACAAGGAGGTAGAAAAGTATCGCGCCGTAACTGCCGGACAAATACAAAAAGCTGCCAGACAAACATTTGTTCCCGAAAACTGCAGTATTCTTTATTATCTAGCTGAGCAATGAAACAGACTCATTATCGCGAACTGCTCACATTGGGTATTCCCATTGTCATCGGGCAGATAGGAACCATTGTGCTTGGATTTGCTGATACGTTAATGATCGGTCATCATAGTGCAACAGAACTGGCTGCTGCCAGTTTTGTCAACAATATGATCAATCTGGCCATCATCTTCAGTACCGGTTTTTCCTATGGACTGACTCCTGTTGTAGGCAGTCTTTTCGGACAAGGAAGAAATCAGGAGGTCGGAAGAACCCTCAAGAACAGTATATTTGCCAATACCATCCTGGCGGTTATCGTATGTGCAGCCATGATTGCACTCTTTCTGAACGTACAACATCTGGGGCAACCGGAAGAACTGCTGCCCTACATCAAGCCCTATCTGGCGGTCCTGATTATCTCCCTTCCCTTCGTATTATGGTTTAATGCCTTCAAGCAGTTTACAGACGGCATCACTGATACAAAGGTTTCCATGTGGATTCTTCTGGGAGGAAATATCCTGAATATTCTAGGGAACTACATCCTTATTTACGGTAAGTTGGGAATGCCGGAAATGGGACTTGTCGGTGCCGGTATATCGACATTGGTTTCCCGTATTCTGATGGTTGTAGTCTATCTGATCCTTTTCTTCAGTTCCTCCCGCTATACCGTATTCCGGCAAGGATTCTTCCACGGGCGCCTCAACAAACCGGACTTTATCCTGCTCAACAGGTTAGGATGGCCCATTGCCGGACAGATGGGAATGGAAACTGCTTCATTCAGTCTAAGCGCAATCATGGTAGGATGGCTCGGCAGTACGGCACTTGCGTCCTATCAGGTCATGATTGCAGTCTCACAGGTTTGCTTCATGATGTACTATGGTATGGGAGCAGCCGTTTCCGTACGCATCAGTAACTTCTACGGACAAAAGGACATTGACAACGTAAGACGTACAGCCAACTGCGGATTTCACATTATGCTAGTCATGATTGTCTGCTCAGCCATTCCGATCTTTTTACTGCGACATCACATCGGAGGATGGTTTACCGATGACAAGGATGTAGGGATCATGGTGGCTCAACTTATCATTCCCTTCCTGCTTTATCAGTTTGGAGACGGACTGCAAATCAACTTTGCCAACGCCCTTCGCGGCATTGCCGATGTGAAGCCGATGTTATATTTCGCTTTCATTGCCTATTTCATCATCTCGCTCCCTGCAGGCTACTTCTTTGCCTTCATCGCAGGATGGGGAGCTACAGGTATCTGGATGGCATTCCCCTTAGGGCTGACAAGTGCCGGCATCATGTATTATTTACGATTCAGACATCAGACAAAATCTTAAGCCTTTATGTTTTCCACTTCATCAAAAATAGCTTGCGGATACATCCTTCTCATAGCCTTGCTCTTCGGAGCTATCGGATATATCTACCGCCAAATGAATCTGCTTACCGAACCGACTGGCCTGGAAGAGACCATAAACAGCCGGAGACGCAGCACGCATCAGGTAATCAGCAAGCTTTATGAAGCGGAAATCATAGGGCAGACTCTGCATGTCGGCAGGCTGCATGAATATCCCCGATATAAAAAAGCCATGCGGGAAGTAGGCAGTGCCATTGACTCTTTACAGATTCTGCTTACCGATACCTTGCAGCTGGCCCGACTTGATACCGTGCGCTCACTGCTGCAAGAAAAAGAAAGAAACATGCGCTCTGTTCTCGAGGCTCTCCGGCAGAATCCGACCGATGAACTGTACCGGCAGCAGCTGGACAGCCTGATCAGTCAGCAGGACTCTCTGCTAAGCAATGCTACCAGAGTAAAAAGGAAAGTCATCACTCACCACAATTCATACACCATTCACCACAAAAAGAAAGGATTCTTCAAGAGACTGAAAGATGTATTTGCACCGGGAAAAGAAGATTCCACTCAGGTGAGCAATGTGGTGCAGGAGGTATTCACCGATACAATCGACGAAATATACAGCCCGGTAGATACAATCGCCAACATGCTGACCGGTATTCATGATAAAGTCTTGCAGACCCAGCAGCAGCAGCAACGTACCCTGAATGCCCGTACCAACAGACTGCGCATTGCAGGCAGTAACCTGAGCAAACGTGTCAACCAATTACTGGAAAGCATTGAGCTGGATGAGCAAAGCGCTTCACACAAAAAGCTGGAACAGGAACTTTATATCCGGAACCAGGCCGCATGGACCATGGCTACCATTTCCATTCTCGCCGTAATCCTTGTACTGGTGTTCTTTGCCATCATCTGGCGTGACATTACCCGAAGCAACCATTACCGGAAAGAACTGGAAAAAGCCAAACTATATGCTGAGAATCTTCTGGTAGCACGCGAGAAGCTGATGCTGACCATTACGCATGACATCAAAGCTCCTGCCGGATCCATCATCGGCTATATTGACCTGCTCATCCGGCTGGTCAAAGACAAAAGGGAACAGTTCTATTTGTCCAACATGAAAAGTTCAGCCCAGCATTTGCTGGATCTGATCACCTCACTGTTGGATTACCATCGGCTGGAAGCCGGCAAGATGGATTTACATCCCGTAGCTTTCAACCCGCATCAACTGTTTGAAACGATCTATACAAGTTTCCTCCCGCTAGCCGAAAAGAAAGGACTGAAACTGATCTTCGATGAAAAAATATCACATCAGCTTACCCTGGAAGGAGATCCTTTCCGCATCCGTCAAATAGCAGAGAACCTGTTGTCGAATGCGCTGAAATTTACCGCCAAAGGAAGTATTACACTTCAAACCAATTATCAGGGCAATCAGTTTACCTTCCAGGTTACAGACACCGGATGTGGAATGACTCCTCAGGAACAAGAGCGAATCTTCCAGGAATTCACACGTTTACGCAGTGCCCAGGGACAGGAAGGCTTTGGACTGGGACTTTCCATTACCCAGAAATTGGTGGAACTGCTTCAAGGAAAGATCAGTATCGAAAGTATACTGAACCAGGGAAGTACGTTCAGTGTCAGCATGCCTCTGCCCTCCATCTCCCAACGTCCGACTCCGGAAAAACAGGAACAACCGCTCTCAGACAATCTCTTGCGCGTACTGCTGATTGACGACGACCGCATCCAAATGAATCTGACTGAGGCCATGCTCCACAATTTGCTGGATCCAAAAGAAAAGGATGGAAACAAAGGGGTTATTGTAAAATGCTGCGAACAGCCGGAAGAACTCTTCAGTCTGATCCGGAACGAAAGTTTTGATATCTTATTCACCGACATACAAATGCCGGCAATGAATGGCTTTGAACTCCTGAAAGCCATACGTGAACTGGACGTTCCACAGGCCAGAACCTTACCGGTTATTGCGATTACGGCACGAAGTGATATGGAGGACGGAGACTTTCATGCCCAAGGATTTGCAGGCAGACTGCACAAACCTTTCAACCAGAATGATCTTTCCGAGATCCTCCGGAAGGTAATAGCATGTAACCTCCACACAGAGCCTTCAGCTTCCACGACAGATGCATCCGGCTCTGTATCAGTCTCTGACGCCTCCCGTCCGGCTTACAACTTCGCTCCACTGACAGCCTTTTCTGCCGATGACGAAGAAGCTGCCAGCGAAATATTAACGACCTTTGCGCAAGAAACCACACGCAATTACGAACGGATGCAGCAGGCTCTGGATGAAGGTGATGCTGAAACATTATGCGCCGTTGCACACAAAATGCTTCCAACTTTCACCATGATCGAAGCCCATAAAGCCATACAGCCGTTAAAAGATCTGGAACAACAAAGAGGAAGTCAGACCCTCACGGAAGAGATGATCCGGAAGGCTCAAACAATCATCGAATGTGCAAAAGAAGTGGTACAAGCAATCAGATAACAGCATATTTACAATGAAAAAAAATATGCAGGCTGATTTTTTTCGCAAAAAAGCGTATATTTGTGGGATAAATATTGTAATCGAACAGAATGACGCAGTCTATACTTATTGTTGAAGATGATTTGACTTTCGCCACCATGCTGAAAACATGGCTCGGGAAGAAAGGATATGAGGTGGAAACCGCCAGTACAAACGCACGCGCACGCAAGTTGCTGACTACACGCGATTTTTCCCTCATTCTATCAGACTTGCGCCTTCCTGACCAAGATGGAATTCATCTGTTATCCTGGCTGAGAGATCTGCAGAAAGCAACTCCGGTTATCATCATGACCAGCTATGCAGAGATACAGGGAGCTGTACTAGCCATGAAAGAAGGAGCTGCAGACTACGTTTCCAAACCTGTACAACCGGACGAACTTCTAAAAAAAATCAAGGAAGCAATCTCACAGGAGAGCAAGGTTGTTGCTACACCCAAGGAAAGCAAGGAAAACTTTGCCACACAGAATTTTCTGGAAGGAGAAAGCGAAGCAGCCCGCCAGCTTTACAATTACGTCAACCTGGTTGCTCCGACCCAGATGTCTGTCCTGATTAACGGAGCCAGCGGAACAGGAAAAGAATATGTTGCCCACCGCATCCATCAGCTCAGCAAACGGGCTGACAAACCTTTCATTGCCATTGACTGCGGTTCCATTCCCAAGGACCTGGCTGCATCCGAGTTCTTCGGACATGTAAAAGGATCTTTTACCGGAGCACTTACGGACAAAGTAGGAGCCTTTGAAGAAGCCAATGGAGGAACTCTTTTTCTGGATGAAATAGGAAACCTCAGCTACGAAGTACAGGTGCAGTTACTCCGCGCCTTGCAGGAACGGCGTATCCGTAGGATCGGATCAACCAAAGAGATTGAGGTCGACATACGCCTTGTCAGCGCCACGAATGAGAATCTGAAAGAATCCATCTCCAAAGGAAATTTCAGAGAAGACTTGTATCACCGAATCAATGAATTTACCCTCCGTATGCCGGCTTTGAAGGACCGGCAGGAAGACATTCTGCTTTTTGCCAACTTCTTTCTTGATCAGGCTAACCGGGAACTCGACCGCCATCTCATCGGATTCGATGCTGCAGCCAGCGAAGCCATGCAAAACTATTCATGGCCCGGCAACCTGCGACAACTGAAGAATATCGTCAAACGTGCAACCCTGCTGGCACAGGGAGACTTCATTTCCATACGTGAACTGGGAGACGAAATACTGGAACATGCCACACCTGATGCGCAACAAATGCAGCATTCTTTCGTTTTGCATGATGAGGAAACGGAGAAACAACGCATCCTCAATGCGCTTCAGCAGACCGGAAACAACAAGACCAAAGCAGCACAGCTTCTGGGAGTTGACCGGAAAACACTCTACAACAAACTAAAACTCTACAATATTCCACAATAAAGGTGTGGAAAAATTCCACACCTTTCCACACAAATTTCCACAATTCCACAATGGTCTTGGATGGGGATTTATAAAAGGAATACTGATAATCAGAGGAATAGAAATATCCGAAAATTGTGGCACGCCTCTTGCAACTATTTAAGAGAAGGGACAAACCTTCAAAAGACAATAAAA
>ENA-OYDJ01000555-OYDJ01000555.1-human-gut-metagenome-genome-assembly--contig:-NODE-555-length-12237-cov-4.758332_pt1 | contig 12237 bp, 8 predicted proteins | sample MGYA00243465_ERZ652897 | MGnify/ENA primary metagenome ERZ652897 (study PRJEB26926, sample SAMN06164859) | human gut metagenome | biome: ENVO:00009003; feature: ENVO:2100002; material: ENVO:00002003...
TAGGGTCTCGTGGGCTCGGAGATGTGTATAAGAGACAGGGGAGGACGTGGACGTAGCGACCGGCGCAGGGGAGGACGTGGGCGTAGCGACCGGTGCAGGGGAGGGCGTGGGCGTAGAAACAACGGTGGTCACGCGGTCCCACTTGGCGTACAGGGTGATATCGCTGGTAACAGCGCTGTCAAAGCTGAAGCGGTACTGGCAGCCCTTCTCGGTATACCAGCCGCCGAACACCCAGCCGTCCTCTTTGGGGGCGGCCGGCTCGCTGGCCTTGTTGCCGCTTACAAAGGTCTGGCTGGAAATATTGGCACCGCCATGCCCGCACAGGTCAAAGCTGACCGTTACCAGCTTGTTCCACTGGGCGGTGAGGGTAATATCGCGGTCAACGGTCACAGTATTGCCCGCAGCGTACTGGTTGCCGGCTGCATCCTGCCAACCGGCAAAGACATACCCGGCACGGCTGGGGGCGGCAGCAACGGTAGCGGTGTTGCCATCTTGCGGGGGATAATAGGTGTCGTTGTAAGCACCCTCGGCCCCTGTGCCGCCGTTCAAGTCATAGCTAAGGCGGTAGCCAGCCTTTTCTTCCTGCTCGTCAATCTTTTCGTAGCAGTACTGGCATTGTTTAGTAATGGTACGGACGTAGGTGCTGGTAGTATCGGCTTTTAAGGTCCAACCAGTGGTGTTAATGATTTTAAAGTTGTTGTCTTTGTAACCCTCGGTGTACTGGTTGGCGTCGCCTTTACCGGTGCCGTTGTCGTAAGAACCAGTGGCAAAATTGTTGCCGTTGTGGTCAACAGTGCGAGCACCATTTTCCCACACAGTCTTTCCTTCGATTTTGACGACGGTGGAACCAGAATTATATCCCTTCCATGCACCGACAAAACCACCGAAGCTGAAGAGCCGAGAGCATGTGTAGAAATCAGCATCGAGACCGTTGACAGTATTGTTGCCAGTGATATTAACGTAAAATTTAAAGTCTTTACCCGCATTGGTCATCGGGAGATCGTTGATGTTCAAGGCTGTTTTGCTCGCATTAGTGGAATTGACAGTGCACGAATCAAAATTGACAGTGACATCATTCTTATCTACACTGTAATAAGTATATACATTAATGATTTTACCAGTCGCATTGAAAGTGCAGTTTTTGAATGTATAACTTTTGCCGGTCAATGTCCATAAGGAATAATCTGTCGTATCGATACCAGATGCCACTGTGCCGGGAGCGTTAAAGGTAACGTTTTCAAACGTAGTTGTTTGGTAGCCCCAGTAGTCAGCACGACCGTTGAAAATACAATTCTTCAACGTAATATTGTTGATGTACGTCAGGCCCTGCGTATTGTCAGTTTTGGTAGTATCATCCGGAAGATACACACTGCCGATGACAGTCATGTCCTCGAAGGTAATGCTATCGCTGTTCTTGAAGCTATAGTCGCACCAGCCATCACTACCGTATTGTGTTGCCGGAGCCTTAATTTGCCACGTCGTTTTATCGGTGCCAGCGCCCACGAAGGTCAGGCTTTTCCCGGCACCCTTGCCTGCTTGCGTTGGATTAGCAGCGTTGCCGCAGTAGACTCCCGCGCCAAGGTAGATGGTATCGCCATTGACCGCAGCATCCATGGCTTCATCTAGTGAATCATACTCTTGATTGTTGCTTGCAACAATGGCTTTGTCGTCGGAAACCGTAGGTGCAATACTATTACCATTTTCGGGGGGGCCTCCCCTACGGTGGAAATCCCCGTCTGTGCCTCGTCTGCATACACCGCCAGCGGGGTGATGCCAAGCGGCATCAGCAGCGCCAAAAGCAGCGACGCAGCGGCTAGCGTTTTCTTTTTCATCGGTTACTACCTCCCTGTTTTTTGCCGGAAACTATCAAATTTCATTATAGGCAATCAACGTGTCGAAAACTGTCAAGGCAATGCGGCTTTTCGGTCACGGTGCAACTTCTTGCCTTGCTCACTTTTATCGGTTGCCATACAGAAATTTTTGGTAACATTATGACACTTTTTACTGTAAATTTCAAGATTTATGTGCGTTGCATTTCATTTTTCGTCATTGTGTAAAAGTTCACAATATTGAATTTAGTAAATTTGTTAATACATTTCAAAATTGTGCTGATTCAACATATCTACGGCATTCGTTCTCTGCGCCGAACACCGGAAGAGATTGGAATGAATATGGCGTATCGGTGGTTTATTGGATATCCGCTGAACGAGCAGGTCCCACATTTTTCAACGGTGAGCTATAACTTCAAACACCGTTTTAATACCGCATCGGTAGAGTATATTTTCCGCTGGGTATTAAAGGCAGCTGCGGACGAGGGATATTTGGACACGGAAGCCATATTTGTAGACGGTACGCACATAAAGGCAAGCGTGCAGGAATACTTAGAAAAGCAGAGCATGAGGCGTACCCCGGATTTGCAGAAAGAGGAACCGTCCATATCTTCGCCGCCAATAGGTTTAATAGCCAGTGCTTTGGCCGATTTTAGAGGGTAAAGCACTATACAGAAAAAGGGCTTCCGCCAGCAGATGCGGAAGCCCTTTTTAAGAAGGAGAATAGTGAATATCAGTTTTTCATTTCGGCGCGAATCTTATCGTTGGCCTCCTCGACCTTCATGCGGGAGAGGATAAAGGTAATGATGGCGTCCAGCACAAAGGGAATCACGAGGTACATGAGTTTCAGCATATTGATGCAGGAATCCGGCTGCACGGCCAGCGCCTTATCGTAGTTGCTGAACGCCAGCAGCCAGCCGGTGATGGCGGTGCCGAGACCGCCGCCCAGCTTGACACCGAGCGAGGTGCAGGAGTACATCGTGCCGTCCACGCGCTTGTGTTTCGTCAGCCAAGTGTACTCGGAGCAGGAGGCGATAACGGCGTTCATGTCGCCCTGCCACGGGCCCTGACCCAGTGCAGCGATGGCCGTGAAGAGGAGCATCATCTTGACATCGCCGGTGCCAGTATAGCCGGCCACGGCAACGAGCGCGCGGGCCACGGTAGCAAGGGCATAGCTGCCGACATTCAGCTTGTACATACCGTGCATCTTGGCAACGAGGGTCGGGGTAAAGACTAGTGCGATGATCAAAGGAATGTTGATGGCCCAAGAAAACACGCCGAACAGGTTCTTGTCGCCAAGGATATGGGCGGTGTAGTAGGTACCCATACTGATCATGGCACCGTAAATCTGCTGCAAAATGTAGGTCACGCAGATCATCAGGTAGTATTTGTTGGAGACCAGCAGCTTGGCAGCTTCGACAAGACCGTACTTCTCGTCTTTCTCGATTTCGGCTTTATCCGTGGTATCGACAAACTCTTCCTCCGGCAACTCCTTGACGGAGAAAACAGAGAGCGTGTTGACGATCAGACCGATCATGGCATAGACGATAGCCACGGTGCGCCATGCTTCGGCAGTGTCGCCCAGTGCAGAGACAGCCAGCAGTGTGAAAGACTGAATGGCAAGGCTGGTGGCGAATGCGAACATGAAGCGGTAGGAACCCATCTCGACTCGCTCGGCGCTGTTCTTGGTGACAAGGGAAGTCAAGGCAGAGTAGGCGATGTTGTTGGCCGTGTAGAACACAGCGTTCAGCAGGGAATAACAGATAAAGAACCATGCGTACTTGGCAAACTCGCTCATGCCCATGGGGATGGCGAAGATGCCGACCAGTGTGATGGCGCAGCCGATGTAGCCGTAGAGCATCCACGGGCGAGCCTTGCCCAGCTTGGAGTGCGTCTTGTCAATCATCGAGCCAAAGAAGATGTCGGTAATGCCGTCAAACAGCTTGGACACAGCAATCAGCGTGCCGACGATGCCGGGATTCAGGCCGACGGTGTCGGTCAGGTAAATCATAACGAACGAGGAGAGGAACGCATAGACCACGTTGCCCGCAACATCGCCAGAGCCGTAACCGACCTTGTTATACCATTTTAAATAGCGTCTTTCCGTGTTTTCAGACATGAGATTTTCTCCATTCTTTTGTGTAGGGGTTATGCTTTTTCAGGAATCAAACGGATGCTGAAATCGAAGGAAGCGTCGTCAAGGCGGTACTGCTCCGCCAGACGCGGCCCGCAGCTGGCAGAGCCGATGCCGTTCTGTGCATAGTCAAGGCAGAGAACGGTGCTGTCACAGGGATGCAGCTCATAGTTGTGCGCCTTTTCAGTCAACTCTTCCTGCGTGTAGTGCGAGGCGTTGAAGCAGAACGGCTTTGCACCGACAGCGGTAAGCTTGATGCCAGCGCCATCCAGCTGGACATAATCACAATCATAGTGACTGCCGTTCTCCTGCGGGCGAATGTAGTCCTCGTGCTGCTGCCAGATGGTGGAACTGAAGTAGTCGTGGCTGGCAGCATGGTGCTTGTCGCAGTAGCTTTCCATCGGACCCATGCCGAAGTAACTGACGCGGGCCATTTCTTTTGGCAGGAACAGGCGCAGGCCAAAGCGCGGCAGTTCGGGGAATACCGTGTTGCGCTCAGCGTGCAATGCCAGCGTTACTGCACCGCTGTTGGAAATCGTCCAGCAGACATCCAAATCAAGGAATTTCTGCAAGCTGATCGGTGCAATGCCGACTTTGGCGCGCAGAGTCACCCCGCTGTCCGTCACCTGATATTCGGTGCGGTAGGCGTTGGTCATACAGTGGTCATAGCGGGCAGCCAGCCAATCCAGCTTCAGCTTGCGGTCATTGTCCGTAGGAGCACGCCAGATGTTGAACTCCATTTCCTTGTCCAACAGAACTGCATCCTCGTACTGCATCGCGGCGAACAGACCCGTCAGCTTATTAAAGTTGTAGGTGAAGTTCTTGCCGCGCAGCGTCAAATGGCGGTCCGTCTCCTGAACAGTGATTGTGCTGTTGGAAGGGGCATCACTCCACATAGCCAAGGTTTTCTGGTTGCGGCTGTCTTCGTTTTCCAGCAGGATTTCATCAAACCCCAGGAGATGATCTTCCGAACGCAAGGGCAGGTCTTTTTTGCAATGGTAGAAGATTTTCAGGAAACACTTGCCTTTATCGGGAATATGGACGGCCAACGGCAAGGTGTTTTCGCTGTGCGGCGGCAGGGTGAAACCGTCAGGGTAGGGGATGAAGCCGTTGCCGATGATCTCGCCATCGCAGCTTACCTGATAGGTTAGTGCGGCATACTCGGTCAAATCAACAAAGTCCATGTAGTTGTGCAGCGTGAGCATGCCGGATTCCCGGTCGTACTTCACAACACGCGCCGGGCGATAGACGTTCTTGAACTCCAACAGCCCGGTGTGCGGGCGGCGGTCGGGGTAGACCAGACCGTCCATGCAGAAATTGCCGTCATGCGGCCACTCATTGTGGTCGCCGCCGTAATAATAGATGTCGCGGCCGTCGGGCATCTTCCCTTTATAAATACCGTGGTCGCACCATTCCCACAGGAAACCGCCGACCAAGCCGTCATGGCTCTGAATGAACTGGAAGTAATCCTCCAAATCGCCGGGGCCATTGCCCATGCAGTGACTGTACTCGCACATGATATAGGGTTTGTCCGGCTCGTTGTCCAGATATTCCTGAATGCTTTCGAGAGAAGGGTACATATTGCTGAACATATCAATGTTCGAGAAATCGTATGTACGGTTCTTGCTGCGGTACTGGGCGCTCTCGTAGTGGGTCAGGCGGCGGGGGTCAAAACTCTTTGTCCATGCCAGCGCTTCTTCGAACGTGCAGCCGTAGGCGCTCTCGTTGCCCATCGACCAGATGATGACGCAGGGACGGTTCTTGTCACGCTCCACGCAGAGGCGGGTGCGGTCTACGGTGGCCTCGGTGAACTCCGGGTTGTCTGCGATGGGCTTGTTCCAGTTTTCAACGTGGTTGGGCCAGCTTTCGTTGCCCTCGCAATAGTATTCGGACGCACCGTGGCTCTCGTTGTCGGCTTCATCAATGACAAAGAAGCCGTACTGGTCGCAGAGCTGATAGAAGTAAGGCACATCCGGGTAATGGCTGGTGCGGATGGCATTAAAGTTGTGCTTTTTAATCATGAGCAGGTCTTTTTTCGTCTGCTCAAAGCCAACAGCATAGCCGGTGACCGGGTCGGATTCGTGGCGGTTTACACCGTGGAACTTGATGGACTGGCCGTTGACATAAATTTGGTTGTTGGCAACATGAACCTCACGGATGCCCACACGGTCCGTAATAGTCTCGTTGGGCGTGTCCAACACAAGGGTATATAAGTAGGGCTGCTCTGCGTTCCAGAGTGTCGGGTCAACAACGGTGATTTCTGCATGATAGGGGAATGCCGCATCATCCGGTGCTTCCACGGGCGTTACGCTGCCGACCATCGTGCCGGCTGCATCGTAGAGGGTGATGCGGGTGGCAACGGCGGAATCGTAGTAACGCAGGCGGACAGCAACCTCTGCGGTGCTGCCGTGGATGTCGGTGGTGATGAAATAGTCCTCGATGCACTGTTCCGGTCGGTGCAGCAGGTAGACATCACGGAAAATGCCGTTCATGCGGAACATATCCTGATCTTCCATGTAACTGCCATCGCACCATTTCAGCACGAGGACCGCCAGATGGTTGGTGCCGTCCTGCAAAAACTTCGTTACATCGAACTCGCTTGTGGAATGGGCGACCTGACTGTACCCGACAAACTGACCGTTGAGCCAGACGTAGAAGCAGGAGGCAACGCCCTCAAAATTCAGAAATGCGCGCGGGGCAGCGGCATCCTTTTGGTAGGTGAAGTCGTAAAGGTAAGCGCCGCAGGGATTCTCTTTGGGAACATACGGCGGATCAGCGGGGAACGGATAGCGGATGTTGGTGTACTGGTGGTGGTCGTAGCCGTGGTTCTGCCACACGCTGGGGACCGGGATGCTGTCAAAAGCGGAGGCATCATAGCCGACCTCATAGAAAGCATCCTGCAAGTCATAAATACTGGCGTAGTACCGAAATTTCCAACTGCCGTTCAAAAGCTGGAAACGATCCGAGGTCTCGCGGTGCTCGACTAAGGCATCGCTGCGCCGGGATGCCGGAATGTAATAGGCACGATTCGGCATGGCACCCACATGCAGTGTGTGCGGGTCCTCGTAATAGTGCGGAATAATCATCCATTCTCCTCCTGTGATTTATACAGTTCTGCTTGCGTTTCGTCTGAAATTATTATACAATTTCTATATACAATAAAACATAAACGGTATTGCACTAAATATGCACAAAATCAATGGCTTTTTGTAAAGTGAAGGTAAAATGGACGAAGCACCTAGCAATATTCACAAAAACAGGAGGAGATTTTTGTGTACATTAACGCTGGATATCTGAACAATTCCCGTACAGATTTCAAAGACAACTCCACGCCGTTGGTGGTGGGCAGCTGTGGCACCTACCGGCTGAAAACGCGCCCCAAACTACCGACTTACTGGCAGAAAGGGCGCAGGGATTACCAGATTTTATATGTGGCAAACGGCAAGACGCATTTCTGGTTTGACGGCAAGGAAGAAATCGTCAGCGCGGGCCATATGGTGCTTTACAAGCCGGAAGAAATCCAAAAATATGTATATTATCTGGAAGATAACCCGGAAGTTTTCTGGATTCACTTCACAGGCAGCGATGTAAAGAACATACTGGAGTATCACGGCATCTCGCTCGATGAGCATGTGTTCTACTGCGGTGTGCTGCCGGATTACAAGGCATTGTTCCGCAAAATCATTCAGGAGTTGCAGCTGTGCCGCTATGGGTACGAGGACTATATTGCATCGCTGTTCAACGATATTCTGCTGTTGGTGGACCGCCAACAGCATGAACAGAAAAAAGCCACCGGCAACGTCCAAGAACAAATTGAACGCGCGGCGGCTTACTTCAACGAGAACTATAATACAAAGATCAGCATAGACGATTATGCGGAATCCCTGCACATCAGCACCAACTGGTTTATACACAATTTCAAACAGTACACAGGTATGTCCCCGGCCCAGTACATCCTCTCCTTGCGCATGGTCAACGCCCAAAGCCTGTTGGAGCGGACGACCTACAACATCAAGGAAATTTCCGAAATCGTAGGGTATGAGAACCCGCTGTATTTCAGCAGGGTGTTTAAGAAAGAGATAGGGAAGTCACCGGCGCAGTATAGGAAAGAAATGATCCCTACTGAGGCAGTATAAGGCGCGACAGATTATCTGCTAATGAATGAGAGTATTATGATGGATAAAATTTCGGATGTGACACGGCAAGACATCATTGACGTTATCCGCAATGGATTTGTAGTGTCTTTTGACGAGCCACAATATGATAGTAGTAGCCGTGGTCGATGCCGATAATGATGCTCATGGGAAATACCTTCTTTCATTTCAAAATCTTTCGGGAATCTATAATAAACGGCGGGGGAGAGTATGTCCCCCTCGCCGGAATTTTCCTTCGGAAATTGCTGCGGTTTTGTCTGTCAAGACTGGCGATAGGCTCTCAAAACCGTACCGCCAGTGGTGAAAATTCACGCTGCAACAAAAAAGCGCATCCTGCTTTTCGGCAGGATGCGCGCAAAATCGCTTGTGGATATTTTCAGGCAAATGGGATAAATTGGTACATTTTGCCCCAAAATGGCCTGTTTTTTGCAACTTTATATCGTAGCTACGACACAAAACCAGCCGATAGGCTTCATCGTCGGGATTATATTTAGAATCACTTCACAATGCTTCGTGATGCTTTACTATCACGGTTTTGTGTGATTTCCAAATATTCGTGCCCCTTCGTGATTATCCAGTAATCACTCTCTAATTGCTGTCATTTTGCTGTCAGTAGTGAATTTTTGCTGTCAATAGAAGTACTCAGTAGAGCACTTCTTCGCTGATTAAAAAACATCCAGTGTTGCAGCCAATCGTTCAAACGATTCCTGCTTTTTTTCTTCGGTTGCTTCGGCATAAATGTCCATCGTTGTCTGAATGTCTTTATGCCCCATGACCGATTGGATGACCTTTAAATTGGTCTCTTTTTCGCAAAGCCTTGTACAGAATGTGTGACGCAAATTGTGTGCAGAAAAGTCTGGAAGCAAAACCGCATTACGGTGCTGTTTCTTTGATGCCACTTCTTCGCCCTCATTGTAATCTGCAATGATTCGCTTGATAGCACGATTTACAGATTGCGGATTGGGAACATTGCCGAAACGGCTACAAAAGACAAATCCTGTCATTCCGTCAATTTCAACATCGTTCCAGCCAGACTCTTTCTGCTCTTCCCGCAGCATTTTAAAGGCATCTTTCACGGCATCAAGCATAGGAATTGTCCGAATGCCAGCATCCGTTTTAGGCTTTGAGATATGCTGAATAGAACTGCGGTTCTCGCCCACCGGGTAATAAACTAGGCTATGATTGATGTTGATAGTACGCCGCTCATAGTCCAGATCATCCCAGCGCAAGCCCAATGCTTCACCGATGCGACAGCCCGTTCCCAGCAGCACCGTAAACAGCGGCCACCAGTGGCAGTAGACCGGGTGATTGGCAATATGCTCCATGAACGCCCGCTGCTGTGGAATCGTCAGAGCATGGCGTACTCCCGTTACCATTCCTGAACTCTTTTTAACCTCTGCCATGACCCCATCAGTTGGATTCTTCCTTATAATTTCGTCTCGAACCGCCAACTGAAAGGTGGGATGAAGAAGTGTATGAACGCTCTCCAATGTATTCACCTGCAAGTCTTGCTTGTCCAGTAAATAATTGTAAAACTGCAATACGTCCGAATACCGAATCACGGCAATTTTCTTCTTGCCAAACGTGTCACGGACAAAGCGATCATACATATAAAGGTAGTTGCTCCGGGTAGTCTGGCGCAGATTCGTTTTCAGACTCATATAGCGGTCAAAAACAAAGTTGACCGTTGCCTTGCCTGCAACGTAAATGTCCAAACCATCTAACTGATCTTTGGTGAGTTGAGTCTCCCTTTCCCGAAGGGTTACAAGGTCATTTGCGTAGATGTATTTGCGCCGCCCCAGCGGATCTTTATAGGAATACGCATACCGTTTATCGGAGCTGCGCTGCATCTCGCCTTTGCGCAGGGTACGTCCCCGCAAGTCTTTTCTTGTCGTTGCCATATCAATTCTCCTTCTCGAAAGAAGAAGGGCATGATACTTATTCTGGATCTGATAAAATCATATTCAGCCCCAGCAAAACAACTTCTGTCATACTCATTTGATGTTGTGCAGCATAAGAACGGATACGCTCGTATAGGGCATCCTCCACCCGAACATTTACGGATTTCTTTTTTGCATTATCGGATTTTGGTCGTCCCATCTTTGCCATAGCAGTTCTCATCCCTCCACATCAACAGTATACTTATTGTGAAGCAGAAAGTCAAGTTCAGAATTTGCCCTTCCGAATTTAGCAATGTACAATTTATGGCTTTGATTACAGAATATGAAAGGATTCTAGATAGCGTTCAAAAATCTCACAGTTTACCAAAGCAACCTTGTCAATTTTGTAAACAGCTTTAGCTTCCTTGGCGAGTTCTTGAAATTTTGTCAGGCCAAGACTGTATTTTTCAGCTCCTTCTTGATACCGGACAAACTTCTTAGCATTCATCTTTGATTTCTCAACATCTTTACGCGAATATCCCATATAAAACACCTCTGTCTGTTTGAAATTTGGGTAAACGTCATTCTATAACGATACAAAAATACCGTGGAAAGAGAAGCAATCTTTCCACGGCACGATCTGTCGTTATAGCTGTGCGTTTTTCTCCCCCTGCAATTCCAGACAGGCAACCTTTCCCGGCGCTGTGCCCTACAATGGCGTTACGGCCAGTGCAGTATGTTTTCTCGCACCTTGGCACGCTCGCGAATTTCCGGTCGTGGCGCTGCTTCCCCAATGCGGTACAAACAGAGGACGCTATTCTCTTTTTCGGAGGCTTTTAACCCTCCTATAGTATAAGAGAACACGTTTCCGGAAATTTTCGCAGAATTTTTCAAATTTCTTCTAAAAAAGTTAAAAGTATTCGAAGCTGCGCCTCTTTGGGATTGAAAGATGTCATGATATTTTTGAAAATCACGAGTATAATAATAACAGAACAGAAATACAAAATCACGAATGTGTGAACGGAGGACAGTATGGAAACATTATATGAGTATCTTCTTAAGAACTACAAACCGAATGAACCAATTTTCCTTGCTGATCTTCAAATCGAGGGCATGAGCCGCGCAAACCTTCGACAGCAGATAAAAAAACTTACCGATGCTGGAAAGGTTAAGCGGTTTGACAATGGAGTTTACTTCTTGCCGAAAAAAACGATTTTCAAATCAGGGTCACAACTTCCTCCAGAAAAAGTGTTGGAATGTAAATATCTACGAGATAAGGATAAGAGATGCGGCTATGTGAGTGGGTTGATGTTCTTTAACCAGATGGGACTGACTACACAGGTTCCGATGCTGTATGAAGTCGTATCGAATAAGGCAACGAATGAATATAGGGAAACATCTCTGGCAAAGTCGCGGGTGATTGTTCGTAAGCCGAAAGTGCCAGTGACAGAATCCAATTATAAGGTGCTGCAATTCCTTGATTTGCTGAAAGATGTAGATGTGTATTCCGAGATTACAGGGAAGCCTTTGCAGGAACGGTTGTACCAATATATGAGCGATGCAAGGTTGAGCCTTTCAGAAATGGAACCGTATTTTTCTTATTACCCGGATAAGCTGTACAAAAATCTGGTAGAAACGAGGGTGATTTATAATGGCGTACTTGCACAGTGATAGAGAGCAATTCCGGGATAAAGTAACACAAAAAACAACAGACAGCCGGCACAATTCCGTAATGATTAATGCTTGACAGTCTCCTTCAAGTTCGCTATAATAATAAACGCAAAACTTTAGTGGACTTTTCCGGATTCGGTCATCTTTTTGCCACACAGCTATCTTGTGATAGTTGTGTGGCTTTTTTGTTGCCGGTATCTCGGAAGTATTAGCAGAATGGAGGACTATATCTGTATGGGGAAAAATTTTTTGTCTCTTATCAAGATGTGCCGTAGTGTACGGGCTTATAAATCGGAATCTGTCCCTTCCAAGGCTTTGGACGCTGTACTGGAAGCAGGGACTTATCCGGCCCAGAAAGCCGGTCAGCCCGCAGCACGCAAACAAAACTATATTGTTCAGACAATTTGTGGAGAAGAGGGAAAGCATGCAGACCAATAACAAAATGGCGGTTGCGCCCGTTGGAAAACTCATCTGGCAAATGTCGATACCGCCGCTGATTTCCATGTTCCTGCAATATTCCTATAACCTGATAGACAGCGCGTTTGTGGCACGGTTGAGTGAGAATGCAC
>ENA-OYDJ01000581-OYDJ01000581.1-human-gut-metagenome-genome-assembly--contig:-NODE-581-length-11916-cov-5.135233_pt1 | contig 11916 bp, 10 predicted proteins | sample MGYA00243465_ERZ652897 | MGnify/ENA primary metagenome ERZ652897 (study PRJEB26926, sample SAMN06164859) | human gut metagenome | biome: ENVO:00009003; feature: ENVO:2100002; material: ENVO:00002003...
GAGATGTCTTAGGGTCTCGTGGGCTCGGAGATGTGTATAAGAGACAGGTTCAAGGTCGTGCCCGAGCTGATCAAGCAGATCGAGGCAGCAAAGGCTGCTCTGTGATCATCTGTCCCCGAGCATATTTACAATAGCATAGCCTGAATTGTGGGAGGGCGGTTCTTCGGAGCCGCTCTCCTTTTTTGCGTGCCGCTTACACCAGCCGCCGGGCAAGCCATTCCAGCCGCTCCACCTCTACCTGTGCGCGGCGCAGCTCGCCCAGCGCATCCTCGGTGGCCTGCTGCTCAAGGTATCCGTCCGCCGCCCGCAGTGCAGCTTCCAGCTCTGTGTAGTCAGCAGTGCGCAGCAGATGGCTCATGGTCTGGCGCATGGTGTCGCACAGCTCTGCGCCCTCGGCAAGCGCCTGCCGCGCAGTGGGGAGATCCTTCTGCCGCACAGCTTCAAGGGCACAGTCCAAGTCAGCCGAGATGTCCTGCGCAAAGCCCTGCACCCGTCCGCTGCTGTAAAGAGATATCCCCAGCAGCGCAGCTACGATCAGGATACACGCATAGATCCGCTTCATCGTTTCCCTCCCGGCTGACGGCCTTCCTTTTTCAGCAGAAAATAGTCCTCGGTCTCGTTGCCGATAAGCAGTAAGATCTCCTGCGGCAAAACCGTGTTTGCCGTGGCGGTGCGTTCCAGCCACGCACGGTCTTTGCCGCACCAGCGCAGATTATCCTCCAGCACCTGTCCGTCCAGCACAAAGGGGATGGTGGCCTGTGTCTGCTGCACCTTCAGCTGCAAGTCGGACAGGGTGGCTGCTTCCTGCTCCGGGCGAAGCGCCGCCGACAATGTGCCGTTCGTTTCAATGACGGCGTAAGACACCCTGCGTGGGTCAAAGATATCCTTGCCGCGCAGCGCCTCCATCAGGTCAGCGGTGGTCAGCCGCAGCATCCGCAAAGCGTTCTGATCGATCTTTCCATCCAGAATGACCGTTTTGGGTCGCCCGGAGAGAAAATTGAAGAATTTCTGGCTGCGGAAGCTCACCACTGAACCCAGCAGTTCCAGCGCCGCAATGAGGAACAGCGGGATGAGACTGGCGGTGATGGGCACATCCTCCGATTCAATGGAGATGGACGCCAGATTGGAGATAAGGATGGTGGATACCAGCTCCTCCGGCTGCAACTCTCCCAGCTGACGCTTGCCCATCAGCCGCATGGCAAACAAAACGCAGAGATACAGGATAATGGTGCGGCAAAGCAGCAGTTTCATGCACAAACCCTCCCGGTGCGGTGTGCGCGGCGTATTCCGCTGCGGCAAAGCGGGCATACTGCACACACAAAGGAGTGATAGATGTGCAGCAGCTTTCGCAAAGCCTTGCGGAAAACCTGTCCGCGCTTGATGCTAGGTTTGGCAAGTCGGCAGATTATTATGCGAAGAAGATCGTTTTATATGGCTGTCCGGGATGTATCGTAATGTTTGACGGCATGGCAAGCTTAGATTCGCTCTGGGAACTGCTGCTGGACGCTGCCGGACGCCAGTCTGCTTCTGTCCAGCTTACCGGCGCACAGGCCTATGCGTATATCCTGCACGGGTCGGCTTTTCCGGCTGAGAGCGCTCCGGTGCAGGATCTGCCGCAGCTTGTAGCGCGGCTGACAGCCGGCATGGCTGTGCTGCTGTTAGAGGGATGCAGCAGCGGTATTGTTTTTTCGGTGCAGGGGCTCAAGTTCCGCTCTGTGGAAGAGCCATCCGGCGAGGGCAATCTGCGCGGCAGCAGGGAAGGCTTTACCGATCTGCTGCGGGTGAACCTGAGCCTTTTGCGCCGTCTTGTCCGCACCGACACCCTTGTGCAGGAGGCTGCACAGGCGCACACTTGCTGCAATACCGAGTACGCTCTTTGCTACTGCAAGGACCGTGCCGACCCCGCCATGGTGCGCCGGGTGCGCGCCATTTTGCAAAGTGCAAGGCCGGAGCTGCTGCTGGATTCCAGCTATTTTGTGCCGTGGCTGCTGCCCGGCAAGGCGCGGCTGTTCACTCCGGTACACTATACCGAGCGCCCGGCGGTCGCCGCCGCGAAGCTCTGCGAGGGCAAGCTGGTAATTTTGGTCAACGGCAGCCCCTCAGCGCTGGTGCTGCCGGCGCTCTTTAGTGAACAGTTCGAGTGTCTGGATGATTACGCTTCTACGGCGGCGTTTTCCTCTTTTCTGCGGGTGCTGAAATATTTTTCCTTCTACCTTACGGTGTTCTTACCGGGGGTCTTTGTGTGCGTGGCGGTGTATCTGCCGGAGCTTTTGCCCCCGCAGCTGCTGTATAAGATCGAAGCAGCCGAAAAGGCTACGCCGCTGCCCCTTTTTGCCGAGATGCTGCTGGTGATCCTGATCTTAGAGATCATCCGGGAGGCGGGGCTGCGGATGCCGCAGTCGCTGGGGCACTCGGTCAGTCTGGTGTCGGCGCTCATCATCGGAGACGCCGCCATTGCCACCGGGCTTATGAGCACCCCGGTCATCTTTGTGGCTAGTATTACGGCCATTGCGGTCTTTGTCACCCCGGGACTGTATGAGCCCGCCACCCTTTTGCGCATCGGCACGGTGCTGCTGGCAGGGCTCGCCGGGCCGGTGGGACTTGCCGCAGCATTTTTCGGCTTTCTGCTCAGCATCGTCAGCACCGAAGCACTGGGCGTGCCATACCTTGCGCCGCATCCGTTCCCACAGCATCCGCTTTCCGATGACGGCGTTCTGCGCCGCAACTACCGGCAGCTGTCCCGGCACGGGTTCAATATCTGGCAAAAGCGGGAGAGGGGGAAGCGGCAGACATGAAGCAGCAAGCAGGATATTTTACCCCAGCAGCGCTGACCCTCAGCGTGGTCACGGCAGCGCTGGCAGATGGCATCCCGCAGGGTGTCCCGGTGCGCCGGGCACTGTGGCTGGGCGCAGTCAGCACGGTGTGCCTGTGTATTCTTTCAGCGCTGGCTGCGGCGGCGCTGCGGGATAAAGCACCCTCCTTCGCGGTACGGCTGGCACTGACAGCCGGGCTTTTTATGGAGCTGGCACACATCATCGTGCAGGCACAAGGGCTGTGCGCGGCAGAGTTTTCCTCCATGGCGCTGCTGGGCTTTCTGCCGCTGCTGCTCTGGGCGGGGTGGGGTATCCGCCCCGCAAGCTGGAACGCCTCGGCGCGGGTGCTGTGGTGGTTTGCTGCCGTGGGCGGCGTTATCTGCCTGCTTGGGCTTGCTGGTCAGCTGCACTGGTACCGGCTGTTCACCCCGGCACAGCCGACTGGAACAAACTGGAGCGTACCGATCTATGCAGAATACTTTGCCGGAGCCCTTTTGTGCAGCGCGCGGTCTGTTCGCCGCACGGTCTGGCTGCCGGTATGGGGCTTTGCGGTGCAGGCTGCGGCCTTGCTGGGCGGCGCTTTGCTGTTTGGCAGCGGCACATACCCCCGGTTGGAACTGCTGCGGGCGTGGAGCGGCGGCAGCTTTTCCCGCATGGATGCGCTGCTTTTGCTGCTGTGGCTGCTGTGCGCTGTCTACCGGGCGGCCATGCTGTGTGCCGCCATCCGCTTGCTCTGGCAGCAGCCGGAAGCTGAGGTGCAGCTATGAGAAATGCAAAATCTTACAAGCCGCTGCTGTTTTTACTGCTGACAGGGTGGTGCCTTTTGTTCCTGCGGTGCGAGAGCACCGAGAAAAGCATGGTGCGGGCAGTGTATCTGGCACAGACCGAACAGGGGTATCAGGCAGGGCTGCTTTATCAGGCACCGCAGGCCGCCGCCGATGCTGCCGATGCCACTGCTGCATTGCAGTTTGTGCAGGCAGAGGGCCAAACGATGGAGCGGGCACTGGATGCGGCAGAGCAGGCACTGCCCCAAACCGCAAGCTACCGCCTGTGTGATTACCTGCTGCTGTCTAAAGCGGAAGAACCCTTATTAACAGAGTACGAGCAGCTTGTGCTGCGGCGCGGCTGCGGACGCACGGCGGCAAGGCTGCTTTGCGCCGAAGGGGAGATAGACCGCCTTGCCGCACAGGCCGCTTTACCGGACGCCCTGATGGCACAGCTAAAGGCCGCAGCGCCCACCGCGCCCCGGCTGTATGAGCACACAGAACCGGGACTTCTGCCGGTTCTCGGGTGGAGCGCGGAAGAGGTGACCGTACAGAAGGGCGGTGTTCTGCACACTGTGGTGGGTAATACGCTTTTGTCCCCGGAGCAGGCCGAGGTGTACCGTCTGCTTACCGAACAAGGCGGCACCCGGCAGCTCTGGCTGGAAGGGGAGCGCATTGGCATCCGGCGCTGCACCGTTTCAGTTACCCTGCAAAAGGCGCAGGTACTTGTGCGGCTGGACTGTCAGCGTGCCGCCCACAGCCCGCTGCCCACGCAGGCGCAGCAGCAACAGCTTGCGGCGCAGTGCACGGCGCTTTTGCAAGGCTGCTGGCAGCAGGGCGTGGATGTGCTACACCTGCAAGCCCGGGCAGCGCTGCGAGACGGCAGCGGCGCAAGTTTTGACCCAACAAAAAACGTCTGCCCGCAATTGCGGACAGACGTGCATTTCATGCTGTATTAAGAGGCAGTGGGGAAGGTAACGGTGATGGTGGTTCCAACGTCTACCTGACTTTCCAGCTTGATGCGGGCATTGTGGATGCGGGCAATGTGCTTGACGATGGCAAGCCCAAGCCCGGTGCCGCCGGTGGCTTTGCTGCGGCTCTTATCCACCCGGTAGAAGCGCTCGAACACGCTGGACTGTGCCTCCCGCGGGATGCCGATGCCGTTATCTGTTACGGTCAGGGAGCAGTGCCCGTCCCGGCTGCAAGCGGTAATGATCTGCACCTTGCCGCCCGGACGGTTGTAGCGGATGGCGTTGTCGCACAGGTTCTGGCACAGTTCATCCAGCAGCGCGCGGCTGCCCAGCACCGGGGCACTCTCGCCCAGATAGGTCAGGGAGATATAAGCGCGGCGTGCATTCAGTTTCTGGCGCTCCACGCATTCCTTGGCAACATCCAAAAGGTCTACCGTTTCCATCACCGGGGCGTCCCCGGTCTCGCTTACGGTATCCAGTTTGGAAAGCTGCAAAATGTCGTTGACCAGCTGGATCATGCGGGTGGCTTCGCTGTGGATCTTGCGGCCGAAATCCGGCACATCCTCCGGCTTTGCAATGCCGGTCTCGATCAGCTCTGCATAGCCGGAAATACTGGTCAGCGGGGTCTTGAGCTCGTGGCTGACATTGGCAGTAAACTCCTGCCGCATTTTCTCGTTGTTTTCCCGCAGGATGCGGTCAGAATGGATGCTCTCCGCAAAGGGGATCAGCTCCCGGTAGGGCACGTTTTCCTGAATGTGATCCAGATCTTCGGTCATGTTCAGCACCGGCTGTACCAATGCCTTGGTCAGCAGAGCAGCCAGCACCGCAGCGGCCAGCATCAGCGCTACACAGCTCAGTACAATGGCCGGGATAGTGGAGTCGTAGATAGACCATACGGTCTCGGCGTCCTGCGCCACGCGCAGCACGTCCCCGCCGGAAAGCCGGAGCGCGTAGTAATAGGTCTCGTAGCCCATGGTCTGGGAATCGCGGATGTTCCGTCCCTCGCCGTTTGCAATGGCATCGCGGATCTCCGGGCGGGTCAGATGGTTCTCCATGGGCTGGTCGGTGGCAGATTCAAACAATACGCTGCCGTCCTGACTGATCAACGTCACGCGCAGATCATCGGTCACAAAGGCACTCAGCTGCGCGGGGTCTCCGGTCTGCTCGTACCCGGCGCGCACAAGGTCGCTCTCGCGCTCCAGCCCCGACCACGCCTGCGCCGTAAAGGCTTTATGGAATACAAAAATGCACAGCGCTGCGGTGAATATAAGCCCCAGAAAGCCCATCAGGAACAACCGGTAGCTGATTTTTTCTTCCATGCTGCGCAGCTTCATTCTTCTTCGGCCTCCTCATCGGTCAGCTTGTAGCCCACCTTGCGCACGGTGCAGATGTAACGCCCCGCGTCGCCCAGCTTTTTGCGCAGGGTGCGGATGTGCATATCCACGGTACGGCTCTCCACCGAGATGTCGGTGCCCCACACCACCTGCAAAATGGTCTCGCGGGTCACCACCAGACTGGTGTTTTCCAGCAGCAGCCGCAGCAGGCAGTATTCTTTGTAGGTCAGCTCCACAGGGGTGCTGTTTACCGTAACGCTGTGGCGGGCATTATCCAGCTGGATCTCATGGAAAACCAGTACGTCCGGCCTTACCTCCGGGGCGGAGCGCCGCAGCGCCACACGCACCCGGCTGAGAAATTCCATAATGCCAAAGGGCTTTGCAATGTAATCATCTGCGCCGCAGTCCAGCCCGCGCACGGTGTCCAGCTCGCTGGATTTTGCAGTGACCATAATGATGGGCAGCTTGCGCAGGGAAGGGGTATTGCGCAGCTTTTTCAGGATGGAAAAGCCATCCTCGCCGGGCAGCATCACGTCTAAGATCACAAGTTCCGGCTCAGCGGCACGCATAGCCTGCCAGAAGGGCTCGGCGCTTTCAAAGCCCTGCACCTCGTAGCCGTTGGATTGCAGGGCATACTGCTCCAGTTCCCGGATGGAAGCGTCGTCCTCTACGATATAGATCATAACTCAATTCTCCTCAGCAGTCTGTCCGTCCGGGAACAGATACCGCTCACGGTAGCGGCCCAGACGGCGATGGAATTCTTCGCTTTCCTTGGTGTCGTTGCCGTGACGCAGGTCGTTCAGGTAGGCGTGGGTGTCAAAGCTGTCCTGCGCCACCTCGATCTGTGCAACTGCCACGTTGCTGCAATGGTCGCACACACGCTCGTAGTTGGTCAGCAGATCGTCCAGCACAAAACCGTACTCGATGGAGCAGCTGCCGGCCTGCAGGCGGGCAACGTGCCGCGCCTTGATGGCACGCACAAGCTCGTTGACCACGGCCTCCAGCGGTTCTACCTTGGAAGCAAGGTGCAGATCGCTCTTGCGGAAGGCATCGGTAGTGCGGCTCAGGGTATCCTGCACCGCATCCTCCAGCACCTGCAGCTCCTCCTGTGCATCCTTGGAGAAGTGGATTTCCTTCTGGTGCATCTCCTCGGCGGATTCCAGAAGATTGACGGAATGGTCGCTGATGCGTTCAAAATCGCTGATGGTGTGCAGCAGGGTGTTCACGCTCTGGCTGTCAGCATGGTTCAGCTCCCGTCCGGACAGCTTGACCAGATAAGTGCCCAGCGCGTCCTCGTACCGGTCCACCCGGCACTCCTCGTCCCGCACCTTCTGGGCAAGCTCGTCATTCCACTCGTGGGTCAGGCTCATGGCCTGCACCACGCCCACCCGGGCAAGTTCTGCCATTTCGGCGGTAGCGGCACGGGCACGCTCCACAGCCATAGCAGGGGTGTTCAGCAGACGGTCATCCAGCAGAGCAAACTCCTCTTTTTCCGGGGAATCGGGAATAGTCAGGATAGCCAGCTTTTCCAGCCCAGTGGCAAAAGGCAGCAGAATGACGGTGGCCAGAATGTTGAACACCGAGTGCACGATTGCGATGCCCCAGGCCTCAATGGTGGTATTCACAAAGGCAAAGTGGCAGACAGCGTTGAGCCCGTAGAACCCGAACAGGAAGATGGTCACACCGATGATGTTGAAGTACAGGTGCACCATAGCGGCGCGGCGGGCGTTTTTGTTGGCACCCACCGAGGATAGCAGTGCGGTCACACAGGTACCGATGTTCTGACCCATGATGATGGGGATGGCACTGCCGTAGGTGATGACACCGGTGGCGCTCAGCGCCTGCAGGATGCCCACGCTGGCGCTGGAGCTCTGGATGATGCCGGTGACCAGTGCGCCCACCAGAACGCCCAGCAGGGGGTTGGAGAAGCGGGTGAACAGACTGGTGAACCATGCCTCGTTTTGCAGCGGCAGCACCGCGTTGGACATGGTGGTCATGCCGGTCATCAGCACGGCAAAGCCGATGAGGATAGTGCCCACGCCTTTTTTCTTCTCACTCTTACACATATACAGCAAAATGCCGATAAATGCAAGCACCGGGCTGAAAGAAGTAGGTTTGAGCAGCTGGATGAACAGGCTGTCGCCCTGCAAACCGGAAAGGCTCAAGATCCAGCTGGTCACGGTGGTGCCCACGTTGCTGCCCATGATCACGCCAATGGCCTGATGCAGCTCCATGATGCCGCTGTTGACAAAGCCCACCACCATAACGGTGGTAGCGCTGGAGCTCTGGATGACGGCGGTCACGCACAGACCCAGAAAAAAGCCCTTGAGGGGGTTATCGGTCAGTTTGCTGAGAATTTTTTGCAGCTGGCCGCCGGCCTGCTTTTCCAGTGCCTTGCCCATGATGTCCATGCCGAACAAAAACAGAGCCAGACCTCCCAGCAGCGAAAAGACATTAAAAATGGTCATAAGTGTTTTCCTCACTTTATCTTGACGTGTTTTTCTCCTGTGCTTTAAGTATAGAAAAATAATGTAAAATTTGAAATCGACGAAATGTAAAACCCATGTAAAGTAAGAAAAATGTAAAAATCCTGTGCACGGGCAGCGATGCAGCGTCGGTTTCCTGCCTGCAGTACAAAAACAGCGCCCCGGGCGTTGTATTTGATGCCAAATTTTATTATAATAAGAATAAGAGTGCCCGCAGCACGGCGCGGCAATAGGATACAGGAGGAACCAGGATGGGTACGTTCAATGTTTCGCTTAAAACGCTGACCGACCGCGTCAGCATGGAAGTAGTATACACCCCCCGGGAGCTGGATGAGATCAGTGTGGAGATCGCTGAGGTCAACCGCCCGGGTCTGTTTCTGGCGGGCTACTATGATTACTTCGATAAGCTCCGCCTGCAGATCATGGGTCTGGCAGAGATGAACTTTCTGTCCGGTCTGACGGCAGAAAAGCGCTACGAAGCGCTGGAGCAGCTGTTCCGGCAGCAGCCCCCGGCGGTCATCGTCTGCCGCAGCGAGGAGCTGGCACCTTTCCCGGAGATGCAGGAACTGGCGCAGAAGCACGCGGTCGCCCTGCTGCGCTCCAACGAGACGACCTGCACCCTGATGGGCAGCCTGATCAGCGTGCTGAATCTGGAGCTTGCGCCCCGCATCACCCGGCACGGCGTGCTGGTGGAGGTGTACGGCGAGGGCATCCTGATCCTTGGCGACAGCGGCATCGGCAAAAGCGAGCTGGCCATTGAGCTGGTCAAGCGCGGTCACCGTCTGGTGGCAGATGACGCCGTGGAGCTGCGCAAGGTGTCCAACCGCCAGATCATGGGCACTGCACCGGAAAATATCCGCCACTTCATCGAACTGCGCGGCATCGGCATCGTCAACGTGGCTCGTGTGTATGGCGTGGGTGCTGTCAAGCTGAGCGAAAGCTTGGATCTGGTGGTGCAGCTGGAAGCGTGGGACCCCACCAAGAACTACCAGCGCACCGGTCTGGAAAGCGAATACTACGACATTCTGGGCGTGAGCATCCCCAGCACCAGCATCCCGGTCTCTCCCGGCCGCAATCTGGCTGTTGTGCTGGAGACCGCAGCCATCAATAACCGCCAGAAGAAGATGGGCTACAACGCAGCCAAGGAGCTGCTGATCCGGCTGGGACTGGATGACAAAATGGACTGAAACTCTCTATAAAAAGGAGCCTGACCCTATGGAACAACTCAAGCAGCTGCTGACCGCAGCAGGCATTGCTTATAAAGAAAACGAGCCGCTGGCGGCGCATTGTACCTTTAAAATCGGCGGCCCGGCGCGGCTGTTCGTGCAGCCGACAGACCGGGCGCAGCTTTGCCGCGCCGTTGCCTTGTGCAAGGTGCAGGGCGTCCGGTATTATCTGCTGGGCAATGGCAGTAATATCCTGTTTGCCGATGAGGGCTACAACGGCGCAGTGCTGGATATTTCTTCCATGCAGGACACTGTGGAGGTGCACGGCACACAGCTCACCGCCGGAGCGGGCGTGCGGCTCTCGACGCTGTGCAAAACGGCGCTGGAACACGGCCTGACCGGACTGGAATTTGCTTATGGCATCCCCGGCACGGTGGGCGGCGCGGTCTACATGAACGCCGGTGCCTACGGCGGTGAGATGAAGGACGTGCTGACCACGGTGCAGTACCTTACCGCCGAAGGCGAAGTGAAAGAGTCGGCGGCATCGGAGCTTGACCTGCGCTACCGCCACAGCATTTTTGAAGAAAACGGCGGCTGTATCCTTTCAGCGCAGTTTGCCCTGACCCCGGGCGAGCCGGAAGCCATCCGCGCTAAAATGGACGAACTGATGGCAAAACGGCTGGACAAGCAGCCGCTGGATAAGCCCAGCGCCGGCAGCACTTTCAAGCGCCCGGTGGGTGCTTTTGCCGCTGCCCTCATCGACCAGTGCGGTCTGCGGGGCTACCGGCACGGCGGTGCCGCCGTCAGCGAGAAGCACTGCGGCTTTGTGGTGAACCTTGGCGGCGCGAGCTGCGCTGATGTGCTGGCATTGTGCGAGGAAGTACGCACCATCGTAAAAGAAAAGACCAGCTATGATCTGGAAAAAGAGATCCGCGTAGTGCGCTGAGCTGCGGGAATAGAGGGAGTGGGGAACACAGATGGAGCTGTTGATCGTCAGCGGACTTTCCGGCGCGGGAAAGTCAGTGGCTATGAATGCGCTGGAGGATATCGGATTTTTCTGCATTGATAACGTCCCGGCGGGGCTGCTGCCCAGCATTACGGCATTTTCCAAAGCGGGCGACAACCAGTTGGAGCGGGTGGCGCTTTCCATGGATGTGCGCGGCTGCCGCAGCAGGGAACAGATCGAGACTGCCCTGCAGCAGCTGGATGACCAGAAAACACCCTATAAGATCCTGTTTCTGGATGCACCGGACGATGTGCTGATGCGCCGTTACAGCGAGACCCGCCGCCGCCACCCCATCAGCATTGCAGAGGGCATCTCTACCCGGGATGCCTTTTTGAAGGAGCGGCAGATCTTACAGCCCTTAAAAGAACGTGCAAACTATACCATCAATACCGGCCTGCTCTCCACCTCCCAGAATAAAGAGCGCATCTGCGATCTGTTCATGAAAAACGGCGGGGCAAAAAATGCCATGCGGCTCACCATCATGTCCTTCGGGTTCAAGTTTGGTCTGCCGCCGGAAGCCGACCTTGTGCTGGATGTGCGCTGCCTGCCCAACCCCTTCTATGTGCCGGAACTGAAGCACAAGACCGGGCTGGATCAGGAGGTGGTGGATTTTGTCATGAGCCACCCCGAAGCACAGGAGCTGTTGCACCGGTACGAGAACTTTTTGCAGTACGCCCTGCCGCTCTATGTCAAGGAAGGCAAAAGCCAGCTGACTATTGCGGTGGGCTGCACGGGCGGCAAGCACCGCTCCATCACATTCGCACGCAAGCTTGCGGAATACTGCACCGCTCTAGGGTATGAGCCCGGGGTGCAGCACCGGGATGCCGTGCGCTGAAAACAGAGGAACTACTATGAGTTTTGCATCCAGTGCGCGGGAGGAGATCGCGCAGCGCAGCCCCACCAAGGAATGCTGTGTGCGTGCAGCTGCCTATGGCATTGCCTGCTTTGCCAAATACTTTGATGCCCGCGGCCTTGTGCTGCAAACCGAGCAGCCCCATACGGTGCAGCTGGCACAGCAGCTGTTCGCTCGCTGCGGCATCCGGGGCGAGATATTGGAAAAGCCCCGCGCCAGCGGTGTGCTGTACGAGTTCAATATCCGCGATGCGGAGCAGGTCACCCGCCTGCACGAGCTGTTCGGCACCACCGGCAGGGAGACCAGTTTGCAGATCGACCCCGGGCTTATCCGCTGCCAGACCTGTGTCAGCGCCTATATCGCCATGGCTTTTCTGTGCAGCGGCACGGTCACCGACCCGCAAAAGGAATATAATCTGGAATTTCTCACCTCCCGGACAAATCTCGCCCGGGATTTTGAAGCACTGCTCGCTGAGCACGAGTTTGCGCCCCACCGCACCCGCCGCAACGGCGTGAACCTGATC
>ENA-OYDJ01000582-OYDJ01000582.1-human-gut-metagenome-genome-assembly--contig:-NODE-582-length-11911-cov-6.285847_pt1 | contig 11911 bp, 20 predicted proteins | sample MGYA00243465_ERZ652897 | MGnify/ENA primary metagenome ERZ652897 (study PRJEB26926, sample SAMN06164859) | human gut metagenome | biome: ENVO:00009003; feature: ENVO:2100002; material: ENVO:00002003...
GATGTCTTAGGGTCTCGTGGGCTCGGAGATGTGTATAAGAGACAGTATCCATACAGTATAATCCAGCGCTTGTTGTGGCATACATAGCACTGACATAAATTAACACCACTAAACCAATACCACTGCCAATCAAAACACAAGCTACAGGTATCATAGCCAAGACTAAGATCACCTTTAAGACATCGGATTCAAGATGTCTTGGCTTTCTTTCATGATACAAAGGACGCTCAGGCGTTGGAGGCAAATCACTCGATTTAATATTATCATTCCAAGTATCTTTGATATCATCCATCACACCGACATTATGCGCATGCAAACGATAACGCTCCACTCTTTTAGCCATAACTTTCACAAAGAAATAAATGGCTAAACATAAATATAGGATGCGACATAGACTCAGCATAAAATCTGTGATCATATAGAATCCGACAAAGAACGAAAAAATCATCGACAATAAGAATTGGCATAATATATCAACCACAATGACTTTTCCAATCAACATAATCAACACTAAAACAATCGCATCAAATAAAATGTGAAAAATTTCATTCATCGAAAAATTACCTAGCTTAGAAAATAATTCCTCTACCTTCACATACACCTTATCAATCGTTTTATCTGCACGATTTGAAAATGGATCCATCGAATCCGTATTGATCTTATAAGCATCTAAAATTTCTTTTACCAACTCATCCACATCGCCAAAACCAGCAACCGCCTCTTCTTCAGCAACACCACTGGCAATTTTGTCATCAATGTATGTTCCATATTCTAATAGGATGTCTTCTCTTTCTTTATCGCTAATCAACGATAACTTTTGATTTAAAACATCCAAAAATTCCTTTTTTAACACTCTACTCCACTCCTTTCAAATATGCATTTACATTATCTGAAAAATCCGTCCACTCCGATAATAATGCATCATATCTTTCAAGTCCTAAATTTGTGATATGATAATACTTTCTTGGAGGACCCTCTGTAGATTCTTTTAAATAAGACTCCAACAAACGATCGTTCGACAATCGCTTCAACAAAGGATAAATCGTACCTTCATTTACTTGAATCACCTCGTTGATACGAGACACAAGCTGATACCCATATAGATCATCCGATACAATAGCCTTTAATACAATCAACTCTAAAACACCTTTTTTAAATTGAGTATTCATGCGTTTCACCCCTGTTCTTTCCCATTAATGATGGCTGAAACACATCTACATACATCTTTTCCAAAGTTGTCAATGAAAGATTACGAATCGACTGTACATACTTAAAATTTGGATTCACAATCCCATTCTTGTATTTTAACTTCAATTCATACGCCTCATTATATTCAATGGCACCCACACCAATTACTTGAGCACACACAAATAATTTCGAAGCTTTATTCAACCCCATGATTTTTCCATTACGAATCCAACCACAAAAATACACTGGAATATTTTGGAAAGAGTATCCCGAAATATGGTCAATCGTAATCACAGGAAGATTCTTTTTTTTACCTAAACACTGCGCATATTCTTTTGTCGAGCCATGCTTAGAACAATAAATGACCGCTCTAGGCTTCATAATATCACCTCATTCACTATTATGATATGCACACTACCTTAGATTGTCAAGTACTGTGCTATATATTTAGTAAAAGTCCCTTTAAACAAGGGGCTTTATGTTAGTTCGTAAATTTTTCGTAGAAAGATAATGCGTTTATAACATTAATTTGTGTTTTAAATATAGGTGCAGAATTCATGAGAATAAATGATATTTAATAGAATCCATTCCTTTTAAGATGTAATCAAGATATAAACGATATCTTAATTTTTGAAGAGTTTCCCAAAGTCGGTATTTAATCCAAAAAAAGCAAAAGAAAAGTATTGGTTATGCTTGCATATATGCTAGCATTATGCTATAATATGTATGTAAGGAGGAAAGGTTATGAATAAGAAATTTAAAAAATCCAAAATCGATTGGACATCTCTAATCATACAATCAATCTTGGACTTAGCAGTTGGGTTAACCTTATTGATTATCGAGAAGCTTACATAGCTTCTCCCCTAACTCATTATAACTTATTCATCGTATATTATGCTAGTAAAATTAGGAATATTTTTTATCGCAATTGGAATTGCAAAATTCATTTATGCAATGTATTTAAAACACAAAGGAGAATAACATGAGACCACAAGACAGGTACAATAAAGAAAAAATGACAATTATTTCTGCTAGATTCAAAAATGATTTTGCCGAAGAATTTAAACAAGCTTGCAAAGCTTTAGGAGTATCTCAAGCGGATGTTATTAGAGACGCAATGAATCAAACAATTGAGAAAGCAAACGCATTGGATGGACTAGATATGTTTAGTATCGACAAAATGAATCAAGACGAAGCTTATTTTAATCAATTCATCCAGGAACTAAAAGATTATGATGATTTTGGAAAATTCAAAGGATATTTTGGAAGACCTTCAGACGTTGAAGACAGAATCTGCGAATTAAATACATCGTGCGAAATTTATACTGAAGTTAATGGATCATACGAATGTACAAGTAATGATAAAGAAATTCATGATGAATTCGGTTCTGACGACAATCATAAGATTAATGGATATATTGCCATCGAAGTTGGATATGGAAAACACGTTAAAATGTATGGCGAGTACTTCTGCGAAGACTGGGATGAAGATGATGATGTTTATCAGAATTGTTCGTTTGGAAATTACTACGGAATTGATTTGGATTAAAGCCTATTAAATAGGCTTTTTTTCTTTTATCAAAAACGATCACAGGCGAAGCATTATGCTATGAGCATACATTTTTGAACATAAAAAAAACAGCCTATGAACTTAATCATAGGCTAAATATACGAAAAAAATAGTTGAATGTGTTATTTTTACTCTTTATGCAATTTCTGTTAACGGTGTTGGATCAACCCAAACACCACCAATCTTGACAATATTCTTTTGAACATTCACTGCATCAACTCTGATTCTAGTTACATAGACAACTGCATTTGTGGTATGCAATACATTGTCATTATATCCATCTGAGTTTGGCACTTTGTCTACCATACGAATTGGAAACCAACCGCCTAATTGAGATAAGTAGCAGCATAAATCATCACCAATCTTCTTTAAGCCTTGATTGCCGATTTTCATATGTACAGATGTAACATAGCTTCCTTCATGCAAGATTTGGTCGATAGCTTCACTACTTGATTGCGTCGTTCCTACTGGTGTATGAGGGTCTGTATCGATACCTGCATCATTTGTCCATCCAATAGCTACTCCATTACGATCAACACGATATGGATATTTAGCACCTTTAATTACTCTACCGATTGAACCGTTCCAATCACCTTTTAAGATTTTAGAAGTTCCGTAGCAGTTAACGCTTAATGTATTTGTACAGATAGGTGTACCGACTGAATACTTTTCACCACTTGGAGCGCTTGGAGTGCTAGGAGCGCTTGGTGCTACAGTCTGACCATCTAATCTAGCATTTACTTCTTGTGCTAATTGAGGCATTCTATCGTGTAGGAAAGGACCTGGGCAACTTGTACTTGCAAACATTCTATGCTCTGTCAAACTTCCATTCGCATTTCCTGTATAATTTAATCTAAATCCGTATCTCTTACAAATATCAACACATAAATTTACCAATGCATTCCATGCTTTAGTTGAGATAGTCCAATTAGGCGCACACGTTTCATTTGCAACTTCAATTGTGATAGCTTGGCAATCGTTGTAGTAATTACTTGATGTCCATGCACGATTTTCTTCATCAACATTCGCAACAATCGTACCATCTGAACCGATACAATAGTTTGCACTAGCCATTCTTCCACTTACTTGGAATGATTGAGCGCATCTTTCGGCACTCCACTGACATGCCATATGATGAGGTGTGATTTTACATACTTTATAGCCACCACGTCCTCGCATATAGTTATCTGCACTAGCAGGAATATATTTATTTGTTAAGCTTGAATATGACATTCTTCTTCACCTTCTTCTTTTCCATTTGATAACTCAGATTGAGCTTCTTCTGATAATTCTTCAAATTTTACTTCTTTTTCTTCCATGAATTATACCTCCTAATTTTTTTCGACCAAGAAATCTTGGATTTCATTTCTAGTTTCGACTAACTTTTCCTTATCGGAATCTGACAATAAGCCATTCAAGATTGCAATGTTTGCCTTAAGTAGCAAATTACTTCTTTCTTTATCTTCATCAAGACGATTATCATGTTCAGATAAAATGCGAGTATGTTCATTTAGCTTTTTATTGATTCCTTCTTGATTCAACGTAATCTTTTCCAATGAGTTCAATCGCTCATTATCTTTGTGAAGCAATTCATCGTGTCTTTGAACTTTAGCTTTTAAATCATCGCTCGGCTTTTTCAATTCTTTAATAATCTTCACAACTCCCCAAACGGATGCTATGAAGCCACAAATCCATACAATCTGCTGGCTTGTAATCGTAAAATTCATACAAACCACCTACTTTATTTTTCTTCAGTAGCGCCTTCAACAAACCTTGTGAAAGCTTGATGCATACCAGTAGATGCTAAGCCCATAAGCGCACCATAAACTGCATTTTCGATTGACATACCACTAACCGCTAGGTTTAGCACCAATCCAGTGAATGCAAGTACTGATGGAATATATTTATTAGGGAAACTTGTGAATGACGTTTTCAAAATGTAGCCTACGATTAAACAGGCTACTACAACCACCAAAACAAAATATTTACTTAAATCTACAAAATCCATTTTTTGTTCCTCCTATGTCATATATAAAAAGGCTAGACATTCTAGCCTTATTAGTAGTTTTCACTAGTGATTTTTTTATACTGATCAGCAGTAATGATTCCTTTTTCGCAAAACTTTCTTACCTGCTTATCTGTATATAGTTTTAGATCATAAAATCTTTTAATTTTTTCAAACATAAATTAAGCCTCGTTTTTTTCTAGAAGTGTATCTGTCATCATGGCTGTATACATGACTTGTGCCTCAATCTTATCCTGTGCGGTTGCTTGTTGCTCTGGTTCTTTGATTGTCGGCTTATCTTCTTCTGCAATCTCAGTCACTTTTCCATCTACATATTTGTAGTTATATCGACCATATTCGTCAACTAATCCTTTTTCTAGATATTGGCTTTGTGCGTGTGCGTATTTATCACCTTGCCCTTGGTCGATTTCTGTCATTGTTTTAATTTCTTCTTGTGATAAAAAGATTTCTGAATTAATAGATGTGATGTATCCATCTTGTAAGGATACGTATACTTTATATTCGTCGTTCATCATAATTCCTCCTAATAGATTTCTGCATCTAAGGCTATTGTTCCACCTACGTTGCAATTTCCAACCTTGCTTGTTACGGCTTGAATAAGTAACGTAAGGTCTTTTGCGGTAGTGTCTAATTGAACAACGGCTCTTGTTAAACCGGTGTTAGAAGTGTTTGCAAAGTTTACTGTAGGTTTAATTCTCATACCAGGAATTGTGTCTGAGAATATGTATGTAAAGTTTGCAGTTCCGGAATAAAATGCATAATAATAATATCTTTTAAAATAAAATCTCTGACACTTAATTAACTCATCTGCCGGATTAGGAGCGACAAATGAAGTCGCCACTGTTCCTTGCTCTACTTTTGCGTATTTTAAAGTTACAGATGAACCTCCTGCGACGCTTAAGAAAAGGCCTTTAAATCCATCATCAACTGATGTAAAGATATTCAATCCCTGCTTTAATGTTCCTAATCCAACATCTTTTGAATCCTTGCTTTTATAAAAAGCTTTTACTGTTCCGGTAATTGCTTGAACATAAATTGAGTATGTATGCTTTCCATATGAGATATTCTCTTCGTGTTGCGTATAATATCCTGTGCCACTTAAAGAAGATACAGATACAGTACCATCTGAATTGACTACCGTCTTTACGTTTGTTCCAACCCATCTGTCAACTGTACATCCTGCTCCGGTAGAACTGTAAGTACTTTTTGCTCTCTGATTAATTTTAAAATCCGGATTAATCAATAAATTCGAATTACTGAATTTTGTTCCTAAATAATTTGCTAGTTGCGATAGTGAACCTTTTTTTAATCCTGCGCCATTGTGCACAGGTAGTAAGCCTGTATCTGTAAAGCTAGGTAACACGTCTAATTCTGTGACTTGTTTTCCCATATTATTCCTCCTTGATTTTATATGTCCAATCCGTGCCGACTACTCCACTTGCTACTTCATAAGACCAATCGGCTAAGATTGTATTTCCTTTTTCATCTACTAAATCTTGAGCGCTTGTTGCGCTCAAATTTGTAGTAAAGTGATTGTTCATCACCATTTGATTCAATGCGTTATGTGATGTAGTTACATGCTTTATTCTATCGACAAGCCACTGAATAGAAGCTTTGTCTTTGAATAGGAAAGCCATATACTAACCCCACATTGTGCTTAAATCGTTTGTGCTAATTGCAGTTAATCCTGAACTCTTAACATATCCTGATAAATCAATATCTGTATTACCAATCTTTTCAAACGTTTTAGTGTCTGCAATCCAAATATACTCATCATAAATATCTTGCGTTCCATGCGAATGTGCAACTAAATAGATAACGCTATTTGAGCCTGTAACAGGTAATGAACTTACCTTTTCATACTTAATAGATGCGATGTTTCCTACTGCCGAATTAATTAACGATTGTACTTGTGATTGCGTTTGATATCCTTTTCCTGCAATCGTTGAATTAACCTGTGTAGCATTTTGAAAGCCGCTGTCATTTGTTAATTGTGATACCTTTGTTGGCACTGAAATATCTACGGCTTTTGAGCTTGGTTCAACCTTTGTACCGTTAACCTTTACAGACTCAATCACATTCGCTTGAGCACCACTTGCGATACCACTTAATTTGCTTTTTTCTTCGCTTGTATAGTCATTTGTCGATAAGCCTTTGCCGCTTTCCACATCAACTTTTCCACCTAATGCAGTTTTAATTTTGCTGATTAATAGAGTTAATCCACTCTTATCTAAATATTCAATAGTCATTCTTTTTCCTCCTCATAAACTATTCCATATTTCATCTAATTCATTTGTTGATACCGAAGTTACAGAACCTTCTGCCATAGCTCCAATATCTTCCGGTGTATATACCGGTCTTGTCTCTGTTTTCGCCCATGCTGGAACTGTTGGGTCTATTTCTTCAACTTCTCCAATGATTTCATTACCATTTAATTTAGGCTTGTTCCTAAGTTTTTCATAATCCGTTGTTCCTACATATTGTTCATTTAAACCGAACTGAATATGATCTGATTCGTCTTTAACGTCGATTTCTATACTGTTTACCAGAATCATGTGATCACTTCCTTGTTTAACACACTATACACATTAACTGTTTTTATCGGCGAAGCCATCGCTATGCCGTCATATGTAATCATTCGTAGTTGGATATTGCAATTTCCACTTTTAAAGCTTAGCGTTTCTTCCTGTGTTAAAAAAATTGAAATAACATTGTTTTCGATTTTTAAATCTGTCATTCCTTTTTTCAATAAATATCCATTTTGCTCAAATACCACATAGATATGTTCCATATCTGCTAAATCAATATTATTGACCGTGATTTGAATTGTAGGTGTTGTTCCTTGTCTCATTCTTTCACCTTGTACGTCCATTCCTCGCCTACATTTCCGGAGTCAACTACATATGCCCAATCCGCTAAGATTGCATTTTTATTCTCATCAATAAGACCGCTTTCTGAATCTGATAATAATTCGGTTTTAAAATGATTGGTCAGAATCATCTCCATTATCTTCTGATCAGCTTCACGGATTGAAGCTCCTAATGTTTTCTTCGCATTTCCTTCAAAATCAATTCTTGCATCAACTATCTCCGCATTGGCATTCAATGAGCTTTCAGTTGAAGATATAATTGCATCAATGCGTGAAGTTAATTCATTCGCTTTTTTTAATAGCGCTAGATATTGTCCACGCACTGCATTTCCAGCATTGCTATAAGTAATTCCGTTGCCACCAACACGAATATCAATCAACTCGTTCAGATTTGTCTGATTGCCATTAGTGATTGTCAATAAATCCAATCTATGCATAATGGTGTCATATTTCTGCTCTATATAAGCGTCAACCAATTGTTGCCAACCGTATTCACTTGGATCCACTTCAGTTGTTCCATTTGGCGCTCTCTTTACGATAAAAGCTAATTCATTTGTCACTAACTGCTTATTGCCACGAATCAAATGGACTGCTAGTTCAATTAATCCGTTTTCCTCGAATGGTTTTCCAGGAATATAAAAACCATCTTCGTCAGATGGCAATACTTCTTCATGTAGTTTTCCTTGATTTAAATATCGAATATGAATTTGTGGTGTATAGTCATCATATTTACTTCCATCACTTTTCAATATAACAGGAACATTAACAGACCCTTCGCATGTTTCTAGACCTTTAATTGCCACAAGTTGTAAACCACTTCTTAATAATTCCATAAAATCAACTCCTTCCTATACATATTTTGCATCTATTACAATTCCATTAATCAATGTTAGCTGCAGCTTTTTTTCTCCATCTGAACCATTCGCATAACACTTAGGTCTGAAATATCCTAATGGCGCAGTTCCGATTGCCAGTAAATTAAATGGCCCACCATTCACACCACCACTTCTACCCTGGTTTTGGCCGAAGTACTGACCATTGTAGTACATGGCTACGTGGCCTTTACCACCTCCCATGTTGGAACCCCAAACTGCGATATCTCCATTTTGTGGAGTGGATACGACATTACATGAATTCAACATTCCATTAGAAGCGCGTTGAGTCCAAATATCTTGAGCACCGCCTGTGGCCGTACAATTCGCATATGAGTATCCTAACCACTTCATGTAAAACGCGTAACCGTCCCAACATTGCGCTCCAAATGAACCATCTACATTGTGACTTGTGCCATTATAAGTATCGACGAATACAGAAAAGGGTTGAGCCATATTACTCAACTCCTGTCACGATTCCTGACCTAGTAGTTACTGATTTTGTAACAGTATAAGTACCTGTTAATCCAGTTTTACCATCAATCTTTATCGTGCTAGAATTTTCACTTAAAGAAATCTCATTGTTTTTGGTAATGATATCGACACCATTTGTAGACACCTTAACTTTATTAGTGCCACTAAGTAAAGTTATTGAGCCGTCATTATCAACGGATACGCTGGCATCTCCGCAAATTAATTTAATACTATGCGATAAATATTTACCGTCAGACTTTACAGATCGGAACGCAATTCTTTCAGGAAGAACATTACCGTCTGCATCCACCGCTTTTATATCTGCCCAAACAGATCCTTGCGCAACCCCATCAGTACGTGGCTGCATATTAATTTCTGCACCCACATTAATATCTTTAACTGTGTTCAATGTTCCTTTAAATGTACCGTCATTCATAACTAACTCACCGGTATCCATATTTAAGTAGAAGTTGCCACTCTTATCGGAAAGAATGCCTGTAATAATCGCATTCGCAATCAACCCTTTTGGGCCAAATGCATTACCCCATTCCCAATCCGTTCCATCTTCGGTTCTTGTATCAGAGAACTCTAAACCGCTAGTTCCATAGCATGTTGCTCCATACGTTGGACTATCCGGATCTAAATCTTCCATCTTCATGGCTCTGTAATCCATCTTCTTTGCGATATTTCTTTGAGCATAAAGCGAAGCTTGAGTCGCATCAATGATTCCTTTTATCTTTTCCGCAATCAAACTAGATGTTTTCTTATCAATCACCTTTTGTGCTGCCTGAATAACACTGTCCGCATTTTCAAAATACTTTGTCTCGTAATCGCCTAAAGTCATACTATCGTATTTTTTTAGGATACAATCATAATCACATTCAATTAATCTTGCCTTGGTTTCAATATTCAACTTTCTGTGCTTAATGTGAGCTGTATCACCAAATCCAATTGAAACAAGATTCTTAATGTCTTTATAAGCATCCAGTCTTGCCAAATCTACTATATCAACCTTATACGTGATATTAGGAACATCGCAATTGTTCTCAGTAAAATAATCGGCTGCTCTTTTTCTCAACACTTTATATAAATCTTCCAATGTATCGCAGACTGTAATTCCATTCGATGCATCATCTTCCTGTGCATCTTCTTTTAGCTTTACGTCATCAAACTGGATAAAGCTCCAATATACATCTGGATAATTATTAATATAAGGAGAATCAACACACTCCTCATTTGGCAATACATATCCATTGTAGGCTTGCGGATATATTCTTGTGATTAAATTTTCTGTGTTTACGACTTCCCGAACGCTTTTCAAATTGTATCCGAACTCACACCTAGCGCCTTTGTCTGAACCAATTCTTTTGTTGATCTTGATTTTGTAATCATCATAAACGATTTCTCCACCCCATCTATTCATAAATGTATTGTCTGCATTCCCATTAATAGCCTGCAGACGATTCATTTTATTGAAATAGCAAGTAGATATATCCGTAATATCTGAAACGCCTTTAAACGATGTACCATTTAAAATCGTATTTAACGCAGCCTGGCCATTCATATTCACGCAACGAGTGTCCCACAAAGGAGATGTTGTTTTAACCATATAAAAAAGCGGATACGCTGTTACCTGAACATCATAATCCGCTTTGTCTGCATGACGAATAATAAACAATTGGTCCTTATTAAATAATGTTGGAACTTTTAAAACTGCGCCATCAATGATATTTTCTGAAATATCATCAATAGGATGTACTAATTTAACATACCATTCCCCGTTTAATACAACGTGCATAACGCAGCTAGATGGATGTAGAACATAATCACCATTCTTTTCATACTTCTTATTAAAAGGCTTATACAATTGGATCATAGTTCACACCTCCAGTTTGGAATCACTTCACACTTGAAATTATCACTTACTGTAATTGAATTTGACCCTTCAACTAAATATAAAGATTCAAAATCCCCACTGACCTTGACATTCTGCAATTCGCCATTTTCTCGATAGGCTACGCATCTATCGGTATCAATATAAATTGTTCCTGATGTATTAACTGTCATTTTATTTCCATTAACGTTTAGAATGCATTGCCCTTCGCCACTAATAATATAAGTAGGATGAGATAGTGCATAAGGATTTGTCTGCACCATTTCACAACTATATCTATCTTGACCAATAAATAAATATCCGTATGGATCACAGGTAAACGTGGCCACAAAAGCATTAATTTCTTTTGTGCTTTCTCTTGAGATATCACCAAATACAACTTTTTTGATTTTATAAAAGATTTCTGAATCATCCATCATCATAAGAGTCTTAGATTTACGAATCATTCTTTTATAATCTCTAAAAGTTTTATTCAGGTATTCTCTTTTTTCTTTGAAATTAAAATTGATATCAAATGTAATATCATCATAAGTGCCTAGATCTTCGAAATACTTACCATCTCTTCCAGGAATATCATATTCTTTGTAGTTGCGCTTAGGAGTCACTATATCAGGCCTTCTGACCGGATATAGCTTCTCACGAACGCAAGATACATTATCTAAATAAATATCAAATGAACTCATTCTACGCCTCACCCCTCATATAAGCATTAGATACGCTTCTAGAGCCGATAACTCTTTCCATAGATGAAGCAATATTTCGACCATCCAATGTTGTAGTGTTGTATACAACAAACGTTGGATCATACCGATAATTCGTATTATCAGTAAACGAAGGATCCATTCCAATATCCAAGATATCCTGTAAATCTTTGATTTGGCTTTCTACTCGGTTCTTATTTTTATCAATTCCTGTAGCTAATAAATCCATGAAGTCAGGCATCCACTCATCCGCATCGGCAAGCTGATGTTAGCATATAAATAGGACTAGTCAAAAAGAGAAAATTTACACCAGTGGT